>Ga0256405_10003241_pt1 | contig 34287 bp, 29 predicted proteins | sample RumenRJG_02DNA_FD_189096 | JGI IMG/M metagenome (GOLD analysis project Ga0256405, IMG submission 189096) | Bovine rumen microbial communities from Lethbridge, Alberta, Canada - RJG_02 | ecosystem: Host-associated > Mammals > Digestive system > Stomach > Rumen | place: Canada: Alberta...
ATCTCCTTCGGCAGCTGCATCCCCATGTCCATCCACTGGGAAATGAAGCCGATGGCGCAGTTGGCATAGAACTCCACCACAAACTCAAAGTCCTGCCGGTCGATGTTCTTCCCCTCCGAGGCGATCTCCGCAAAACTCCGAATGCAGCTTTCCATCCGCGCCTTCAGATAGCGCAGCATGTAGAGCCGGCTGTTGGAGTTATACACATTCAGCGTGAACGCGCTGTTGGAGACCAGATAGTCGAAGTACCCCATCATGTCCTCCATCCAGCGGTCATAGACGACCTCTCTCGGGAACACGCGGTCCGAATCCTGTTCAAACACCCATTCCAGCAGATCGTCCACATCATCAAAGTGGTAGTAGAAAGTCTGACGGTTCACCCCGCAGATCTCCACAATATCCTTCACCGTGACCTTGTCGATCGGCTTCACCGTCATCATCTGGCGCAGCGCCGAGGCCAATGCTTCCTTTGTTCCTGTCGCCATTTCCGTATCCCCCTTTTCATACAGCGTTTTCTTTCTGTCCCTTTGTCCTACAGGATACCATATCCGGCCGCGTTTGGCAAAGGATTTTTTAACACTTCGGTAAAAATGTCGTTATTCCACAGGCGTTTTTTTGAATTTGCCCGAAACGGTGCGCGCGGGCGTGACAAATCGGCTTCTTTATGCTATGATGTGAGCTCGGAATCATTCCGCCATGATCAAATTCTCTGAAAGGGACTCCGGAGATATGCACGAATTAGGTACGATTTATTATGTCATCGAGACCGTGGAAAAGCTGGCCGCCGAAAACGATCTGAAGGAAGTCGCCTCCATCACGCTTGAGGTCGGCGAGGTCAGCGGGATCATTCCCGAGTATCTCTCCGACTTCTGGCTCTACGCCCGCAAAAAGACCGAGCTGTTTCAGGAGACGGAGCTGAAGATCGAGCCGATCCACGCCGTCACCTACTGCCAGGCCTGCGGTCAGACCTATCCCACCATACCGCAGGGCAAGATCTGTCCCCACTGCGGCAGCGGCAACACCTTCCTCGTCACGGGAAATGAATACAACATCAAAGAGATCGAAGCCTGCTGAGGCCGGCTTCGATCTCTCTTTTTTTGATTCGATTACAGCTTCCGCTCCAGCTCTTCGCGGATTCCGGCCTCGGCCTTCTCCGCCGCCGCTCTGTCCCGGGCCGTGACGCTGATATAAATCTTGAGCTTCGGCTCGGTACCGCTGGGCCGGATGACCACGCTTCCGTTTTCCGTCAGGAACTTCAGTACGTCCGAAGCCGGAAGCCCGTGAAGCCCTTTGCCGTAGTCCTCCGTCCGCAGGACCGCATACCCGCCGATCCGCTCCATACCGCGGCGGAAGTCCGCCATGATCTCCTGCATCTTCCGCATGCCGGCGCTGCCGTCGAATTCGTAGGAGTGGAGCGTGTTCAGGCAGTACCCGTAAACGCGGTACAGCTCATTCAGCTTCTCGATCAGCGAGATGCCACGCGTCCGGTAAAAGGCAAACATCTCGCAGATCAGGAAGGCCGCGTCCACCCCGTCCTTGTCCCGGACGTAGGTCCCCGTGAGATACCCGTAGGACTCTTCGAAGCCGCAGAGATAGTCCGCCGCTCTCCCGTCCCGTTCCAGCCGGCCGATCACTTCGCCGATGAACTTGAAGCCGGTGAGGACGTTGACCGTCTCCACGCCGTAGTGTGCCGCAATCTTCTCCGCCAGGTCCGTCGTCACGATGGTCTTGACGAAGACCGGATGGGCCGGCATCTTTCCGTGCCGCAGCCGCTGGGAGCAGATATAATCCAGCAGAAGCAGGCCCACCTCGTTGCCGGTGAGCAGCTGATAATCCCCTGCCGCGGTACGAACCGCGATCCCGCAGCGGTCGCAGTCCGGATCGGTCGCGAGGAGCAGGTCCGCATTCCGGCGGGCCGCGTACTGCAGCCCCAGTTCCATCGCCTCCCGGATCTCCGGGTTCGGATACGGGCAGGTCGGGAAACGGCCGTCCGGCTCCCGCTGTTCCTCCACCACGGTGATGCTGGTGAAGCCGTTTTCCTTCAGCGCCCTCGTCACCGGCTTCAGCCCGGTTCCGTTCAGCGGGCTGTAGACGATGGCGACATCACGGTTGATCTCATCCCCGAAGAGGACGGACTGTGCCTTCACTTCTTCGATGAACGCCGTCAGGACGTCCCCGTCGATGAAGCGGATTCTCCCGGACCTCATGCCTTCTTCAAAGTCCATGCGCTTCACATCGCCGAAGATGTCCAGTCGGCTGATCTCGCCGAGGACCCGGGCGGCCGCCTCCGTCGTGATCTGGCAGCCGTCTGGTCCGTAGACCTTGTAGCCATTGTATTTGGACGGATTGTGGGACGCCGTGATCATCACGCCCGCCGAGGCTCCGAGCCTTCGCACCGCGAAGCTGACCGTCGGCACCGGCAGAAGCTCCGGCCAGAAGTGGACCGTGATGCCGTTGGCCGCGAACACCCCCGCCGCGGTCCGGGCGAAAAGGTCGCTTTTGATCCGGCTGTCATAGCCGATGACGACGCTCGCGCCCGCCCCAAGATAATTAGCCAGGCCCTGGCTCGCCTTCGCGACCACATAGACGTTCATCCGGTTGGTCCCCGCGCCGATCACGCCGCGCAGGCCGCCCGTCCCGAAGGCCAGGTCGCGGTAGAACGCGTCTTCGATCCGGGCCTCGTCCATCCCCCGCAGCTCTTCGAGCACGTCCCCCTCGGTATGCCGAAGCCATCTTTCATATTCCGCTCTGACGTTCATGATTCAATCCTCCCGTGTCTGCTTCCTGATACGACAGAGCTATTGTATCAGAAGCCATCCCGTGCCGCAAGGAGCAATTGATCTGTTTTGTTTCATCTGTCTGATCCCGAAAGCCATTTCGCATCACAGCCCCAGCCGAGGAACGCGCCCAGGCTGTTGTTCATCAGATCGTCCAGGTCAAACATGCCCAGATGCGTCACCAGCTGGGTCAGCTCGATCAAAAGCGAGAGCACAAACCCGCAGAGCACAACCTTCCACCAGCGGTCCGTCCGCTTCCACAGCAGGGGCAGCAGATAGCCGAAGGGAACAAACAGCAGAATGTTCAGTCCCGCCCCTTCCAGATACCGCAGACGCTTGAGCAAAGCCACATTGTCCGCCTTCAGAAACAGCTTCAGCGCATGGAACGGGTCAAACAGCGCACGCGGCGCCGCATACGGAGTCCGAATCAAAAACGCCGCATAGGCCATCCCCGCAAGCCACACCACCGCAAGCGGCCGGGCCCACTTCCTGTTCCGCCGGACCAGGAGCAGCCCGATCACAACCGCCGCAAGCAGCCCAATAATTCTATACCCCATGCTTTTCTCTCCCCGAATAATTTACCAGATGTCCGGGAAGTCAAGCCTCTCAAGGAATACTTTCAAATTCCCCAGCGTTCCATCATTCTCCGGCGTTGATCGATTACATCCTGAGAACGAAAAATTGCTTTTTCCCACGTCCGGATCCGTCCCCGCTTATGAACTGCCACATACCAGATTCGGTAAAACCATGCAAGCGGCAGAAGATACTTTCTCCCCTTAACAAAGCCACAGTACGTCTTGGTCAGCATGGCATCATAGGAAATGAATACCTTCCTCCATGCGGCGGCCGCTGGCCTGAACGGAGCAGGCACATTCGTTAAATCCATATACTTCCCGGCAGTTTCTGCCCAGCGCATCTCACCTTTTTCAAAGCCAAAAACACCATTGCTAAAAACAGCTTGTGTGGCTTCTTCAAAGAATTCATCATCCACATTTTCGACTGCAATCGGCAGATCAACATTCCACCATCTTTTACAGAAAGCCAGAACATTCTGAAGAAATTCCCACATGCCAATCTCCCGGGCATCTCTCTCAATCTGATTCCAGTCCAGCGGCCACTTCGCCGCCGTGACAGCCACATCCATAAACTGCCGGAATCCTACACCGCCGTTGCTGAGATGCTTCATCAGGTGCCAGACAAGGAAGAGGAAATGGAAGTTGCAATCCAGATAGCATCTACCCTTTTCCTCGGAAACAATATGATCCCAAAAAGCATTGAAATAATCCACACGGCGCGTATTAACGTCTTCTCCACCATAGGCCAGCGCATAATGAAGTTCGACCGTAACCGGCCCTTTTACATAGTGCTTTTCATTGCCACCATCATGAAGAACATAACCATTTTGAAGCATAGGCTCATGAATGCGGTCACGGTCAGCCCGGTTCATCACGATATCCAGGTCCCCCATGGTTCGCAATGCCGGTATTGGGTAGACGCAGGCAACCTCAAGTCCTTTCACTATAGAAAAGCGGATATTATCATCCCAGATTATCCTTCTCAATTCGTCATACGCATTTTGGTTTCGAATGAAGGAATAGCAAGCCACTTGCTGCTCATTTGCCAGAGCTTTTCCGATTTCTGACAAACCCATTTCTGCTGTGAAAGCGGTCTTGCACTGTTGATATACGATTCCTCCTACTGAATGACTATTTGCGTATTTACATAACTGACGCCAGTCAAGATTTGTTTCTGGAACATCAGTGCTTTTACCACGTAAATAATCCGCCAATACCTGAAGGAAAAACATTTGTTCTTTAGTCATTGCTGATCTACTCCGCTCCAAGGGTCTTTCGGATGTATTGGTTGATAGACCCATAATATGGTTTACCGATTCCGAGTCTCTATTCCAAACTTGCCTGATGAATACTCCAAAATCGTTGCAGCGGACAATCGAATATTCAGTCAGGATCATCAATTGCCTCTGCAATCATGTACTTCCCAGCTTGAAAAATCTTGCCATGCTGCTTCATAAGTTGAAGCACGCATCACAACGCACAACAGTTTTTTGTCCTCTAAATCCGACATATGCGAAGGTATCGATCTTATATCCACACTTTTCTGTACGCTACCCCGCTACACTGGGTAAATCACTTATCCTCACTGCGGGAAGTTACTCAGCAGATAACCGTAGATTGTCCCAAGCTGGATCCCGGTTACACCTATGATCTCTGATAATACATTTACTCCGTTGCACATAGCCTTTTTGAATTTCTCAAAGCGCGAAGAAAACGTTGAGTGTAAAAAAAGACAGGAAGTTAAGATTTCCACCATTGCAAGGGCTAAAGCACGCTTATTTCTTGGATTATTATAAAAATGAGATTCGCAATGGAACTTTTAGTGGAACTCACATGCATACATACTGTTGTAAAGAACTTACGCTCTCTGAAATAGAAAGCCAAACCAAGGACAATCCAGACGACGATAAAATGTAGCTCTCAGTTTCGAAGTGGACACCAGACAGTCCCGGAAACGGAACCAGCTGGAGAACCATAAAAGCGATACTGAATACAACGCCTGTGATTGCCATAGCCTTGAGGAACGGAGTGCCGTCACCATCACGTTTTATAGATCGCTGAGGAGAAGAAATAGCCGATAGATGCACCAATGGCGCACATATCCACAAACCACCCCAGAGCCTCACGACCAAGGATGGGACCAGACAGGCTCACGATAACGCAGAAGATCATGGCGTTCTGAGGGGTGCCGTACTTCGGATTGATAACACCAAACCATTTAGGCAGATAGCCTTCGCGGGTCATGGAGTACATTTGGCGGCTGGAAGCAAGATAGGCCCCCATGATGCTGGACAGAACAGCACAACTGACGCCAACGCCGATCAGCTCTTTACCACCCCCCCCCAAAGCAATTCTTCAGCCGCTACCAGCACTACCCACTCACCAGCCACACCACCGCAAGCGGCCAAGCCCATTTTCTGTTCCGCCGGACCATCTGCAGCCCGATCACAACCGCAGCAAGCAGCACAAGCATTCTATCCCACACGCCTATTCTCTCCCCGAATCAACTATCAGAATCTCCAGCTTCACACCTCACATTTTTTCCTGCACGCAATATCATAGATGATATTTTTCGCGATATTTTGAGCGTGTGTAATACATAATTCTGGAAATACGCACATTCAGTCCATTACGTCCGATTGTTCAGCCTTCCCCGAGATTCTTTAGCAGCACACATTCAGCAGTTGCGCCTTCCCATGTATTTTCAGTGGAACACTTTCCGCCGGAACAAATATGCAGTCCCCTTTAAAAAACGGAATCAGTACACCCTCACCGAACAACACGCCGCAGCCGTCCGTGCAGAGCAGTGCATGGAAAGAGTTGCTCCCGGTCCGGAAATCCATCATGTCCCGGCTCACTTCAGTATTCAGCAGAAGCCGTTCGACCTGGAAATACTTGCAACGAGTCAAAAGTTCACTAGCTCCGCCATTCCGATACTTCAAAACTCGCATTGGCTGACGGGGCACCGCCGAAGAACGGAGATTCGCAACCTGCAAAGCTTTTTCCACGTGGAGCTCCCGCTTCTTACCGTCCTTGCCTACACGGTCATAATCATAAAGTCGGTAAGTCAGATTGGAAGACTGCTGGATCTCCGCGATCAGGCATCCGGCCCCGAGCGCATGAACCGTTCCCGACTCAATATAAAACAGATCGTCCCGGTGTACCATGACATGATTCAGATAATTCTGAATAACTCCATGGTCCAAGGCCTGTCTGACCTTCTCCTCGGACATATCCTGATTGAGGCCATAGACGATCTGTGCCTGATTCCGGGCATCCAGCACATACCACATCTCGGTCTTGCCCCACTGCCCTTCATGGGTCTGTGCATAGTCATCGTCTGGATGAACCTGGACCGAGAGATCCTGTTTCGCATCGATCAGTTTGATCAGGATCGGCAGTTCCGGCTTTCCATTCGTCACACTCAGGGGATGCGTGCCAAGCCACTCCGGATTAGAGGCCAGCAACTCGGGCAAATCACACCGGTATTCCGGCACCCCGGAAGGCCCATCCGGATGGGTGCTGCATACCCAGGCTTCCGCGAAGGGAGAAATCGGTACATTCAGCTTAAAATCGTCGTTTAAACGACTCCCGCCCCAGAGGTAGTCCTTTGAAGCGGGGGTCAGTTTGAATGGTTTACGGCATTTCATATTTATGCTTATCTGTTACGGAAATATCCTGGCCGAGCTGGACCTCAATCAACTGCAGACCTCTTTCTCCGGCCATAACGGTATGCTTGCAGCCCGCCGCCATGGTGATTACGTCGCCGACTCGAACCGGCTGTTCCATGCCATCCACGATGGTTTTCCCGGCTCCGGCAATCACGGTCCAGACCTCATCACGACGGTCATGTGAATGATAATTCATGCCGTGTCCTGGATTCAGCGTAACCTTCACCGTTAGAGACTGCTCTTCCACATCCAAGACGCGATAGCTTCCCCAGCTCTTTTCCGCAAACATCACCTGCTGATCAATGGCATCCACAAAGGGTTTAATATAGGAAGACTGTTCCTTATCCGAAACCAGAATCCCCTCCGGTGAAGCGGAAATCACCACGTTTTTCAGTCCCATACCCAGAACCGGAACACCGAGCTCATTGATGACGTGGACATTCTCACAGGTCTCATTCAGCACCGCGTCCCCGATCACCTTTTCTTCCATCGATTCGGTGAGGGTGTTCCAAGTGCCGAGGTCCTTCCAGGTTCCGCTGTATCGCAGCACTTCAATGGACGTTTCCTGCTCCACCACAGCATAGTCGAAGGAAATCTTCATGAGCAAAGCATAGTTACTGAAAAGCTCGTTATAATCCGCCGTTCCAAGCAGTTCCCTGCTCTTTTCAAGAACATATTGCAAACGATAGGCAAAGACCCCGCCGTTCCAGAGTGCACCTTCTGCAATATACTCTTCCGCTTTCTCTTTGGTCGGCTTCTCCGTGAAGGTAAAGCCATTTCCGTCTAGATTTGGCTTGATATAGCCGTACTTCTCGGAGGGGTACGTGGGTGCGATCCCCATCAGGACCAGGTTCTCTTTTCCGGATGCCGCCTCATGGCACATATCTTCCAGGCAGCGGAAATACCCTTCTTCCACATAAGGATCCACCGGGCAAACGACAACCGCTTCGCTTTCATCAAGACCCTTCACGTCATGGAGATAAGCCGTGGCCAGCGCGATGGCGGCAAAAGTATCACGGCGGCAGGGCTCGACACTGATGCCGACATCTTCACCCAGCTGATTGTGAATGGCGGAGACCTGGGACTTGCTGGTTGCAATGGTCACCGTGGCATCCGGATCCACCGTTTTAATCTGGCGGTAGATCCGCTGCACCATGGATTCATAGCCGGAATCCGTCTTGAAGATCTTTATGAACTGCTTGGAGCGAATATCATTAGACAGCGGCCAGAGCCGCTTCCCGGAACCGCCAGAAAGGAGAACAATATTCATCTCTCCGCCCTCATGGGATTATGCAGGAAGTCTTCATAGCTCAGACGGATGCCGTCTTCCAGTTCCGTCTTGTAGGTCCAGCCCAAAGCAGTTGCTTTGGAGACATCCAGGAGCTTACGCGGGGTGCCGTTCGGTTTCGTGGTATCCCATTCGATCTTGCCGGTGTATCCAACAACCTTTGCCACCAATTCGGTCAGTTCCTTAATGGTCAGCTCCTTGCCGGTGCCGGCATTGACGGTCTCATTCCCGCTGTAGTTGTTCATCAGGAAGACACAGAGATTGGCGAGATCTTCCACATACATGAATTCGCGCAGCGGAGATCCGTCACCCCAGCAAGTGACGCTTTCTTTCCCTTCCATCTTTGCCTCATGGAAGCGACGGATCAGAGCCGGCAGCACATGGGAGTGCGTCGGATGATAGTTGTCATTCGGTCCATAGAGATTGGTCGGCATGACAGAAATGTAGTCTGTACCATACTGCCGGTTCAGGAACTCGCAATACTTGAGACCGCTGATCTTCGCCAGTGCATAGGCCTCGTTAGTTTTCTCCAGTTCACCGGTAAGGAGACAGGATTCCTTCATAGGCTGCGGTGCGAGACGCGGATAAATGCAGGAAGAACCGAGAAACAGCAGCTTTTTACAGCCATTTTTCCAGGCAGAATGAATCACATTCATCTCCAGCATCATATTGTCATACATGAAGTCCGCCAGAGCATTCTGATTTGCCACAATACCGCCAACCTTCGCCGCAGCCAGGAAAACATAGTCCGGCTTCTCCTCCGCAAAGAAGGCTTCCACCTGATCCTGTCTCATCAAATCCAGCGCTTTATGCGTTCGGGTAACAATATTGTGATAGCCCTGCTTTTCGAGCTCTCTGTAAATTGCCGAGCCAACCATGCCTCTGTGTCCGGCAACATAGATCTTACCATTTTTATCCATCATGATTATTCTGCCTCCTTCATTGCCTTCTCGCGCTTGGCGAGCTTACGGTCATGTTCCGCCATAATTCGGACGAGTTCCACATATGAGGTCTTCTGCGGATTCCAGCCGAGGACCGTCTTCGCTTTCGTCGGATCGCCCCAGAGATTATCCACATCCGTCGGACGGAACCAGGCCGGATTCACGCAGACCAGCATCTTGCCGGTTTCGGCATCATAGCCCTTCTCGTCCAGGCCAGTGCCTTCCCAGCGAATGGTGATCCCATTGGCGGCAAAGGCTTTCTCTGTAAAGTCGCGCACGGTATGCTGTTCCCCGGTGGCGATCACAAAATCGTCCGGTTTCTCCTGCTGGAGAATCAGCCACATGCATTCCACATAGTCCTTCGCATAGCCCCAGTCGCGCAGACTGCCCATGTTGCCAAGCTCCAGATGATCCTGAAGTCCCTCAGCGATCCGCCCGGCGGCCAAGGTAATCTTCCTGGTCACAAAGTTTTCCCCACGACGTTCGGATTCATGATTGAACAGAATACCATTCACAGCAAACATGCCATAGGCCTCACGGTATTCTTTCACAATCCAGAAGCCGTACTGTTTGGCAACCGCATAGGGAGAATACGGATGAAAGGGCGTGGTCTCACGCTGAGGAACTTCCTCGACCTTCCCGAAGAGCTCAGAAGTAGAGGCCTGATAGACCTTCGTCTTCTTCGTGAGTCCGAGCATACGGACAGCTTCGAGTATCCGCAGTACACCGAGTGCGTCCACGTCGCCGCTGTACTCGGGAACATCAAAGCTGACCTGCACATGACTCTGTGCTGCCAGATTGTAGATTTCATCCGGCTGGGTAAGATTGATAATCCGAATCAGGGAGGAGCTGTCCGAGAGATCCCCGTCATGTAGCGTGACCTTTCCCAACAGATGCTCAATCCGCCCCATATTTGAAATGCTGCTACGACGATGGATCCCGTGCACCTCATACCCCTTCTCCAGTAAAAACTCAGCCAGATAGGAGCCATCCTGACCAGTAATACCTGTAATCAACGCTACTTTGCTCATATAGAAAGACCTCCGTCAATTGTTATCGGAGGTTATTTTAACAGCTTAAATACTCAGAATGAATTCATTATCTTGTCTTTTATTTACATTATATTGACTTTTACCACTGTGCACGATAGACACTTGGTGCAATTCCCTCAGTCTCTTTAAAAACACGGCTGAAGTAGTGGAGCTGACCTAAGCCGCATTCCAGGCCGATCTCTTCCACACTCTTTTCGCTGAATCGGAGGAGCTGCTTAGCGTGTGTGATACGAAGAGAGGTAAGATAAGCGGTTATTGACTGCCCAAACTGCTCTTTAAAAACCCGTGTCAGATAATATTTGTTAATGAAGAATTGTTTGCTAAGCTCATCCAACGTTATCTTCTCCGCGTAATGCTGCTCCAGGAACTCCTTCACTTCCACAACGTTTAACTTCTTAGGTGCAATTGTTGCCTCTTCCGGATGCCAGCTCTGCTCCATCAGGAGAGTGCATAGGTGGTTCAGCTCTTCATTGATCCGCATGTCCCTGATGTAGTCTGAGCCACTGGCGAGTTTGTACAGTGAGTCCAGAGTAGATAAGAACGGAGCAGTCTCTTCCGGCCTGAAGGTGGGTCGTCCGCCACGCTCTACATATTTCTCATAAACGAACGAAAGCGTTGGCCCGTAATAATGGCACCAACGCAAAGACCAGAGATTATCGCTGGTCGTGTGAGAATATGGTTTCCGGCAGTCAATGAAGGCCATGTCACCGGGAGTCAGATTATACTTTTTACCTTCATAAGTGAGAGAGCCAGACCCAGACACCACAGTGAAAAACAGATAAGACTGGAGGTTGGATCGGGAACTGGTATGCGGAGCGAGAGCCTGCAAGGTGCCTATCTCCTGAAGATGGAGAAGGGATGATCTAGCAAAGGACGAGGGAGTGTAAAGCACACGGTTGGAGGAGACGATGGACGCTGTGGTAAAGTATTTTTTCTGATCCATCTGTCGGTCCTCCTTTTCGCTCACAAATTCTCTTTTATCCTGTTATACTGTGCTCTTAAAATTCCACGGCTATGAGGATCATAGCAATCAATCCCACCAATATGTTCAACCTGTTTGGAAGAAAAGAGCCGATGAAAATCATCCATCACGCCAACGTAAACAGGTATATCGTAATTCAGGAATTCCTCGTTCTCCTTAAACTGGTCACCCGTAATATCTGCAATCAAGCCGCCATCCAACACGACCCAGGCATGGCTTTGTGGATTTCGTTCCTTTTCTTCAAAAGGATGTACACCGCAGTAGTAGGTTGTTTTAAAGCCATATTCCATCAAATACTCAGATAAGAATATCGTTGCATCTCCACAACATCCTTTAGGAAACCGATCCATTGGAGGCATGGAAAAAGATGTTGCTTCTATAGCCGCTCTGAGTTGTGTTGCAAGGGTCAAAACCGTTTCAGTATTCACATCGTTCTCCCCGTGTAGTCACTCACATACTCCGATCCGCTTAAAGATCGGCAGCAGATAACTTGCCCCGAACACATTCAGTTTCTTCGGTCCAAGAACCACACCGAACTCGATGGCTCTGTGGTATGCCCGGAGTACTGTTGCTCTGGTGATAGATTTCTCTTTCCGATCCACAAACATCTCAGCGCCACGAATGCTATAGGTGAAAGTGACGCCTGATTTGATGCCGCGTCCAGAGGTTGTAAAGGTTTCGCCTTGATGTAGTAGGATATTGTTCCAGAGCTCGATCTCAACGGGATCAGTTAATTCTTCAGCGTAGTGGGGCATTGTTTTTCAGTATCAGTTTGTAACAGAGGAAGCCAATAGCGGCTCCCAATGTGTTATTGATTAAATCGTCCACATCCGCATAGCCCAGTTTCGTTATCAATTGCAAAAGCTCAATACACAGACTGAATGCAAGCCCGAGCAATATCACCTGCCACCAGCAGAGTCGTGGAAACAGGCTCGGCAGTAGATAGCCGAATGGGATGAAGAGCATGATATTCAAGATAATACCTTTTAGGCTCGCCCAGTTGGCCACTCTCACATCACCATGTAGCAACCCTGATATTAGGCCACCGCCAAACTCAAGTCCGCGTCGGGCTGCTCCGAAAGGATTGATGCTATATCGTAAGTACGGTGCAGGTTCACGGGAGATGAAGGTAAGGTAGGTTATGGCAAGGAGATAAACCACAGAGAACCAAACCGTCAACCTCTTTGATAGAGCCTTCCTCAGCAATAGAACACTGAGAACAATAAAACCTATCGCCAGAATAATACCCAAACAAGCAGTCCCTCCGTTATATTTCTAACACATCTACTCTCTTATTAAAGTCTTCCAAGATTCCAGCTATTGCAACAGAGATGTTTTCTGAAATAAAGCTAATACTGTGTTTTGATTCGATCGACTTAGCAAAAGCAACAATCTCATATCGAATGCCTTCCCCATCAAGCTGGTAAAAAAATCTTTTATTCTCTTCCTGGTTTTCATAACGAACTTCAAAATAATCTGTTTTCCACCACGGAGCCGGGACATAAATATATCCTTGAGTTCCCGCAATTATCAACTCGCCTTCGGCTTTTGCGGCCTTTGCAACCTTTATAGATGCCACAGCACCAGGATAAACAAAGTCTATCTTTGTAAAAGCATCCATATTGGCATTGCGATTTAAAAACTTAGTGGTTATGGTTTTTTTCTTATAATTTACCCCCAGTATTTGAAATACTGGAAGTAGTGCTGCAGGAGCCCATCCCTCCATGCTATTCCATTTCTGGGTTAAGTCTACCCCTTCAAGCGTTATACCATCACGTAAACTTGTGCAGACTGCATCAACAGATATGATCTCTCCTATTTTACCCGCTTTTGCCAACAGGACAAGTCTCTCATAGGCTGTTGCATAAGCAGTTTTTATGGCATCCATTAAAATAAGACCTCGCTCAGATGCCAACTTATATAATTCTAGGCACTCTTCTCGAGTTTGAGCCATCGGTGATTCACAAAACACGTGCTTTCCTGCAAGCAAGGCTTTCTTTGTATCAGCATAATGCTTTTGGGGGTTAGAGATAATGTATACGGCATCTACTCTTTCAAGAAGATCATCATAATTATTTGTATAATACAGATCTGTAACCTCAGGTTCTTTACCTTTCTCAGAAGCGCAAATACCAACCACTTCTACACCGTTAACATATTTGCACTCATTTATAAATTTGGTTCTGAAAACTGCTTTTCCCACGACCCCAATTCGCAGTTTACGTTTTTCAGTACGAACCTCTGAGCTAGAGATTCCTTCTGTCCTTGGAAGATAAATCACTTTGCAGTATTCATTGAGATAGTCAAATTTTCCAACCCAGTCAGATCCAACGGTAAAAATGTCTACCCCAAGGCGACGTATATCATCGATTTTCTGGCCTTCGTATTCTTCAACAATGATCTCATCAGCTAGACCAGTATCTCTAACAGCACGAATACGTTCCATTAGGGTCTGTTGATTGTTGATTTTACCGCGAGTCTTATCGTAATCGTCACTAGTAATACCAACAATTAGGTAATCTCCTAATGCCTTAGCTCTTTCCAGAAGTCTGATATGCCCATAATGGAGTACATCATAGGTTCCGTATGTGATAACCTTTACCATTTGTCCATCTCCCTGGTTGGAAAAATACCTTCTTAAAGCATTCCACGCTTTTGCATATCCTTCAATGCATCAATCAAGGTCGTATTATCCTGATGCGTTAAATGTCCAATATGCCCGATCCTAAAGATTGTGTTTTTCATATCTCCGCCATTCGGGCAAATCCAAATGCTATACTCATCTTTCAACACTTCAAAAATCTTATAAGCATCAGCATTGATTGGGTGAACAGGCGTAACACCATTTGCCGGTGATTCAGATACAAATTCAAACGGCAATTCTCTAATCTTGCTTCGAAAATCCTCCGCCTGAGCAGCAACACGAGCAATCTCGACATCCGCACCGCCCGCTGCTTCAATCTCCTTCAGTCTTGTGTTAATTTGCCGAAGAATGCCAACAGCAGGAGTAAACGGGGTCTGGCCTCTCTCCATATTCTTCAGGACATCAGAGAGATTGAAATACATGGATTTCACTTTACGGGTAGTAACTCTTTCAACCGCTCTTGGCGCTAAAACTATAATCGAAATGCCGGGAGGACAAGCGAGTACTTTCTGCGATCCAGTGATCATCACGTCTGCGTTGCAGTGTGTCATATCAAAAGGATCAGCAAGGAATGCAGACACACAATCACACACGTAGAAAACATCGTTTTCCCGACAGAATTCACCGAGCATCTCTGCATCATATAGAACTCCAGTGGACGTCTCATCAATATTCACAAGAAGCCCCGTAAACCCTTGCCCGTCATATTCGTAAAGGTGCTCTTTTGTAAGCTTCTGTCCATGGTTAAGATGAAGGACGACGTGTGGAATATCGTGAATTTCACACAGTTCCACAAATCGGTGACCAAAGCTGCCACCATCAATGACCAGTACCCTATCAGAATCATCGAAGCAATTCATAACGACCGCTTCCATCGAACCGGTGGACGAATTTGTCATAAACGCAGCGCGAGAGCCTTCAGGAGCCCTAGCGAACTTCAGCATCAACTGCTCGTTTTCAAACATAATGTTTGAAAATTCTGGTGTCCTAAAATATGGAACCTGTTCTCCACCAACTGCACGAACTTCATCACTGCACATCACAGGTCCGACTGTAAAATTAAGCATTTCTTTTATCTCCATTCGTAAACTTCTGCTTCAGATTCCAAAGTGCTATTTTCTGCCTGTTGCCCCAAACATATTTCTGCCAGAGAAGCTTTAATGTTGGTCGCTTTGCCCATTTACGATTTATCTCAGTAAAGCTCATATCTGATTCCAAGTCAGACATAAAAGCTTCTCGCTGTGGATTATCATCAATATGCTTTCTCATAGGGCTTTGATATTTAAGCGCATCTTCAAATGCCAGCTCGTGCCCATACATATATTGCTCTGCAGCCTTTAATACTTCAGTTCCTTTCTCGGTATTAGCAACTGCAAGCGAGGAACCGCCATTTTTTCCATACAGTTCTGGGCAGTAAAGATGTACACCCCAAAGATCTCCTAACGTTATATCCGCTGTTCTTCCCTGTTCCGCAAACGAGCATTTATAACAAGACGGTCTGCTCATTAAATGATTTAACCAGATTGACCAGAAAGGATTAAACCAGCGGTCTTTTTTCAGAATCTTCTTATTCATCAGCTGAATCCTCATAATTTCGAAGTCCCATTTCCCGGAGTACCCCCCCCGAGATATATCAGACTTCATTACCTGAAAATCCCATTTGCCGCGGCCGAACAGTGATCTACCTTTATACCGATAATCTAGGGATTCGATTCTGGACCCATATTTGGCCTCCATAGCATCGTCCATCTTCCGGACATAAAGGGGGCTTGGAACACCTTCACACACCACTTCGACAGTCAGTAGATTCTCTACACTATGAAAGTTCACTGCCGTCAGATATGCATACAAACCCGCAATTTGACATGGCGTCCCCGAAAACAGAACTTTTTTTCCGTCAGCAAGAAACTCTTTTACTTTTTTGTAGCTTCCACCAATAATGCTCTGTGAGTACTTTGATTCTCTAAATTTCTGAAGCTCATGTTTATCAGTTATGTAACTATGGAAGACGAGCAATCCTTTTGCTTCAGCACCGAATATTACATAATCCTTATCACAAAACGCATCAACTACTGCTGAGAAAGCTCCACCAGAAGTACTTTCAAAGCGGGTACTAGGGTTTTTGCTATACCCACCAAAGACATACTTTTTGTCCCTGTGTTTTTCCGGCATAACAGCATGAGGACATGTCTTACGGCAGAGGTTGCAATGAATACACAAAGTTTCATCAATCACTGGATATCTGAAGCCTTCTATGTCTTCTTGCATCGAAATTGCTTGCATTGGGCATGCCTGCTGACACGCCTCGCATCCATAGCATTCTGATTTTATACCTGTATCAAGGAACATCTTATTACCCACCTATCCGAGCAAGTTCAATTCCATCCTCAAGAATTCTTGCGCTTTGGCCCTCGCTTCCGCAATTCGTTTTTGTACAGAAGCATAGTCTATCGGTTCAAATAATTCCGCCCCGTTAAAAAGCATCCGATCAGACAACCCAAACAATCCTAATAATTCTGTAATCTTTGTATCACATTGTTCGCGAGAAAAAATCACAAATGGACGCCGGTACTGAACACTCATTATCATGCCGTGGAAAGAATTAGTAATGATATACTCAGCATGCTTAACAAGCGAAAGGAACTCCTCTACCCCGGCTTCATAAAACATCAGATGTCCCTTTTCGGCATTTGTCGCTCTAAGGCTAATGTCTACAATTATCCATCCTTTTTCTGACGCCATCTTCTCAGCATATGCTTCCATCTTTGGATTATAGCGCCTAGCATATAAAAGCAGATATGGCTCATCCACAATTCTATCTGATGCTATGGTGTCATATTCATCTTGAGTAAGGAGTAGCGTTGGATCGATTACCTTCTCGACCGGAACCGTTACATGGTCTCTAACATAAGGAACCATCATCTGTTCACGAAGTCCAAATGCCTTGAAATTCTGTAAACGTTCGTTGAGCGTCTTGTAATCCACATCATTAAAATGAGGATCTCCGAAGCTTGGCGCATACGCAACCGCGTTCCCCCTCATGCAAGGATAGTTCGCGTAATAACCGTCATCGAAACCAAATTCATCAGGGCAAAAGATCGTATCGCTTCCACAAACGAAGGTATCAACCTCATCCATTACTGACACAAAGTTAGCTGATGTATATGCTCTCTTTGTTCGCACAAAACGTTCATGGTAGAACCTGTCGAATTTTTCATAATTAACCCGGATTGCAGGCATCGTTAACTCAACCATCCGTTTGGATTCTTCATCCTTATCCCACATGTTCCCAAATGGGTTTAATGGATCTTTATCAGCCAGGACGTCCGGGCAGTAATCCACAAGAATGGGATGTGCATCAAGCTTTTTCATTGCCTGATGCAGCGCCCAGGTCTGAAGGGCTGAACCATAATTTGTGAAATTGCAGTATATGTTGTAACTAATAGTGCCTATTCGATTCATTGCTTTACTCCAACGCAATCATTTCTTTGAATAACACTCTATTTGGTGTCTATAGACTCTTTCTTCTTCTGGTGGGAGTTTCATATAGTCTCCAAAGTTCACTGTTAAAACCTCATCGTATTTTGCTGGAACAGCAAAACGCGCCCCTTCAAACTCTATGTAAATGATTTCATTAAACAAATCTGCACTATAGACTGCCCCCCACAATACACAGACGTGATTCGTAACAACGCTATTCATTGAAAAGAAAAAATCATAAACTTTACGACATAGTTTCTGGGTATTAAACAGTTTAGAAAAATAGAAAGCAAAAATCTTCGGAATGTTTTTTTTAAAAGAATCTGTCTTTCCATAACTTATCATCGCACTATGCTGAATGATTCTTTCAATATTCCGATACTTATTGCTTATTCTCTTTTGTTTCACTGGATCATCCGAAACATAAGTCAACGGAAACACATCAATAAATGCACCATATCCTTCCACATGCTTATATTCTCCTTCATTAATGGTTGTACTGGTATCACAGATCTTACCGAATGGGAAAATAGTCGATGGACAAGATATCGGGTCTATAAAATTCAAACCATAATCCCCAGAGTTCATTATTTCCCTGAGCTTCACATAATCACCTGGAAACATAACAATATCAACATCATCATCCCACGGGATGAATCCCTTATGTCTTACGGCTCCAAGAAGTGTTCCATATGCCAGCATATATTTTATTTCATTTTCGCGGCAAATGGAGTCAATCCGTGTAAGTATGCTCAGTAAGACTTTTTTGTATTCTTCTGGACTAAGCTTCCTCATCTTTATCCTCTTTCCAATAGGCTTTTTGTTTTGCGTATTGCATAATAAATTTCATTATGATTAAAGACAGCGAACAGGATAATTGCTACGATTGAAGCGGGTAGATTCCAAATATCCAATGAAACAAGCACAGCGTGAGTAATGATAATGAATGAGTTCGTAACAAATAGCTTCCAATTTACCCGAATAGCGATCATTTTCCCAACATCAATCATCCGAAGCAAGGCTATTACTATATACGCAACTGCTGTTCCAATAGCTGCGCCCCAAATACCTGTAATTCTAATAAAAACATAATTAACCATAATGTTGATAATGCCACCGATCAGGGTCGTAAGCATATTATTAATTGACCTTTTTAGTGCACTATAAAACGATCCATAATATGAAGCGATAGCTGAATAAACCGCACTGACCAATAGTATTGGAACATAATGCCAAGCATCTGAAAACGAATTGCTGACATATATGTTCATGAATGGTTTTGTAATCGCGACTATCACTAGGCAAGCAGAGAAAATTAAAAAACTATAATGGCTTAATACATCTGAATAGTATTTCTCATCATTTGTGGACTCAAATTCTCTAACCGCAGATAAGCCCCACGCCTGTGAAAATATGGTGATAATCACATTTATCAGAGAAGGTATTTTTGTAGCAACCGTATATATACCTAGTGCTGACGCCCCTATCATCCATTCAATCATTATTTTGTCAGAAGAATGGATTACCCACCACGAAATATTATTGAGAATTAAAGGCGCAGAATAAACAACCATTTGTCTTAACAAAGGTTTGTTTATTTTAACTTTGCTGAGTTTGGCAGGGATTCTTGCTATGAGAATCACCAGGATAGATGATACTAATAAGGCTAAAATATTAGAAAGCAGATACCCTTTAACACCGGTTCTAAAGACTACAAGAAGGATTATATTAAGGGCTGCAAGGATAGCAGTCTGCAGAACGCTTATCAGTGCATAAGTTTTATTTCTGTCTACTGCCTTGAGATAATTCATGAGGACAGGATACAATATACTGACTGATGAATATAGACAAAGATACCATTTCCAATCAGCGACAGCCTTATAAAAGCCAAATAATGGTGTTACAATAATAATCCCAACAGTTCCTATCGCCCAAACAATCAAGCCATCCAGTAATACTTCTTCTGCGCTTTCCTCTTTCGACAGTCCAAACCTTATGACAGCATCAAAAATAACAACAGAAAATATAGGAACAAGGAATTGCGAAATGGTGAAGACTAGATCTGCCGTTCCGTATTCTTCTGTTGTAAGATAATTTGTATATAATGGTACCAGGAAAAATAGGATCATTTTTGATCCTAAATTCCCTAACGCAAACACAAAAGTATCTTTAAGTAAGCGTTTATACTTATCTGCTGTCTTCATTTTAACCTCTTAGATCTTTAGCTGAGATTTTACAATATCACATATTTTTGTAGCAATTTTCTCTAACAGATTTTCGATAGATATTGTCATTTGTTTAATTCTGCAAACGCTCTCCATTTTTCTGCGTACGATATCAATCATAATTGCACATAAGAAAAACAAAATAGAGAAGCCTAATATGATCGCCAATAAAACTGCCGGATTATAACTTGTATAAGGAACAAATCTATCTGTAATAAGATGTTTTCTTATCAATTTGTGATCGTTTATAAGATAAACACTAAATACTGATGGAGTAACAAAAGAAATTGCATTGATTTGCTTGACTTTCATCCTAGCGAATAGCATAACAAAGCATGCCGCAATTCCGATAATAGTTGGTGAATCATATCTCAGCCAGAGATCAGCAAAACCTCGAGAGTTCATGAGAAGTTTCCACGCCCAAGTTAGTAGCATTAATACTATAAGAATGCACCAAAGGAACTTAGGGCACACCCTCTCATGAAGTCGGTATTTCCCAATGATACATCCAATGAAATATAGATATAATAGTAAAGCAGGACTAAATATTCCTGTGATCGTATGCGATAAATAGAGTAAAAACAATCCAACCAGCAACCCGAGCGTCACTCTGCTCGCATTACTATATTTTACATACTTATTGATTGCAGGGCCAACCAGAAACACAAACAAGTATGATGTAAAATACCAATAAGAGCCATTTGATATAGGCGCAAACCATTTCATCAAATTGAATGGAGACATCTCCTCTACGCCGAGAAAACTCCCTATCAGTGTGATTAATCCGCTATAAAAAGCCACACGAATCCATAAAAAGACAAATTCACTAATTCGGTGGTTAGATTGATGATTAATACCCACAAAGCCGCTAATTATAGCGAATATATCAACTCCAGCCCAAACAATCGCAAGCAGTAGTGTAATGGGATAGTCATTTATATTGCCTGACACTGCATCAGCAACGCCCCCATGCGTAAGCGTGTGGAGAACCACAATGAAAAGCATAGAGACCATTCGCAATAAATCGATTCCATAATTTCTTTTTGCGGTCATGTGCTTCTCCAATCAATGATGTCAGAATGTAAAAAATCTGATTCCGTTTAAGTTTCCTTTTATACCCGAGAGAAACAACATAATCATAGCAACGATTAAAATATTTGTGTATACAATTGATCGCGAGCTGTTTTCTTTACTTTCACTCGTTTCATTTTCATATCGTCGATCTATAGTTTCGAGCAGCACTGGAAGACTAATCATACTAACAAAAGAAATATATCTGTGATATATCGAATAAACATTAGCAAAGATCAAACACATAATGTAAAAAACCATACATGTCCGTCTTAAAGCAATGCCTTCCTTACTGATTGAGTATCTATTGCACCCCTTATACATTAAATAGATTGTCAACAATGCATAAATACCATTAAAGACAAACTCCCAAATATACGAATATCCACCAGTTTCAAGATATCCAAATGCTTTCTCATAGGTGGCATCAATAACACCTGTAGAATATCTCGAGAAGAGAACCATTACAGTACCAATGACTAGGATATAGATAATTCTCTTCCAGCCTTTTACTTCAAACAATGCTTTAGTTACTAAATAAACTGCCGCCGCGACCATAGCAGTGTTATGTATGAATACACAAACTATATAGATCGGTATATGGACGATTACACTCCTTTTTTTGTATATCTCTGTGTAAATACACCTCGCAACAATTGAGAATGCCATCATGCACCTAATGCCTGAAATCACTTCGCAGTATAAGCCTCTACTTAGAAGTAGGAATGTAACAATGGCGACGGCTTTAGAGTCGATCTCATTCTTCTCCGAATAATCAGCAACAATATAGAATACATTGGTGTAAAAAATAAAAGCAGTTATTGCTGGTACAAGATGAATATTGATCCTGCATAGTGTACAAATATATAGAAATCCTAATGGCTGTGACCATCTTGCAAAGATAGCAGTGACCATTTCCCAAAATGGCAGTCTTGTAAACATACTTGCAGTTTCCCACAAGCGATATAAGTCATTCATTTGGGCTGGAATATAGAAAAAAGACAGTATTGCCAGGAGAATAGTATAAAATCTAAATATTGATCTATAGCTGTTTCTCTTCCGCCTTAAAGAGAATAATACTCCTAGCGCCCAGATTGCATATATCCCTACACCTAGGAATCTTTCAACAAAATAATGTTCCTGCATTCTTCATGCTCCGTTTTCTGTTGTAAGAATTTATTCAAAAACTTCTCCATATGCAGTAAGATAAGTTCTTACCATTTTCGAAATTGAATTGTTTATCGACACTTTACATACTGCATTTCTCATCTCTTCATTCTTGTCCTTGTTCTTTATATAATCGAGCAATGCTTCACGGTATGATCCAACATCATTTGTTTTGACTAAATATCCAAAGGTGGTCCTTCGTAACGGCTCGTCTCCACGTAATGATCCTTCATAAAACGGCTCCCTCAATCCAGGAACATCGGAAAGAATCATCGGTAGATCAAAAGCCATCGCTTCAAGCTGTAAGATTGATCTGCCTTCCCACAGAGAAGGCATTACAATAATATCAGCAGCCGCAAGTTCATCTAAAACAATTTGCCGAGGAACAGCACCTATAAACCTAATATGCGAATTCCCATTCGCAGCTTCTTCAACCTCTTTTCTTTGTGGCCCGTCACCAATTACTGTATATCTAATTTTCTCATTGCATATAGATGAAAATGCTTTTACGGGGATCAAGAAATTTTTTTCGCTACTAAGGCGGCCTACAGAGATAACCGAAGTATAATCTCCATCATGGCCCCTTTTTGAAACCATATTTCTTAATTTCTCTCGATCAACACCGTTTGGAGCAGCTATCACCTTTCTCTTCGGCGCATGAAATCGATCAAACATTTCTTGTTTTGCAGTTTCAGAAACAGTAATGTATTTTTTTATCCGTGGTTGCATCAAGAAATACTCAAGATGATAGTGATGATATGTATTATGGTATGTCTCCACACACTTGACATTTTTAAGACCGATCGTTGACAATCCTCCCATTAGAACACTTAGTTTCAAATGAAGATTGCAGATTGTTCTTTCATTCCCAGCTATTTCTTTTACCAACCGTCTCAATTTCGGAATGCCTATGGCTAGCGCTTGTTTCTTGCTCTTCATACACAAGCAATGAACAGGTATACCAGCTTCTCTTACCGCCAAAGCCTGGTCTTTCACTTCATCAGGATCTCCAATGATTCCAATAAGGGTAACGTCTTGACTCGCTTCTTTGAGTGCAATGCACAAATCATAGACAAAGCTATTAACACCACCTGCAGTGATTAAGTTGTCCATGATCTGAATAATCTTCAAATTCGCTTCCTCCGCTCAAATTTTGATCCATTTCTTCGGTATCATTCCATCCATGCCATATGGTTTTTCAGGAACCACCCGGATAGCATCTTCATGTTCATTTAACCACGCAGCCCACCAGGAGAACGTACTGTTCGCAGTAATAATGTGATTACAATGTTTCATCAGCATCATATCGTCAATGTCTCCATGGCTGGTTTTTATGCTGACAAAAATGAAATCGTGAGCATCTCCCATATGCTCTTTAACCCATTCCATATCATCAGAAAACCAGAAAAACACAGGAGCCGATACATGTTCACGAATATAATGAACAGCTTTTCGATAATAGCCTTCTGTGAGCAAATAATGGAACGGGTTATTATCTTTTTTGAAATCGCTACGCCTTACATGAACAGCTACAGCGTTTTTGTGTTGAATTTGCTCTAAGAATCTCACATAGTCCGATTCTGCATCATAGCGCGGTTGAAACTGCCGTAGCAATTCATTCCTATATTGTTTAAAATAGTTTTCCGATTGGAAATACCCATCTACATACAAATTTGGGGCAGTAATCTCAAAAAAGTCGGACTGCCACTTATCGCTTGTTTCTAGCCAATATAGATAGTCATCACACTTGTGCTTTGAGAGGTTCAGTATACGAGCAGCTTTATTTACATAAGCATTTTTCAGTAGCCGAACTTTTGACGGTAATTTATTGTCATTTACGATCTGATCAACATCCACCATCAATTCGGGAAACTTGTATTCTCTTGCCGTCATTGTGGCTGTGAAAGCTGGATTGAACTGAAAAGATTGATCCAGACGCTTTGATAAAGCATAAGCGGCGGCATACTGGAATAACTGATTGCCTAAGCCACCTTTAATTCTCATTGTTATCAAAGCACTCACCTCCGGTTCTTCATCGTGCACTTATTATCAGCAATCTCTTATATAAATCAGGAGAATGCCTCGAATCGACCTTTCTTGCGATCATCTTTTCTGATTTGATCATAAAATCAAAGTCTTCTTCTGCAAGCACTTTCGGACTGTTCTTCCCTTCAGACCAGTCCATGTAAACCAAGTTTGGCTCAATGTCTTCCGCATATGGGCCGTTCATGACTAATGTCTGGAAAAAGGATTCATCCGGAACCAGTGTCGTTCTATAGAAATCACACACTTCGTTGTGCTTGCTGATGAAGTCCTGAATCCAGTTGACACTCTCATTCGTTAAACACCACCACTGTGAGCCAAAGAAGAGCTTCAAATCCGCAGGAGGTGTTCTTCTGATAAACTTGAAAGTATGGCCTGTCCCCCCTGTAACGATGTTATATAGCTTCTTAATGAATCGCTGTGGCAAAGATTTTTCGATAAGCCAAGACGGGTAGTATATTTCACACCTCTTGTCGCGTTTCATATTCCTCTGCCCATTCTTTGGATTGTTAGCTGAAGAATACAGGGACAAGAAATTACAGCTTTTGGTTTTCAGAAAATCATAAATTTCATCTGCCCTCTTAATCGGGAAATCCTGTCCAGAGCAAAGCCAGTAATAGTCGTATCGATTGGTCTTCGCAGCAATCTCTATCAATCGGAGAGTTGCCTCAACCATGCTGTATTGTCCCCACCTCACATCGATACGTTTCTCATCGGATACAAAGAGAACATTATCTCTCTTATGTATCTCGTTATGAATGTCTGACTTCTTATCCACATGAATAAAGAAATCGAAGTGTCCATCATCAAGTATGTCTATGAAGTCGTTGACCTGGTTGGGAAGAATGTGGCACAGTACAAGTATTGCGATCTTTTTATCCTTTGGCACGTGCTCACTTCTTCCGCATTACAGTTTTAAACATAAATTCCCGCAGCCAGTTTGGCGTGATCGACGATGCAGTCCGTACAGCCACGCTCTTCATATACTGTGATCCCCCAATAAACCCATTGTCCTTCATGTATTTGAACAACGCCTTCTGACTCATCGCATATTTCCATCCAGCCCTGCGCTTATACATGTCCGAGCCTGCTCTCATCCAAAGCAAAGGTTCCTGAAGGTTGTAACCGGTGATCCTCTTCTGCAGCATGCGTATCCACAAGTAATAGTCTTCTAATAAGTAGAAGTCCTGGTACCCACCCGCAGCTTCAACTGCACTCTTCTTGTACATCACACATGGATGGTTAAATGGGTTCCGCTTTTTAGCGAACTGCACTATCTCATTCTGAGTCTCCGGCGGGACACGGCGTGCTTCAATCTCACTTGTGGACGTCGTGAACTCCTCAACGATTCCACTAACCACACTTATATCTGGATGCTCCTGAAACATCTTCAGTTGCCTTTCACACCGGTCTGGTCTGCTGATATCATCGGAATCCATACGTGCAACAAGCTCGTGTTTGCAGTGCTTTATGCCCATGTTCAGGGCATTTCCAAGACCGCCATTTTTCTCGAGTCGTACGACATGTAGCGTATCAGGATGAGCAGCCCGCATTGCCTCAATCACAGCATCCAGTTCATCATTCAGTGGTCCATCACAAACCAGAACAAAGTCATCAGTCCGAATAGTCTGATTCCAAATACTGTCCATTGCTGTACGCAGGTACTCGGCGTTCTCCTTGTGATAAACACTCATGAGAACGGAGTACTGATAATTGTCCGAGCCCTTGCTAACCACCTGTCATTTCTCCCTCGTTTTGGATGTTCTGAAATCATCCGATTCCAATTGGCACAGTGCCAAGTAAATCCCCTCAAACAACACGAAATGCTCTGGAGGACAAAACAGCCTCCGGAGCGATATCGTCCTATTTGTCGTCAGTCTTCCCAGTGACGTTTTACTTCTTCGGCACTCTCTTCCCTCAGTTTTTCATCGTCATAGTCCACTACTTCTGCCTGTCCGTTGTCTGGAGTCCCGCCTGCGGCGGTTACCTGTCCGGACTCTATTCCCTCTGTGCTCTCCTTGGAAAACAGGATGCCGAAGGTGGCAAACATCAGCTGCAGATCCGTGATGACGGACATGTTGTTGATGTACATCAGGTCGAATTCCAGCTTTTCATAGGGATCCGTGTTGTACTTTCCATAGACCTGGGCATAGCCGGTGAGGCCGGCTTTCACCTGAAGACGGAGCTGGAAATCCGGCAAGAACTCATAGTACTGTTTCGCAATCTCCGGCCGTTCCGGTCTCGGGCCCACCACGCTCATGTCCCCTTTCAGAATGTTCCAAAGCTGGGGCAGCTCGTCCAGGCGGCACTTGCGGACAAAGCGGCCGATGGGCGTGATGCGGTCGTCGTTGTCGCCGGTGGAAAGGCGGGCCACGCCGTCCTTCTCGGCGTCCACCCGCATGCTGCGGAACTTATAGATGGTGAACTCTCTTCCATTCTGGGTGAGGCGCACCTGTTTATAGATGGCGGGGCCGCCGTCATAGAAATGGATCGCGGCCGCCGTGATTAGGAGGACCGGGCTCAGAATAATCAGCGCCGCTCCGGACGAAACGATGTCGAAAGCCCGCTTGATAATGGCGTATTCCGGGTTCAGCTCCGACCTGGTGACACAAAGGACCGGGGCATCGAAGGACTGGATATGCCTCGCTTCCTGCATGAGGACATCCCCGATGTGCGGCAGGAAGAAGCCCACGATGCCCTCTTCCTTGCAGTATTTGGCGATGCCGTTGCGGCAGCGGCTGTGCACCCCCGCGACGAAGACGGCGTCATAGCCCTCCAGCTTGTGCCGGATACTCTTGAAGCTGTAACCGTCGTAGCGGAATTCTTCTTCGATGCGGTAGAGGCGTTCGCTCGGCTTTCCGCGGAGGGTGCCGAAGCGCTTTTTGTCCAGTTCGTTCCGATAGATCAGGATCGTCCGCTTTACTGGATAGAGGCGGAAGTAGAGTGCGTTTGCAAAATAGGACCAGACCGTATCCAGCGCCAGCTGGATCACGAGCATGCCAAAGAAGATCCACGGCGCGTTCCATTTCTTCCAAGCGAGGCTGACGATGAACCACATGATCGCCGTGCTGAAGAACTGGGAAAGTCCCTGGGCGAAGATGAGGGCGCGGATCCGCGTATAGCCCAGGAGGTAGCCGTTATAGGTGCGCAGGAAGAAGAACAGCACAACGCCGTATCCGAGCGCCACATAATAGTTATATCGGAAGCCGTAGTGCGGCAGGTCGGTGAGCCGGCCAAAGCGGTACCATAGCCAGAAAACATAAAAAAGCAGAACACTCAGCCCGAGGTGCGCTAGATTCATGCACATCAGGTCAAAGCGCTTTCTGCTTTCATTCTTTCTCTGTTCCATGGTCACGATCACCCAGCTTTTGTTTCATTCATGCCTGTGCGGCGGTTCCGGTATTCGGATAGACTCTTCTGCGCCTGACTTCTTTCGCCTGCGGGTCCCAAATCATGCCGAGGGCATCCAGGCGCTTTTTCCGCTCCGGCTTCATCTTCCCGGCACGGTATTTCTCTCTCTGGTCGGCGATCCAGCCGCCGAGCTTGTAGCCGTCTTCGGCGGTATACGACGGAGAGGACGGGAGTCTTCCATGCTTCTCCCAGTACAGCCTGGCACTGGCGAAGCCCTTTTCCCACAGAAGGTCGTTCCGGTTGCCCCAGATCATGCCCAGGGCGTCAAGCCGCCGGATCTGTTCTTCGGTGAGGCGGCCGCGCTGGCTTTTCCCTGCCCGGATGCGGCAGAGTCGTCTGAGCCAGGCGCCCAGCTTCACGCCATCCGGATCCACGTAGGCGGCCGGCACGTCCAGGTTCCCGTGGGTCCGGTGATACTCCACGGCGGCAGCGTAGTTGCGCTCAAAGAGATAGTCCAGCACATCCCACTGCATGCCCAGGGCGTCGAGGGCCGCGATCCGCTCATCCGTGAGGTACGCGTTTCGGATTCCGTTGCGGCGGTTCATACGCATGTTCGCAATCCAGTCTGCAAGGCGGATTCCGTTCTTTGTCACATAACGCCAGGGAACCAGCAGGTCGCCGTGCTCTTCGCTGTATTGCTTTGCCGCACGGTAATACCGTTCCCAGCTTTGATCCGCCGCACTCTCCCAGCGCATGCCGAGTTCGTCCAGCTTCCGGATCTGCACGGGGGTCAGGGTGCCCTTAACGGTTCCCTTCCGGATCTTGCGCTGGGTGTCGATCCACTGGCCGAGGGAATAGCCTTCCTTGGTCACATAGCGGGCCGGAACCTCCAGATCGCCGAATTCCTCACGGTATCCCTTCGCCACGTCGTACATGATGTCCCAGGATGCCGTGAGCGTATCGTTGAGGCGGTCGAAGAGCTCAAGGCAGTCGTGGACCTCGTCGACCACTTCGAAACTGTCCGTGACGATCTGATCCGAGATGCCAAGAGAGCGGTAGTAGGTCACGGCGGCTTCGATTTCTTTCTGAACGGAAGAAATCGAGTACAGGTTTTCGATGTTCAAAACAACATCAAAAATAATCGGAGAAGATGAATGTCCGGCAGATAAGGCGCGGCCGATCTGCTGCTTGTAGACGATTGGGCTGACGGTTGGGCGGAGGAGGATCACGCCGCTTATGTCGGGGACGTGGATGCCTTCATTCAGCATGTCGATGCAGAAAAGGAGCTTCAGGTGGTCCGAGGTGTCGGCCTTGAAGTCCGCGAAGGCCCGGTCGGTCTCCGGATCTTCGGAATAGGCGGAATAGACATGGGGATGTTCGTCCACCTTATGGAACCAGTCCGGTACCCGGCTGATCATGTCGCGCATATGCTCGGCATTGGCACAGAAGACAAGGTACTTCCCTGTCCGGTTTTCCATATGCCGGTCGAAGATGTCCTCCAGGCCCTCGGCCATGTCCAGGGCGCGGCGGAGCTTCTCCAGGATCTCTTCCGCGGCGTCGCGGGTTGCCTTGTTTCGGCTGCAGCGGGCGCGGAGCTCGTACTTCGCGAGGTCGTCTTTGTATTTGAAAATCGAGAGGATGTACTTCGGCGCAGGAAGGATTCCGCGGACGATGGCTTCGCCGAGGCTCATCTCCGAGGCGACATGGCCGTCGAAGAGCTCCTGCGCCATGTCGCGCTGGGCGTCGAGATAACGCACATTTGTGGCGGTAAGACCCAGGATTGTTGCGGAAGGATATGCAGCCAGGAGCCGTTGTACGCCAAGGCCCCATTGGGCAGCGCCCGCACGGTGAAACTCGTCGAGGACAATGTGGAATGTGGAAAGTGAAGAGTGGAATTGAAAGAGTTCGGACTCAGCCATCAGCGACAGTTTTGCGTAGGTGAGGAATGTTATGTTATGGAGAGGGTTTCCTCCTGCGGAGAACCAGTTTTCGAGCTGGGTCTTAAAGATATATTCCGAGGGGGCAAGCCAGAGGACTTTTGTATCCGGATGCTCCGCGGCGTACTGAAAGCCGATGAAGCTCTTCCCGGTGCCGGTGGGGTGAATGACAGCGGCCTTCCCTGTCTTCTCCAGCATGGCGCAGACATTTTCATACGCCGTCCGGTTATGCGGGAACAGAGAAACAGCCACATTTTCACCTCCCTGAACGCCAAAAAATCCCCGATGTAACAGACTAAGGAGTCAGTTACATCGGGGATTTGTGAAAGATCCCTATTCAGTTGATCATTCGCGATTAATAACGCTAGTAATCAATTTATCAATCAATTGTAGGACTTGTAAAGTATCCAGTACCTGTGCTATAATTCGTTAACTGTGGCATTAACTGACTCCTTAATGTGTTACATTATACCCATATCGCGCAGGTTTCGGCGTGATTTAAGCCAAATGTAACATGTAAAGGAGCTGTTTTTTTATGTCTGTTGCCACCGATCCGATCCGGGACAAAAGAGAACTCAGGGCCCTGGCGAATTTTTTCCTGAAGCGCGGGGAGCTGCGGAACTACTGTCTCGTGGTGCTGGGGGCTCACACGGCCCTGCGCGTGAGCGATCTTCTGGGGCTCACCTGGGAGGACGTCTATGACTTTGAACACGGCCGTTTCCGGGACCACCTTGTCGTGATCGAGCGGAAAACCGGCAAATCGCGCTGCATCGCCCTGAACCGGGAGGCGCTTCACGCCCTCGCGGTCTACTTCCCGAAGCATAAGGGAAAGTATCTCTTCTCGAACCACCGGCGCGACGAGAAGCCCATCAGCCGGGTTCAGGCCTGGCGGATTATCCGCGGCGCGGCGGTCGAGCTGGGGCTCAGCGGGCATATCGGATGTCACAGTCTGCGCAAGACCTGGGGATACAACGCCTGGTCCCGGGCGAAGATCCGGCCGGAAGTGATCATGATGGTCTACAACCACTCAAGCTTCGCGGTCACAAGGCGATACCTTGGCATCACCCAGGACGACCTGGACCTGGCTTACTCCCGGGTGCACATGTTCTGATACCGTCTGATCTTGCAGGTATGCTTCTTTTCTCCGGCTGCCGCGTCCTTGTCATACGTTATACCGACCAGAAGGATCGGCCGGTCAAGTCCCTGCAGCGCCTCCGGATATTTCTTTTTCAGGATCTGATCGATCGCTCCTTCCGCTGTTTTGTTCCATTTCAGTTCGATCACCAACGCCGGCCAGTCGGAATCCGGCAGCGGGAGGTAAATGACATCCGCAAACCCATTTCCTGCCGGTAATTCCTCAAACTGAAGATAATGATCCCTGTAGGTATAATATGCAAGCTTGATTACACTGCGCAGGCTGTCTTCCTTGTTATAATGCAGCGCCACGGTCTCTTCAGTATGTACCTTCTCGATCTGGGCGGCCACAGCCTCTTCATTTCCCTGAATGGTATCCGCAAAGAGTTTTTCGCTCTCTTCCAGTCGCTTCAATGTCGCAGCGTGTTTTACTTCATGAATGGAACGCTGAAACTCCTGCTTGATCTCTTCATTCGGAATGGAAACCGTTTTCTTTACTGCGTCATATGCCAGATATCCAAGATGGATCATCAGCGTCAGGACGTCATCTTTCCCTCTGAAGGTCGTCAGGTCATTGGCAAAGCCCGTTGTATTGACTTTGACATCAACCCCGCCGACCAGCTCTGCGATGGTTTTCGTCAGGCCGTTATAGTCCCTGCTGATATAATCCAGGAGACCTTCGGCCGCAGACGTTTCGGCCCAGTAAGAAGCAAAACGCCCCCTCCAGGCAGCTTTCATAACGGAATTCGGATTATAGACGGCTCCGACCGTCTCAAAATCATAGCCGTCATACCACTGTTTCATTGTTTCAAAACTGACGTTTTTCTTCTCGCAGATGGTTCGGACTTCATTCTCTGTAAACCCGACAAACTCTCCGTATGGCCAGGGATCGATCATCGTATGCTCTTCAAAATCAGATATCGCTGACTGAGAGCCGTCTTTCTTGATTGGTAGAATTCCTGTCATATAAGCAGCCGCAACAACCTTTGGCGTAAAATTCTCATTTTTGAACCAGCCGCGCAGAAGGTACAGGAAGCGCTTCTGGGCTTCTTCGTCATTTCTGGCCTCGCGGATCAGCGCGTCCCACTCGTCCAGAATAAAAACAAACGGTTTCCCTGTCTTCTCCACATAACGGATCAGGCAGTTTTCAAGTCCCTGTTCTTCGGGAAGTTCCCTGTCCAGAGAGATCAGTTCTTCCAGAATGGCCCCAGCGATCTGTTTCGGAATGTCACAATAACGGATACCGTCGCGCTGCGCCGGAGAAATGAAGCTTGTAATATCCAGATTAATTACGTTGTACTGATTCAGATGCTTCTCATAATCCTTTGTTTCCGCAATTTTCTTGTCGTCGAACAGGTTATGAGAATCACACGAACAGTCGTAATAGGCCGTCAACATCTTCGCTGCATAAGATTTTCCGAATCGGCGCGGTCGGCTGATGCAGGTAAGACTGTTCTTCCGCCCGACCGTCTGATTAACCAGGTCGATCAGCATCGTCTTATCCACATAGTCCGAATCATTGATTCTGGCAAATCCGCTGTTTCCCGGATTGATATAAACGCCCATTCTTCCGCCCCCCAAACAGGTCAGTCTGGCTTTATTATAGATGATTACATTCGAATTATCAAGCATCCGGCCGCGTCAAAGCCGCACTGAAAAAAAACTTTACATCTCCCCGGGCAAACTGTATAATACTTCAGTAACAATCAAGCCTTATCGAAAAGGAGTCTTTCATCATCATGAGAACCATCGGCACTGTTGTGCGCGGCGTCCGCGCACCCATCATCCGTCAGGGCGACGACATCGCGAAGATCGTCTCGGATTCCGTACAGGCCGCCTGGCAGGAAGCCGGCATCACCCCCTGTGACCGTGACATCGTGGCGGTTACCGAGTCCGTCGTGGCGCGTGCCCAGGGCAACTATGCCTCCGTCGGGCAGATCGCGAAGGATTTCCGTCAGAAGACCGGCGGCGGTACGGTCGGCGTCGCGTTCCCGATTACGAGCCGGAATCGTTTCTCTCTGCTGCTGCGCGGCATGGCAGCCGGCTGCAAAAAGATCGTGCTGCTCTTCTCCTATCCCTCCGACGAAGTGGGGAATCATATGGTGGACTGGGACCTGCTGGACAAGGCCGGCGTGAACCCCTATGCCGATGTGCTGACCGTGGCGCAGTTCCGTGAGTATTTCGGCCACATCGTCCACCCCTTCACGGGCGTCGACTATATCGATTTCTACTCCGACCTGATCCGCGGCGAAGGCTGCGAGGTGGAGATTCTCTTCGGGAACAAGGTCACGACCCTGCTCGAGTACACCAACACCGTCATCACCTGCGACATTCATACCCGCGCCCGCTCCAAGCGCCTGCTCCGTGATGCCGGCGCGAAAACCGTGCTCGGTCTGGACGACATTCTGAACGCGCCCGTGGACGGCAGCGGCTTTAACGAGGAATACGGCCTGCTGGGTTCCAACAAGGCCACCGAAGAGACCGTGAAGCTCTTCCCGCGCGACTGCACCGCGGTGGCCGAAGCCATCAGCGCTTACCTCTCCGAGGCCTCCGGCAGGCGGATCGAGGCCATGGTCTACGGCGACGGCGCCTTCAAGGATCCCGTCGGCAAGATCTGGGAGCTGGCGGACCCGGTGGTCTCCCCGGGATACACCAAGGGCCTGGTCGGCACCCCGAACGAACTGAAGCTCAAGTACCTGGCGGATAACGAGTTCGGCACCCTCTCCGGCGACGAGCTGCGCAGCGCCATCGAAGCGAAGATCCGCGCCAAGACCGGCGACAGCCTGGTCGGAAACATGGTCTCGGAAGGCACGACGCCGCGCCGTCTGACCGATCTGATTGGTTCGCTCTGCGACCTGACCTCCGGCTCCGGCGACAAGGGTACGCCGATCGTCTATATCCAGGGTTACTTCGACAATTACACGAACGAATAAGACAGATATTTTGTATTCATCCCCGGCGGCGGGGGTGAATACGGGTTATAACGCTTCTGATAGAGAAATCCCCCGCCTTTCGGCGGGGTGTTTCTTTATTCGGTTTTCAGAAGGATCTGTACCGAGGGGTAGTCTCCGTAAAGTCTCGGCAGGGTCAGTCCGCCGTACATCAGCGCCGCTCCGGAGAGCACCTCCGGAAGCTTCTCATCCCCACGGTAGAGGCAGCCGGCATACTCCGTCTCCGCAAGGCGATAGCGCTTTTCGGGATCCAGGCCCTTCAGGCGCACATGGAGCGGTCTTGGGTTTCCCTCCGGTTCCGTCAGCACCAGGGTGAAGAGACTCTTCTCCCGGTCCTCTGAGACGAACTGCCACGCCGTGAAGCGCTCCTTCTCCATGGCGCCCAGACGGTAATGGTCTCCCTCCCGCACCAGATCCTCGACCCGGTGGAAGAAGCTGATCTGCCGCCGGACTTCCCGGCGCTCCTCCTCCGAGAGCTTCGCCGGATCCAGCTCATAGCCGAAGGTGCCGGCCATGGCGACCGCCGCCCTGGTTCCGAAGGGGGTGGAGCGGCCCGTCTGGTGGTTGGGGCTGGCCGAGACATGGGCGCCGACCGCCGAGGCGGGATAGCCGTAGGAGGTCCCCTCCTGGATGCGGAGCCGGGCGATGGGGTCGGTGTTGTCGCTGCACCAGACCTGCGGATGGAACGCCAGCATCCCCGCGTCGAAGCGGCCGCCGCCGCCGGCGCAGCCCTCGAACAGCACCTCCGGGAACTCCTCCGTGAGTCTCGCAAGCACGGAATAGAGCCCCAGGATGTAGCGGTGGGCCAGTTCGCCCTGGTGCTCCGCCGGGAGCGATGCACTGTAGAGATCGGTCATGGCGCGGTTCATGTCCCACTTGATATAGTCGATTGGGTTCTCGCGCAGGAGTCCTGCAACGGTCTCATAGAGCCAGTCCGCGATCTCCGGCCGGGACAGATCCAGAACCATCTGGTTTCGTCCGATGGCAGGCTGCCGCCC
>Ga0256405_10003242_pt1 | contig 34281 bp, 25 predicted proteins | sample RumenRJG_02DNA_FD_189096 | JGI IMG/M metagenome (GOLD analysis project Ga0256405, IMG submission 189096) | Bovine rumen microbial communities from Lethbridge, Alberta, Canada - RJG_02 | ecosystem: Host-associated > Mammals > Digestive system > Stomach > Rumen | place: Canada: Alberta...
GATTACCCGAAGGGGTAATCACCTTTTTGGTATGATTATAAATTCATCGCATCAAATACGTATTTCTGTACCAGTGCCTTTACTTCATCTGTGTTGAGTGCGCTGACTGTTTCTACATTTACAAATACATCGTCGGATAATTTGACAGTGGCGATGTAATTTGAATAATTTGGCTTTTCGGTATTGAAGGCATCGTTTTGGGATTCATAGGTGTAAGTATGAATCATCACTGGATAGCCGTTCATTTCGAATTCCTCAGTGGTATATTCGGCACCGCTATCATTGGACATGGGGGACTTGTCATAGCTCTCGAATTCGTCTGCAGTTCGGAACATAAGAACCACATACTCGTAATTGGAATTATTGTAAATCAGTTTATGCTGGTCGAACTCTTCACTACTGTAATCATCTTTTTTTATGCGAATGGCAAAATTATATTTGTCTAGTTCAGTGTCTGCATAGGGCATAAAGTTTTCCAAATAATTAGCGAAAGTAAAGCCCTCGCTGACTTCTTGATCCTTTACAGCATCGAAATCAAAATGGTTGATGTAGATCGTGTCAGTAGGAATAAAGCAACTTGACAGATGAGTTGATATACGATATAAATAAATAGAAAACGTTTTCCGCGAGCAATCGCGGATTTATAAAACGGTTAAAAGAAAACGTTTTCCAAAAGAAAACCAAAGCATCTTTTAAAGGCGCAAGGAGTGTAGAATGGCATCCATCAAAGACGTAGCCGGCAAGGCCGGCGTAGCCATTTCTACTGTGTCCAAGGTTTTGAACGGGTATCCGGGCGTGAGTAAGGAGACTAGGGAGAAGGTAGAAGCAGCTATCAAGGAGCTGAACTTCGTACCTAACTCCATTGCGGCAGCACTGTCCAGTAAGAAGGCAGGTCGTGTGGCGCTTCTGATTCACATGAGTTCCCAGACCAAAGCAAGAGATGAAATCGATATGCAGTACATATCGGGAGCTTTGCATAAAGCAAAAGAGCTCCATGTGGATTTGGTGGTGGAATTTTTCTCCATGATTGAGAACCTCACATTAGAAGAGAAAATCCAGCATTTCAAAGCACAGAATATCGAAGGCATCATCTTCTATGGACTGACCAAAGAGGATACGGAATTCATCAAACTGCTGGAGTGCGGACAGTTCAAGATTGTGGCTGTGGACGTACCGGTGCAAGGGGATGACAAAACCAGAGTGGGCATCGACCACAAGAAGGCACAGCGGGAAGTGGCACTAAGGACAATTGAAGAGAATAACAGCGATAGTCTTTTGTACATCGCAGGCAGCAAAGAGAGCTATGCGGCCATGGAAAGGCTGGAAGCTATCGAAGAACTGGCAGCAGAAAAGCATCTTCGACTGGAAGTGGCCTATGGCGACTACAGCGAAAATAAAGCCAGGGAAATCACCTTTGAAAAGGGCTACGCTTACGGCGTCATCGCTTGCGGATCTGACCTGATGGCCATCGGTGCCATGCGAGCACTGACAGAGATGGATATCTTCCGCCCGGTATGCGGCTTTGACGGCCTGATTCTTATGGGATATGCCGGCAAGCAAATGAATACCATCCAGCAGGATTTCGCTGGGGTATCCGCGAGAGCCGTAGAAGAGATGCAGAGGCTTTTGGCGGGAAAGAAAGGCACCACCATCGTGACGCCTTATTCCATTGAAAGGATGCAGTACCTAGACCTGATCGAAGGCAGAGACTGGACCGAGACAGAAAGCTACAAAGCATTTCGTCAGAAAAAAGAGTCTCAAAGAAAGACAAAAAAAGATTCAAACAAGGAACAAGAGAAAAAGAAAAGAATGCAAAAGGGGTAACCCGGGGAAGGAGCAAACATGTTTGATTTATTTGGAATCAAGAAAAGAAAATTAGAGGCAGCAAAACTAGCAGAAGAAAAGGAAAAATGTGATGCATTAAAGGCGAATCTGGAGCCTAGAATAACAGCAATCGCAGAGGAGAGATTCCACAAGACACTGGATGACCTGACAGATGAAGAACTGTACCTGACTGTCATGGCTTATGTGAAGGAACTGACTGCGCTGACTCACCGCATCGACGGCAATAAGAAGGTGTACTACATCTCTGCAGAATTCCTGATTGGTAAGCTTTTATCCAATAATCTGATCAATTTAGGTATCTATAACCAGCTAGAAAACCTGCTGTTAAAGCACGGTAAGAAGCTTAGCGTCATTGAGGAAATCGAGCCGGAACCATCCCTTGGTAATGGTGGCCTGGGCCGTTTGGCGGCTTGCTTCCTAGACTCTATCGCTACTCTGGGACTGCCCGGAGACGGTATCGGCCTGAACTATCACTTTGGTTTATTCCAGCAGAAATTCGTAGATAGACTCCAGACTGCGGAGCCGAATCCATGGATCGAGAAAGATTCCTGGCTTACGAAGACAGATACCACCTTTGAAGTAGCTTTTGGCGACCGCAAAGTGAAGTCCCGCCTGTATGATATCGATGTCATCGGTTATGAAAATGGTGTCAACAAACTGCACCTTTTCGATGTGGAGTCCGTAGATGAAAGCATCGTTGAGAAGGGTATCGATTTCGATAAAGAGAAAATCGAAAAGAACCTGACCCTCTTCCTGTATCCGGATGACTCTGATGAAGCCGGTAACCTGCTTCGTATCTATCAGCAGTACTTCATGGTAAGCAATGGCGCACAGCTCATCTTCCATGATTTAGAGACAAAGGGTGTGGATCTGCATAAGATGAACAAGCACTGTGTCATCCAGATCAACGATACCCACCCAACTATGGTAATCCCTGAACTGATTCGCCTTTTGGTAGAGAAAAAAGGCTTTACCATGGACGAGGCCATCGCAGTAGTATCCAAGACTTGTGCATATACCAACCATACCATCCTGGCAGAAGCTCTGGAGAAATGGCCACTGAAGTATCTGGAAAAAGTAGTGCCTCAGCTTATCCCTTATATCAAAGAATTGGATAAGAGAGTCAAAGAAAAATATGCTGACAATGAGAAAGTTTGGATCATCGACAAAGATGAGCGCGTACATATGGCTCACATCGACATCCACTATGGCTTCTCCATCAATGGCGTAGCAGCTATCCATACGGAAATCCTGAAAGAAAGTGAGCTTAATCACTTCTACAAGATTTATCCGGAGAAATTCAATAATAAGACCAACGGTATTACCTTTAGAAGATGGCTTCTGTCCTGTAATAGAGAGTTGGCTGACTATATCACAGCCCTCATCGGGGATGGCTACAAAAAGGATGCCACAGAACTGGAGAAACTTTTAAACTTTGAAGACGACCAGTCTGTACTGACTCATCTTGCAGAAATCAAGATGCATAAGAAAGAAGAACTGGCAGAGTATGTAAAGGAAAAAGAAGGAGTAGAGCTTGACCCGAACTCCATCTTTGATATCCAGGTAAAGAGACTTCATGAGTACAAACGTCAGCAGATGAACGCTCTGTACATCATCCACAAGTATCTGGAAATCAAAGGCGGCAAGAAGCCTGAAAGACCATTGACCTTTATCTTTGGTGCAAAGGCAGCACCTGCTTACATCATCGCTCAGGACATCATCCACCTGCTGCTGGTACTGCAGGAAATCGTCAATAACGATCCGGATGTAGCACCATACATGAAAGTCCTTATGGTAGAAAACTACAACGTAAGCTATGCAGAAAAAATCATTCCTGCATGTGATATCTCCGAGCAGATTTCTCTTGCTTCCAAAGAAGCATCCGGTACAGGCAACATGAAATTCATGCTGAATGGTGCAGTGACCTTGGGTACCGCAGATGGTGCCAATGTCGAAATCGGCGACCTGGTAGGAGAGGACAATATCTACATCTTTGGTAAAGACTCCGATACTGTCATCAAGCACTATGCAGATGCAGATTACGTATCCAAAGACTTCTACGACAAGAGCCCTGTCATCAAAGAAGCAGTGGATTTCATCGTGGGAGAGCAGGCACTGAAAGTAGGCCACAAAGAAAACTTAGAGCGTCTTTATAAAGAACTCTTAAATAAAGACTACTTCATGACCCTTCTGGACTTAGAAGAATACATCCAGAAGAAAGACGAAATCTTTGCAGACTACGAAGACAGAGACAAATGGAAACACATGATGTTAGTCAATATCGCTAAGGCCGGCTTCTTCAGCTCTGACCGCAGCATCAACGATTATAATAGGGATATTTGGAAACTGTCCTAAGTTGCGAAGCAACTTTGGACCCAGCCCCAGTCCATTGTGGCCGGGGCTTTTAGTTTGTCATGTTTTCTTTAATTATGTATAATATCCCAGTAAAGAAGTGGAGTATTGTATATGAAAGAAATTACGATTGAAGAAATGAATCAGTTGCCGGCTGGTAGCTATGAACTGATTGATATCCGTGACGAGGGCCTTACTTTGTATGGCATGATCCCGGGAGCAAAGCACATTTTACCGGAGGACATCGAAAAAGGCAAAGGCCTGAAGTCCATTTCAAAAGATAAGAAACTGATTTTCTATTGCGAAATCGGTCGTAAATCCGGAGAAATGGATGATACCATGGAATCCCTGGAGGGCAGAGACTGCTATAGTCTGAAATACGGCTATGTAGGCTATGTGAAGTCCGGTATGAAAGATGATGCGGAAAAAGCAGAGCGCAGGGAAAGAGCGGAAGTAAGCATCCGGAAGAAATTCCATAAGCAGCTCTTTACTCCTTTTGCCAAAGCATGCAAAACCTACCAGCTCATCGAAGAAGGAGACAAAATCGCGGTATGCATCTCCGGTGGCAAAGATTCTATGCTGATGGCTAAGCTGTTCCAGGAGATTCAGCGCCATCGAAAGGTGAACTTTGACTTAGTCTATCTGGTAATGGACCCGGGATATAATCAGGAAAACCGCGAGCTGATTGAATACAACTGCGATATGCTGGGTATTCCTGCCACGATTTTTGAAAGTACCATTTTTGATACTGTGGATGATATCGAAAAGAACCCTTGCTACCTGTGCGCCCGTATGAGACGTGGACACCTGTATAGCAAAGCCAAGGAGCTGGGTTGCAATAAGATTGCCCTGGGTCATCACTACGATGATGTGATTGAGACTTTGCTGATGGGTATGCTGCACAGCGGCCAGATTATGGGTATGATGCCGAAGCTGCACAGCACCAACTTCGAAGGTATGGAGCTGATTAGACCACTGTATCTGATTCGCGAAAGCGATATCTGTGCTTGGCGTGATTACAATGACCTGCACTTCCTGCAGTGTGCATGTCACTTCACAGATACCTGCAGCACCTGTCATACAGATGGCACCACCTCATCCAAACGTCTGGAGACCAAGAAGCTGATTGCAGAACTGAAAAAGACCAATCCTTTTGTAGAATCCAATATCTTCAGAAGCATGGAAAATGTCAATGTGGACACCATCCTGGAGTATAAGAAAAAGGGCGTCAGAGTAAACTTCCTAGATGAATATTAAGAGATCAAAGAAAAGAGGGACTTGCTGGAAGGCAGGTTCCTTTTTTGTCTATTATTCACAAAAATCTCCCGCAAAAAATATCTATTCTCACGAATCTCACGAAAATCCGTTGTCAAGAAAGAGTAGGAATGCTAGTATAAGAATGTCGAATGGAACCGTTACCGGCAACAATACCGAGAGCGTTACCGAAAAGGATTCCGGTTCGACAAATACAGGGTTTTCTTTTATGGAAAAGGAGAGGAAAAAATGAAGAAAAAGTTATTGAGCGTAGTACTCAGTGCAGCCATGGTTTCCGGTATCTTAGCTGGATGTGGCGAAGCAGCTCCTGCAGCAAATGACGCAGCAGCACCGGCAGCTGAAGCTAGTGAAGCAGCACCTGCTGAGGATACAGCACCTGCAGAAGCAGGTTCCGGTAAAGTTTATTTATTAAACTTCAAACCAGAAACAGACGAAGCTTGGCAGGAACTGGCTGCTACTTACACAGAGCAGACAGGTGTACCTGTTACCGTATTGACCGCAGCTGATGGTCAGTACAGCACTACATTACAGTCCGAAATGGCAAAGAGCGAAGCTCCTACTATTTTCAATATTGGTAATGCAACAGCAGCTCAGACATGGGATGAATACACCTATGATTTGAAAGACTCCGCACTGTACAATCACCTGACAGACAAATCTCTGACAGTTGAGTACAATGGCAAAGTAGCTGCAGTAGCGAACTGCTACGAATGCTACGGTATCATCTACAACAAAACTATCCTTGGTGATTACTGCACCATGGACAACGCTGTAGTATCCTCTATCGACGAGATCAACAGCCTGGATACTTTAGTAGCAGTTGCAGAAGATATCAATAACCGTGTAGACGAAATCAACGAGCAGTTCGGTTATGAACTGACAGAAGCATTTGCTTCCGCAGGTTTGGATGATGGCTCCAGCTGGAGATTCTCCGGACACTTAGCAAACATGCCTCTGTACTATGAATTCAAAGATGATAACGTAGACCTGATCGCTGGTGAAGCTGAAATCACAGGTAAGTACTTAGACAACTTCAAAAAAGTTTGGGATATGTATGTAAATACTTCCGAAGCAGATCCTATGACTCTGAACTCCGGCGCTTACAATGCTGAGACGGAATTTGGTATGGGCGAAGCTGTATTCTATCAGAACGGTGACTGGGAATTCTCCGCACTCACCAATGAAGAGAACGGCTACACTGTTACCGCTGATGACCTGGCCATGATGCCTATCTACTTCGGCGTGGATGATGCAAACGAAGGTCTTTGCGTAGGTACTGAGAACCACTGGGCAGTAAACGCAAAAGCTCCTCAGGAAGACATCGACTCCACTTTAGCATTCCTTGAGTGGGTTATCACATCTGACGAAGGTCGTGATGCTATCACTAACAAGATGGGACTTTCCGCTCCATTCGATACCTTCACAGGTGACTATGCTAGCAACAACGCATTTGCAGCTTGCGCAGGCGAGTACATGGCAAATGGCAAAACTTCTGTAGCTTGGTCCTTCAACGCTACTCCAAACGTAGATGATTGGAGAGCAGACGTAGTAGCAGCTCTGACAGCTTACACTACAGGTTCCGGTGACTGGAGCGCAGTAGAAAAAGCCTTCACAGAAGGCTGGGCAGAACAGTGGAAGCTTGCTGAAGAAGCAGCAAACAACTAATCCACACTGCAAATCAAAGATATATAGGGGGTGGGGCGACTCACCCCCTTTTTATTAGAAAGTTGAGGATATCATGGAAAAATCTATCAAAAAGTATTTTCCCATTTTTGTACTTCCCACAATGGTGGCGTTTGCCATCGGTTTCCTGATTCCATTTGTTTATGGTATTTTTCTATCCTTCTGTAAATTCACAACAGTAGTTGACTGGAAATGGGTAGGATTACAAAATTACACGAAAATTTTTGTAGTAAACGGAAAGGTAGACAACACCTTCCTACACTCTTTATGGTACACGGCACTTTTTACGGTGGTGTCTGTGCTGATTATCAATGTCGTAGCATTTGCGATTGCCATGCTTTTGACCAAAGGTATCAAAGGTACCAATCTGTTCAGAACCGTATTCTTTATGCCAAACCTCATCGGCGGCATCGTCCTGAGTTACATTTGGCTTATGATTTTCAATAGTATTTTGGCAAATTATCACCGTACCATCGTTACCACACAGTGGGACGCATTCTGGGGCATGATCATCGTGGTATGCTGGCAGCAGATCGGTTATATGATGATTATCTACATTGCCGGTATCCAGAACATCCCGGGAGAACTCATCGAAGCAGCCAAAATCGATGGCGCCAGCGGCCGTGATATGTTAAAACACGTCACCCTCCCACTGCTGATGCCGACCATCACCATTTGTTCATTCCTGACTTTGACCAATGGTTTCAAACTCTTCGATCAGAACTTCGCCCTCACAGGCGGTAATCCGGGCAAGATGTCTCAGCTCCTGGCTTTGAACATCTATGACACCATGTACGGCACCACAGGATGGCAGGGCGTCGGCCAGGCAAAAGCAGTCCTGTTCTTTATCATGGTGGCAGTGATTGCGGTGGTTCAGAATAAAATCACAACCAGTAAGGAGGTACAGCAGTAATGGCAAAAGCAAACGAAGTATCTGCAGTGAGAAAAGCCAAACACGGCTGGCTCCTGACTTTATTTTTCAGCATTCTTTCTTTTGTATGGATTTCACCGATTCTCATCGTGATCCTGAACTCCTTCAAAAAGAAAGCGTACATCTTCAAAGACCCATTCAACATCTCCTCTGTTGCATTTGACAAAGGATTCGACAGATGGGCAAAGGGTATCAGTAAAGCGGCAGCAGGCATGCTGAACTATCAGAATGCCCTGAAGAAGACCAACTTCTTCCAGAGCTTTGAGTATTCCCTCTTCATTACCGTAGGTTCCGTATTGGTGATCCTCCTGTGCACCTCCATGTGCGCATGGTACATCACCCGTGTACATACCAAGGTGACTAAGGCTATTTATTTACTTTGCCTGTTCTCCATGATCGTACCGTTCCAGATGGTAATGTTTACCTTATCAAAATTTGCAAATATACTGCATTTGAGCAATCCGGTTGGTATAATAGTAGTGTACTTGGGATTCGGCGCAGGACTGGCGGTATTTATGTTTACCGGCTTCGTGAAGACCATCTCCCTGGAGATTGAAGAAGCAGCCATGATTGACGGCTGCACACCACTTCAGACTTTCTTCAGAGTCATCTTCCCGATTTTAAAGCCTACCACCATTACCATCGCTATTTTGGAATCCATGTGGGTATGGAATGACTACTTACTTCCAAGCCTTGTACTGAATATCAACAAATACCGCACCATTCCAATCGCGGTACAGTTTTTGAAACAGAGCCATGGCCAGATTGACTGGGGAGCAATGATGGCAGTCTTAGTTATGGCAATTATTCCAATTGTTATTTTCTATATCATTTGCCAGAAATACATCATCGAAGGTGTACTGGCAGGCGCTGTAAAGGGTTAATTCAGAGGAAAAGAGGAGCATTTATGAAACGCAGAAGTGGTGTATTACTTCCGATTACATCTCTACCATCCAAATACGGAATTGGAAGTTTTTCAAAAGAAGCATATGAATTCGTAGACTTCCTAGCAGAAGCAAATCAGGGCCTATGGCAGATTCTGCCACTGGGACCTACGGGATATGGGGATAGCCCGTACCAGTCTTTTTCTACATTTGCAGGCAATCCATATTTTATCGATTTGGAAGCCCTCATTGAGAAAGGTTGGCTGAAAAAAGAAGACTGTGAGAAGGTGAACTGGGGCAACCCGGCTTATGTGGAGTATGAAGTGATCTATAAAAATCGCTTTACCCTTCTGAAAAAAGCGTTCAAGAAAAGCCATATCACAGAGGATAAGGAGTTCCAGAAATACTGCAAAGAAAACGCATATTGGCTGGATGATTACGCCCTCTATATGGCAGTGAAAAATGCCCACGGCGGTGCAGGTTGGAATACCTGGGAAGAAGACATCAGACTTCGCAAGAAAGCCGCTATGAAGGCAGCCAAAGAAAAGTACGCTGAAGAAATCGCATTCTATCAGTTCCAGCAATACCTCTTCACTACTCAGTGGAGAACGCTGAAGAAGTATGCAAACGATAAGGGTATTCAAATTGTGGGGGATATCCCGATTTATGTAGCATATGATTCTGCAGATACCTGGGCATCACCGGAGCTGTTCCAGTTAGATCAGGAGGGACTGCCTACCGCTGTGGCAGGATGCCCACCGGATTCATTTGCCAAAACAGGCCAGTTGTGGGGCAACCCACTGTACCGTTGGGACTACCATCAGGAGACCGGCTTTGCTTGGTGGATGAAGAGATTGGCATACTGCTATGACCTCTATGACATCGTGAGAATCGATCATTTCAGGGGCTTCGACGAATACTACTCCATTCCATTTGGGGATACGACAGCAGAATTCGGTCATTGGGAAAAGGGCCCCGGCTATGAGATCTTCCGCGTGCTGAAAAAGCAGCTGGGCAAAAAAGATATCATCGCTGAGGATTTGGGATTCCTCACACCTAGTGTCATCAAGTTGGTAAAAAAGACAGGCTATCCTGGTATGAAAATCCTGCTCTTTGCTTTTGACCATAGAGAGCCTAGCAACTACCTGCCTTACAACTATGACAAAAACTGCGTAGTATACACAGGAACCCATGACAATGATACTGTGGCAGGATGGATCACCAGCGCATCCAGAAAGGACGTGGCCTTTGCCAGAAGATTCCTTCGCGTAAAGCGCAATAAGGATATCCCGGCAGCTATGATCGAAGCAGCACTGGGATCCGTAGCAGATACTGCGGTTATTCCGATTCAGGATTATTTAGAACTGGACAACTCTGCTAGAATTAATGTACCATCTACTTTAGGAACCAACTGGAAGTGGCGCCTGGTAAAAGGCCAGCTGACAGATGAGCTTGCAGAAAGGATGGCCGAACTGACGAAAGTCTATAACAGAAATCGGTAGTATTATGGCAGAAATTACGATAAAAGACATCGCAAGAGAGTGTGGCGTCGGTGTAAGTACCGTCTCACGAGCTTTGAATAATCATCCGGATATCAACCCGGCCACCAGAGAGAAAATCATGGCGGTGATTGCGGAGACAGGATTCGTGCCGAATAACAGCGCACGTAACTTGAAGCGTGTGGATGCCAAGAGCGTAGCAGTTCTCATCAAAGGTATCACCAACCCCTTCTTTACCGATATGATTCAGACCATCGAAGAAGAAGTGGAAAAACGTGGATACTCCCTGGTACTGCATCACGTAGAGTCCCGTGAGGACGAAGTGGATGTAGCTCTGGAATTGGTAAAGGAAAAAAGACTGCAGGGTATCATCTTCTTAGGAGGTGAGTTCCAGCACTCTGAACAAAAGCTATCCATGCTGAAGGTGCCTTTTGTATTCTCCACTGCCGGTGCAGAGCCTGAGAATCTCAAGGAGAACAGCTACTCCAGTATTTCTGTAGATGACGTGGCAGAAGCCCATAAAATCATCGACTATCTCTTAGATAACGGTCACAAGCGTATCGCCATCATCACGGCCCAGTCCGAGGACCTCAGCGTAGGTCGCCTCCGACTCAATGGCTACAAAAAAGCCCTGGAGGACCGTGGCATCGAAGTAGAAGAGGACCTGGTATGTGCCCTCCGCTCCGGTGAAGAATACGAGCAATTCTCCATGGAGAACGGCTATGTAGTGACCAAAGAACTATTAGCCAGAAAGACAGAGTTTACAGCAATCTTTGCCATCAGTGATGCGCTGGCTATCGGCGCTTGCAGAGCCTTACGAGAAGCAGGCCTTCGCATTCCGGAGGATGTATCTGTGGCAGGATACGATGGTATCACCCTGGGAGATTACTTCTATCCCAGACTGACTACAATCAAGCAGCCTACCCGTACCATGGCAAGAGAGACAGTAAGCCTCCTCTTTGGTATCATCTCCGGCAAGAAAAAACATCAGCATCTTCTTTTCCCAGGAGAGCTTGTGATCAGAGAAAGCACCAAAAGTCGGAATCGATAGAAATAGGAATCCTAGATTAGAATGAGAATAAATAAGCCCTACAGAGGAATCTGTAGGGCTTTTGACTTACTGGGTCAAATCTTTAAAGCTCATATTTACATTGTGATAGTCCGGATTCTCTGTCACATCTTCGGCGAAGTACTCCGGCATTTGAAAAGCCTTGGCAGCTTCTACAGAAGGAAACCCTATCTCGGCTAAGATAAGTGGTGCAAAGGGGGCATCGAATACATCGCACTCGACCACCAGCTTGGCATCTCCTAAAAGGGCTTTGCACGCCGGATTGATATCTGACTCGGGAAGCTCCCACACATAGCGGGTTTTGGTGATGATATTTCCATCTGCTTTGGCTAAAAGAGTCTCATAGGCTGACTTGGTCAAGGGAAGCTCATATTCTTCATGAGCCAGCATACCGCTACCTTTATAGGTCATGGTGTAATGGTCTTTAGAATGCCGCACGCGAATGACGGGATCCTTCGTCAGATAGGCCTGCTGAATGGTATAATGGCTTTGACTGTCCAGGTCAACCGGGGCTTTTTTCCATAGAAATTTACGTTCAATCTCAAAGGTACTCATATTTGTTCTCTTTTCTCTGAATTCATGACTTTTTCACACTTTTTACGTGAATGTTTACCCTAGATATATTATACTGATAGAGGATGCAATTGGGAAGAAAGAAGAAGTCCTGATGGCATTTCCACAGACTAAAATGGAGGATTACGAATATGATAGGCATTTTCTTTGCAGAGGGCTACGAAGAAATCGAAGCACTGACAGTTGTAGATATTTTGCGCCGCGGGAAAGTCGATATTCAGATGATTTCCATCACAGAAGATAAAGTGGTAAAGGGCTCTCACGGGATACCTGTAGAGATGGACCACACCTTATCGGAAGTGGACCTTAGGGGAATGGATATGATGATTCTGCCGGGCGGTATGCCGGGAACTCGCAATCTGGAAGCTTGTGATACCTTGATGCAGGCACTGGATGCGCAGTACAAGGCAAATAAGTACATTGCAGCTATCTGTGCGGCACCTACTGTATTTGGTCACAGAGGCTACTTGCAGAACCGCAAAGCTTGTTGCTATCCCGGTATGGAGGGCGATTTGACCGGTGCTGAAGTTAGCTTTGATAAGGCAGTAAAAGATGGTCATGTCATTACCGGTAGAGGAATGGGATGTGCCATTGCATTTGCACTGCTGATTCTGGAGACCTTACAGGGCAAAGAAGCCGCAGAGAGGATGGCCGAATCTATCGTATACGAGGCATAGCATGAACATTCTTTACTTTTTAAAGCCGAAGGGAGATATCTCCTATATTTACGATGATGACACACTTCGTCAGGTGCTGGAGAAGATGGAACATCATAGATTTACGGCAGTGCCCATGATCAACCATGAGACCGGAGCTTATGTGGGCACCATCACAGAGGGAGACCTTCTGTGGGAGATTAAGAATCATCATGATCTGAATCTCAAAGAGGCTGAGAATATCGCCATCAGGGATGTGAAAAGACACAGAGATAATCAGCCCGTCAGCATTGACGCTGACATGGAAGACCTGTTCAACAAAGTGGTACAGCAGAACTTCGTACCGGTAATCGACGGACAGAATACCTTCATCGGTATTGTCACTCGAAAAGAAGTTATTACCTATTTAAAGAAGCTTGGGCAGGATGCATAAAATGTGGTAGCGTTTTTTCACGTTATATGTTATAATCACAAATTGATTGTGACTAAAAATAGAAAAACCCTGATGATTAGGTTTTTTAAGGAGGAAGTAAAATAATTATGAGTTGTACCGTTGAGAAATTAGACAAAAGCATGGCAAAACTCACCATCGAAGTATCTGCTGAAGACTTCGAGAAAGCAGTAGAGAGTGCATACCAGAAACAGAAAAATAAAATCACTCTGCCTGGTTTCCGTAAAGGTAAAGCACCACGTAAGATGATTGAGATGCAGTATGGTAAGGAAATCTTCTTTGAAGATGCTGCAAATGAAGTAATCCCAACCGCTTACGAGAAAGCATATGAAGAATGTGGCGAGGAAATCACATCCGCTCCTGAAATCGATGTAGTACAGATTGAAGCAGGTAAGCCTTTCATCTTCACAGCTACAGTAGCATTAAAGCCAGAAATCAAACTTGGCAAATACGAAGGCGTATCTATCGAAGAATTATCTACAGATGTAGCTGAATCTGAAGTAGATCTTGCAATCGACAAAGAAAGAGAAAAATCCGCTAGAACAGTAGCAGTTACAGATCGTGCAGTTCAGGCTGGCGATATGACAACTCTTGACTTCGAAGGTTTCGTAAACGGCGTAGCATTCGAAGGCGGTAAAGGCGAGAACTATCCACTGACTATCGGCTCAGGTGCTTTCATTCCTGGATTCGAAGATCAGCTTGTAGGCGCTGAAATCGGCAAAGAGACAGAAGTAAAAGTGACATTCCCTGAAGATTATCAGGCAAAAGATCTTGCAGGCAAAGATGCTGTATTCAAATGCACCATCAAAGAAATCAAAGTAAAAGAATTACCTGCATTAGATGATGAGTTCGCTTCCGAAGTTTCCGAATTCGAAACTATGGACGAATACAGAAAAGACGTAAGAGCTAAATTAGAAGAGCAGAGAAAAGAAGCTGTAAACGATGCATATCAGGATGCAGCTCTTGAAGCAGTAGTAGAAGGATGCGAAGTTGAAATTCCTGCACCTATGCTTGAGACAGAGCAGAGACAGATGTTTGACCAGTTCGCACAGAGAATCGCTATGCAGGGTATGCCTGTAGATCAGTACTTACAGTATACAGGCCAGACCAAGGAGGCTATGATCGAGCAGATCAAACCTCAGGCTGAGCAGAAAATCAAATCCAGACTTGCTCTTGAAGCAATCGCAGCAGCTGAGAAACTTGTAGCATCCGATGCTGAATACGAAGAAGAACTTGCTAAGATGGCAGAAGCTTACAGAATGGAAGTAGCTAAAGTGAAAGAACTCTTTGGTGATCGTGAAGAGAAATCCATCCGCGCTGACATCGCTTGCAGAAAAGCAGCTGAGTTCATCGCTGACAAAGCAAAAAAGACAAAAGCTAAAAAAGCAGCTACAAAGAAAACAACAACAAAAGCAGTAGAAGCTGACGAAGCAGAAGAAAAGAAAACAACAAAGAAAGCTACTACTACAAAGAAAGCCACTACAGCTAAAAAGACTACAAAAGCTGAAGAAGGCACAGCAAAAAAGACAACCACAAAGAAGACTACTAAGAAAGCAGAAAAGACAGAGGATTAATATCCTCTGTTCTTCTGCTATATAGTCAGAAAAATGGGAGGACATGACATGATTAAAAATTATTTAACTCCATATGTAATCGAACAGACAAGCCAGGGTGAGAGATCCTACGATATCTATTCCCGTATGCTGAATGAGCGTATCATTTTCCTGGTAGGAGAAGTAGATGACGCTATGGCAGCTAGTATCACAGCACAGCTTCTGTATCTGGAAGCTATGGATCCGGAAAAGGATATCCATATGTACATCAATAGCCCGGGTGGTTCTGTTACCGCTGGTATGGCTATGTATGACACAATGAAATACATCAAATGTGATGTGGCTACTTATTGTATCGGTATTGCAGCCAGCATGGGTTCCTTCCTTTTGGCTGGCGGTACAAAGGGTAAAAGATATGCCCTTCCAAACGCAGAAGTGATGATTCACCAGGTACTTGGCGGCGCACAGGGACAGGCTACAGACGTAGAGATTACCACAAAGCACTTACTTCGTACCAAAGAGAAATTAAACCGCATCTTAGCTGAGAACTCCGGTAAAGACTATGATGTAGTATGCGCAGCAACAGAGCGTGACAACTGGATGACAGCAGAAGAAGCAAAAGAATTCGGACTCATCGACCATGTATGCACCTTCAGAAGCGACATGGAGAAAAAGGATAAATAAATATGGCAAAAAATGGAAATGACGGTATGATGGGTAAGATTCGTTGCTCATTCTGCGGTAAGACCCAGGACCAGGTGAGAAAGCTTATCTCCGGCCCTAATGGAATCTATATCTGCGATGAGTGCGTGGATATCTGCGCTGACATCATCGAAGAGCAGTTAGAGGAAGACTCTACACTGGACCGTGATGAAAACGAGATTAATTTACTCAAACCTATCGAAATCAAAAATTTCTTAGATGAATATGTCATCGGCCAGGATGAAGCAAAGAAAGTTCTTTCCGTCGCTGTATATAACCACTACAAACGTGTTATGGCAGGACAGCATCGCAAAGACAATGATGTAGAGCTTCAGAAGAGTAACATCATTATGGTGGGACCTACCGGTTCCGGTAAGACCTATCTGGCACAGACCTTGGCAAAGATTATCAATGTACCTTTTGCCATTGCGGATGCTACGACTTTGACAGAAGCCGGCTACGTAGGTGAAGACGTAGAAAATATTTTACTGAAGCTGATTCAGGCGGCTGATTACGATGTAGAGCGTGCACAGCACGGCATCATCTACATCGATGAGATTGATAAGATTACCAAGAAGGGCGAGAATGTGTCCATTACCAGAGATGTATCCGGTGAAGGCGTACAGCAGGCTCTTCTGAAAATCGTAGAAGGTACTGTTGCTTCCGTACCACCTCAGGGCGGTAGAAAGCACCCACACCAGGAACTGATCACCATCGACACTACGAATATTCTGTTCATCTGTGGCGGTGCATTTGATGGCCTTGAGAAGATTATCGAGACCAGACTGGATCGTAAGTCTATCGGTTTCAACGTGGAAGTAGCTTCTAATAAGACTCACGAAATCGGTGAGCTGTTAAAAGAAGTAGTACCTCAGGATTTGGTGAAATTCGGCCTGATTCCTGAATTTGTAGGTCGTGTACCTATCAATGTATCCTTAGAAGGACTTGATAAGGAAGCCCTGATTCGTATCCTGAAAGAGCCTAAGAACGCCCTTGTAAAGCAGTATCAGAAGCTCTTTGATTTAGACGATGTGAAGCTGACTTTCGAAGATGACGCTGTAGAAGCGATAGCATCTCAAGCGTTTGAACGTAAGACAGGTGCCAGAGGACTTCGTTCTATCATGGAGAAATGCATGATGGATGTGATGTTCCAGATTCCATCTGATGAAAGCATCGTAGAATGCATCATCACCAAGGATGCGGTAGAAGGTAAAGGCGAGCCTACTGTGATTCGTAACGATGATATGAAGAAAGCACAGTAATTATGGTTATCAAAAGTGTAAATCTTGAGACTGTTTGTGGTATTACCAGTAAGCTTCCGGAAAATACCAAGATGGAGATTGCATTCGCAGGGAAAAGTAATGTAGGGAAATCCTCCCTCATCAATACCTTGATGAATCGCAAGAGCTATGCGCGAACCAGCGCTACGCCCGGTAAGACACAGACAATCAACTATTACAACGTAAATGATGAGCTATACCTGGTAGATTTACCGGGATACGGTTATACCAAGGCATCTGTAGACTCCCGTATGAAATGGGGTAAGATGATTGAGAATTATCTCCATACATCCAAGATGCTTTATGCGGTATTTCTTCTGGTGGATATTCGCCATACTCCAAATGCCAATGACAAGCAGATGTTTGATTGGATTTTGGAAAGTGGATACTATCCCATCATCATTGCCACGAAAGTGGATAAGATTAAGCGAAGCCAGATTGCCAAGTGCGTCAAAGAAGTAAAAGCAGGTCTTGGAGCAAATCCTGAGACCTTAGTCATCCCTTATTCTTCCCTTACCAAACAGGGCAAGGAAGAAATCTATGACCTAATCGATGATATGCTGGTGCATTTCAACGAAGACGACGAAGAAGGGGAAGACACAGAAGAATAAAAAGGGCATTTGCCCATCAAAAAACCTCCCATGAGATGGATTATCTCGTGGGAGGTTTTTTTAATTCTCTGCTGGCAATGGATACTGCTTCATGATGTCCACGCATTCCTTATGAGAAATCTCTGTGCCACCAAGGACAGAGGCTTCTGCGGACAATTGCAGCTCTTCGCCTTCCATATCCGTCAGTTTGCCGCCGGCTTCTTCCAGGATAATCTGGCCTGCAGCATAGTCCCATACATAGAGATGGACAGAAGCGTAGCTGACGCAGCGATTGCATGCTACATAGCTAATGCCAAGGGCGGCGGAACCCATCTGACGCAGGTCCATGGAAGCCATAGCGATGGCTTGCTGACGCTGCAGGGATACTTCACGGTATTTGGCCTTATAAGGACTACATCCAAAGTGAGAGACACCTGCAGATAGTGGTCTGTCTACTACGTGAATAGGCTCCCCGTTTAAAGTGGCGCCTTCCCCCTTTTTGCCGATGAAAGCTTCCTTGCGGAAAGGATTATAGACGATACCGTAGACGATCTCTCTGCGGTATGCCAGGGCCACAGAGATGGCACTGAACATAAAGCCACAGATGAAATTCGTCGTACCGTCGATGGGGTCGATGATGAAGGTATAGCCGTCGAAACTAGGCTCGTCGGTATAGCCATCTTCCTCACACCAGTATTCTGCTTCCGGCAGGATACGACGGAAATGGTCGATGAGGAAGGACTGCACTTTGGAATCATACTTGGTCACGAAGTTGAAGTGACCTTCCTTATTTTTCATATCTGTCACACCGATGACATCTTCGATGAGACAGCCGGCAGTGCGCACGGTTTGTTCGATTTGATCTGTTATTTCTTTCGATGGAATCATATCTTTACTCCTTATTACTCTTCTATGTTCCACTATACCGAACCCCGGCGCATTTTTCCAGTTTTAAAATGCTTTAATCTGCAAAGGTATCCACGGTTACGTGGTCTAGGTCTACGTACTTGGTTTCCTTTACCTTCGTCATCAGGAAGAAGAGAGAAAGGGCCATAAAAGGCACGCAGATGAAAAGGAATAAAAGGTCCATGGACAGGAAGTTCTGGCAGATGATAAAGAGAATCTGACCGATGAACATACCGGAGCCAATCAGCACAGAGATGGTACCCATAACAGAGGAGCGCATACCGGATGGAGTAGACTCCGCAGGCATAGTCAGAATCAAGGTATCGGACATGGACCAAAGACCACCGATAGAGCATCCGTAGGCGATTCCGGCGACGATAGGACCCCAGGAAAGTCTACAAGCCAGGACGAAAATCAAAAGGCCAAATAAGGCCAAGGAGCCTAAAATCAGACATACGCGCTTTCTGCCAAGCTTGTCTGAGAAAAAGCCGGACAGGATAGTAGTGATGCCGTTTAGGAAAGGGTAGAGAAAGAGCACAGTGGCCACCTGCTCTGCAGCCATGGAGCCTTCCAGCACCGTAGCGTAGTAGGAAGTATATACCGTGGTAGCAAAGAATAAAAAGCCGGCAATGAGAATCCATCGTAACTGCTTATTTCGGAAGATGAATTTCAAAGCGTGGAATACCCCGGCTTGCACTTCGTCTGACTGAGGAATGTTTGCACCATCTTCTTTAGCTGCAGAAGCTTCTAAAGCGGCTTTGCTTGCCTTCTGCTCCAGAAATACAGGAGTCTCTTTTACCAAAAAGAAGGAAGTGATACCCACTACCAAAGCGATGATAACAGGAATGATATAAACCATCTTCCAACTGTCTACAACGGATTCCCGTAGGAACATACGGGTAAATATGCCAATGAGAGACACGCTCATAAGGGCGATGCCCTTCGCCACAAAACTGTAGGTGGCACGTTTTTCCTTCGGTGCAGTCTCCATGATATACAGCACCTGCATATCGTTTGGTGTGAAAAACAGCATAAAAAGCATACCCAGGATATACTGTGGTACGGAATTGGAAGTCATGACAATCAGCATACCAAGGCCCATACCTACGGTATTAATCATCAGGAAAATGCGTCGCCCATACTTATCGGACAAGGCTTTGTAAAAAGGTGAAATTACTAAAAAAAGGTTGGAAATCAGAGAAAGAGGCCCCACTACATTGATGGCGCTTTTGTACTCCGGAGAATTGACGTCTCTGGACGCAATGTGGAACAGGTCAAAAAGGATGTAGGGCTGCATAGCGGAATTGATGTTGGACGTAATCTCGTCCACGATGTAGATGATGGTCAGTACCACCATCACCAAAGCCAGATATATCCCTGCCGGCGCTACCATCCTTTCCCCATTTTTCGTAGAATTAGGTGTTTTGTTATTCATTTGTTTTCTCCCCAAAAGAAATAGATTTGTAACCAACTTCATTGTAACACAGCGCATTTGCAGGAAACTAGACAAAAAGAAAGCAGTGTACAAGCTGTGGAAACGCGCATTTCTGGGACGGGCAAAAGAGAGGAAAACTTTGATAAAATAGAAAACTAAAATGGAGGAGAACAAAAAATAAATTTTGAAAAAATAATAGAAAACCTATTGACAACCATAGATGACATGATAAAATGAACATATGAACAATCATTCATATGTTAGATATGAATCATGTAAATGATTTGAAAGGAGATAGCAGATGCCACCAGAAGATAAACTCTATGATTTAGCAGACTTTTTCAAAGTCTTTTCTGATTCCAGCAGAATTAAGCTTTTATATGTCCTGATGGATACAGAGCTTTGCGTAGGTGAGATTGCTGAGAAAACTGGTATGAGCCAGTCGGCAGTGTCCCATCAGCTTCGCACCTTAAAGCAAATGGATTTAGTGAAGTTCAGAAGAGACGGGAAGTCCATTTGGTATTCCCTTTCTGATGATCATATCAAAAATATTTTAAGCACAGGTTACGAACACATCTGTGAAGAACACGAGGAGGATTAATCATGAAAAAAACTTACATTTTAGAAGACTTATGTTGCCCGAACTGCGCAGCGAAAGTTGAGAAGGAAGTAGCGAAATTAGAAGGCGTAAATGGTGCAAAACTTACTTTCCTGACCCAGAAACTGGTATTGGATGTAGCAGATGGTATGGAAGAAGCAGTAGAAAAAGCTGCTATCGCCCTGATTACCAAATTAGAGCCTGATGTAACAGTCGTTGCAAAATAACAGGCCTGTAAGAAATAGAAAGTCTTAAGCACCGGACGGAAAGTGTGAGTATATGTCTAAGAAGTTAAAGAAAAGAATCCGCAAAACGGAAATTGCAGCAGTTGTATTCCTGCTTGGATTACTGATTAAGGGCCTGGAGAAGATAGGCCTGCAGATTCCGTATAGTGATTATGTGGCATTTGGGTTTTTCTTTGTATCCTATCTCATTAGTGGTATTGATGTCATCAAGTCTGCAGTACAGAATATCGGACACGGTCAGCTTTTTGACGAAACCTTCCTGATGGCAGTAGCCAGCATCGGTGCTTTTTTCGTAGGAAGCTTTTCGGAAGCCGCAGCAGTTATGCTCTTCTATCAAGTGGGAGAGTGCTTCCAGAGTTATGCAGTAGGAAAGTCCAGAAAGTCCATCACAGACCTGATGAATATCAGACCTGACGTAGCTTACGTAATCCGAGACGGAGAAACTGTAGAGGTAGACCCTGAGGAAGTAGCCTTGGGAGAGACTATCACCATTAAGCCGGGAGAAAGAATCCCTCTGGATGCCGTAGTATTGGAAGGTACTTCCCTTATCGATACCATGGCATTGACCGGTGAGCCGGTACCTCGAAGAGTAGAGCCTGGAGATGAGATTATCAGCGGCTGCGTGAATCAGAACGGCGTATTGACTGCCAAAGTTACGAAGAACTTTGCTGAGTCTACCGTGACGAAAATCCTGGATTTGGTAGAGAATTCCAACGACCGTAAGGCCCCGGTGGAAAGCTTCCTGACTAAATTCTCTAAGATCTACACACCTTTTGTAGTATTTACAGCATTATTTATCGCTATCGTTCCATCTATTGTGACGGGAAATGTGGCGAAATGGGTTTATACAGCACTTAGCCTTTTGGTTATTTCCTGCCCATGTGCATTCCTGGTCAGCGTACCACTTACCTTCTTTGGTGGCCTGGGTGCTACCAGTAGAGCCGGTATCCTGGTAAAGGGCGGCAACTACTTAGATGCCCTTGGCAGAAGCGAAATCGTGGTCATGGATAAGACCGGCACCCTGACAAAGGGTAGCTTCTCCGTACAGGAAGTGATCTTGGCTTCCGAAGAAACTGCTGCTAATGAGGCAGCACAGAAAGCACAGATTCTGCGTAAAGCAGCTCTTCTGGAGCAGTATAGCAATCACCCTATTGCAGTATCTATCGTCACTGCTTTTGAGGCAGAGGCAGGTCAGAGCGTGAAAGCAGCTTCTGAAGGCACTTCTATAGAAGGCGTACAGGAGGTAGCAGGAAAAGGTATCACCGCAGTATTAGATGGACAGAAAGTCTATGCAGGAAATGCAGGCCTTATGAGCTTGCAGGGAATCCAGATTCCTGCGAAAGTGCAGGAAGGCTTAAAAGGACAAATCGGAAGCTTTGTCCATGTGGCTGTAGAATCTACCTACCTGGGTTGCATCCGCATTGCAGATGAAATCAAGGATGACGCGAAGGAAGCCATCAAAGGCCTTTATGACGAAGCAGGCATTCGAAAGATTGTCATGCTGACAGGTGATCAGAAGGATAACGCAGAAATCATCGCAAAAGAACTGGGAATCAAAGACTACCAGGCAGAACTTCTACCGGGAGACAAGGTAGACCGTGTGGAAGCCCTTTTACAGGAGACTTCCAAGAAAGGTAACCTGATCTTCGTAGGAGATGGTATCAATGATGCTCCGGTACTGGCTAGAGCAGATATCGGATTTGCTATGGGTGGCATCGGAAGTGATGCAGCTATAGAGGCAGCAGACGTAGTCATCATGGATGATAAGCCATCCAAGATAGCACAGGCTATCCGCATTGCCAGAAAGACCGTAGCCATCGCCAATCAGAACAGCATCTTTGCCATCGGGGTGAAACTGGCCATCATGGTGCTGACCATCTTAGGCATCACATCTATGTGGGCAGCAATCCTGGCGGATGTAGGTGTCATGGTACTTTGTGTACTGAATGCAATGCGCGCTTTGAAGTTGAAGTAAAGCAGTATATGCCTTATAATAGAATCAGAATGGGGGAAACTGGGATATGGCTTGCCATATCCCTTTTCTTGCCCTCTAAGATAAAAGGAGATATGCATAAAAGGGGATCAATTACATGCTAGTTTTACAGGAAAAGGCCAACGAGGTCTACCGCGGGAATGACCTGGGCTATGCGGTTGCATTAGAGTGCTTTTATGATGACGTGATGGCAAATCTGCCAAATGTAAGGATACTGTTAGATGCAGGCGCTATCGATAAGTTTGTCATTTGTGTCCACGGACTAAAGAGTGCAGCCAGAATCGTAGGGGCAGAGGAGTTTGCAGAAGCCTCCTATGAGATGGAAATGGCTGGTAAAAGAAAAGATGAAGGGTATATCCGCAGTCATTTGGATGCCTATCTGGATGCAGGGGAGTCTCTGATCGAATTTCTGCCCGGATATATCAAAGAACTCCATATGAATACAGGTATGGACGTACAGACCTTCGGGGGACCGGATGAGATTTCTAAAGATAGCGAAGAAAAGTGCAGATCCCTCACAGTGAAGGATTTCATGGTGCTACTGCAGGCCTGTCAGGACTTGGATATGGTTTTGATCGAATCAGAATTGCAGAGATTATTGCAACAGAAAATCAAGCAAGGATGCCGCGAATACGTGACAGAATTGTCAGTTTTGGCTAAGAACTTCGAATATGACCGCATGGTCGAAAATATAAAAAATAGATTTAATTTATAAAAATAGTATAAACAAAAACGGGCGGTTGCAAGTTCACTTGCAAAATGGATAGGCCCGGAAAGAGGTATTTGTGTTACAAAACGGCGAATGGAAGGGAAGAACTCTCAGAGCAGAGCAAATCCTACGAGATTATTTTCACTTGACGCTTACTACCATGGTTCTCGTGGTGGGAATTTATTTCTTTAAGTTCCCCAATAACTTTTGCTTTGGCGGCGTGACGGGTATTGCAGTCATCTTACATGGTATCTTCCATGTATCGGCAGGTAATGTAAACTTGCTGATTAACTTAGGACTTCTGGTAATGGGGTTCCTATTCTTAGGAAAGAGTTTTGGATTCCGTACGGCTTACGTATCCATCATCTCTTCAGTCAGCATTAGCCTGCTGGAGAAGTTCCATCCCATGAGTGCACCTTTGACCCACCAGCCAATCCTGGAACTGATTTTTGCCATTGTACTGCCGGGATTTGCCTCCGCACTTCTCTTTAATATGGAAGCCAGCAGCGGTGGTACCGATATCCTGGCCATGATCATCAAGAAGTACAGTAGCTTCCCTATCGGTATCGCACTTTTCTGGGTGGATCTGATTATCACCATAGCAGCCTGCTTCGTCTTCGACATTGAGACAGGACTTTTCTCCTTTGCAGGTCTGATGTGCAAAACCGTGGTAATCGACTCCGTCATCGAAAGTGCCAACAGGTGCAAGTACTTTACCATTATATCCAGCAATCCGGTACCCATTATGGATTACATTCAGCAGGAACTGCATCACACTGCTACTTACTACGAGGCTACCGGTGCGCACTATCACACAAAGCGTACCGTTATCCTTACAGTAGTTAGCCGCAGTCAGGCGGTTATGCTTCGTAATAAGATTAGAGAGATTGAGCCAAGTGCCTTTATCATGATCACCAACAGTAGTGAAATCATCGGTAACGGCTTCCAGCACTTCTGATCTAAAAGTATTCTTAAATTTGGCTATGGGGTTAATTTTCTCTTGGGATTTCCGATACAATAGATATAGGAAATCATACACTATGGCGCTAAGCCATTCTGAAGGAACAGAGAAAATGCTAAGGAGGGCAATAGTATGAGTAACATTTCTAATGTAACATCTACACCTTCTTTTGCAGCCGCTAATCGTAGCACAGTATCCAAGACCAAATTAGAAGATCGCAGCATAGGAAACCCGAAATTAAGTGATACTGCCAAGACGTATTATGATGAGCTTCAAAAGAAATTCGGAGACGCAGAAATCTACGTAGCCGGTGCTGAGATGGAGGGCTCCATCGAGGACAAAGCACAGGAACTTGCAGGCAAGACCAATAAGACGGTAGTGGTTGTGAGCCAGGAAGAGCTTGAAAAGATGGCCACTGACAAAGAAACCAGAGACCGCTTGGAAGGCGCCATCGCCGATGCTAAGGATCAGTTCGCAGCGTTGAAAGAAAAGCTGGGAGATCAGGCAGAGCAGGTAGAGAATTTTGGCGTCAGCATAGACGAGAACGGACAGGTATCTTTCTTTGCAGTCCTGAAAAAGCAGGCTGCGCAGCAAAAAGAAGCTGCTGAAAATGCAAAAGAAGCAAAGAAAGCAGAAGCCAAGGAAGAAGACAAAACTGAGAAAGTCACGCTCCGGGCACACGGAATCAGCGAACTGACCAAGAAGATTCAGGATATGATCGAAAACTGGCGTACAGAAAATGTACAGACAGCAGAAGAGAAAAACTTGGGTCAGCACATCGATTTCACCGTATAAAGAATAAATGAAAAATCTAAAGTCCATCCGGGAAACCGGGTGGACTTTTTTTGCCCTGAAAAGGCGAAATATGCATGACAAAAATTCACATAGAAAAATGCAAAACTTTCACCTGTTAAAAACTTCTTAAAGCCTTGAAAATACTGTGAATTCTTCTAGCAATATTTAAGAAAAGATTCACACAATATGTTTAACAAACGGATGAATGTGTAAAGAATATGGTGTTATTTTGGCGTATAATACAACTATATTGCTTAATTATAGAAGAAACTCTTGCGAATCAGTGAAAAAAAGCCTAATATGGTACATTGTGTGAGTAAAATTTTAGAGGCGAATTCATGAAAAAACGACTACTAGCGTTGACACTAAGCGGACTGATGCTGATTAGTAGCATTAGCCCTGCAAATATACAAGCGTACGCATCGGAGCCTTCCGATGCTTTTTCTACAATTAGCGGAAATGACTTGCCGGCAAATCAGAATGAAGAGACCGGTGAAGAGTCAGAAGAGACCCAGGAAAGCACAGAGACCACCAATCTGGACCTGAATGATTTCTTCGACTGGGATTTAAGCAATAGCGGATTTGCGGATATCAGTGGCAATGATGCTTTCCTTTTGGCATCCCTGGTGGAGACTCCCGGTGTAGATGTACTGAAGACCAAGCCGGAGCAATTCACAAAGCTCAATACCAAGGTGACCTATACTTCCGGTGGTTCTGCCCATGAGATGACAGAAACGGGCGGTAAGTATGAGCTTCCGGCGGAAGTACTGCCTAGTGAAGTAGATAAGTTCCGTATCGAAGTGGAACTGGCGGTGACAGATACCAATCGTAACCTGAATGCCGGAGACTACTTTGAGTTTATTCTTCCGGAAGGCCTGAATATCCAAGGAGCACCGGCACCTGTGGAATGCAAAATCGATAGCGATGGTACCGTATGGGCCAACACTACTGTTACCGGTAAAACAATCCAGTTTGTTTTCACGGATGCAGTAGAAAAGAAAACGGAAGGCATTTTGACCTACCGTGGTATGAAAGCTACCGTGTCCTTTGATTTTAACATTGCCAATCTGAAAGATGGTCAGGGGGCAGACTTTGATATCAAATGGAGCAATGGGGACATCCATCTCTCCGTACCAAAAGGGGCAGATGATATCACCGGCATCAAGAAAACCGGTGAATTCGATAAAGCAGAAGGTTTGATCCACTGGACAGTAGAAGTGGGCGAAGCCAAGGATAAGACTGTGTCTTTAAAGGACTACACCTTTACGGATACCTTTGGAGAAAACCAGTCCTTAGTAAATGGCTCTGTAAAAGTAGGCGGAACGACAAAGAGCGTGGAGACTACCGGCTCTACCTTCCAGTTTACTTTCGATGATGTGAAAGCGCCTCAGACCGTGACCTATGATACCCAGCCAGAAGCGAAATTCATGATGGGTAATGTGGCAGACGTAAGTAATACAGCCACAGTATCCAGCAAACCGGTAAAAGGCGAGGCAGATGGTAAGGACTTCACAGATACTTTTGCAGTAACCGCGCCAGAGAAAATCATCGTGAAGAAAGGTATCCAGGTATCCTCCGATGAGATGGAATGGACCATTTCTTATAACAAAGAGGGCGTAAAGGTTTGGAAAGCCACCGTATTTGATGACCTGTCTGCCGGACTGACTTATGTAGAAAATAGCGCCCTATTTGATGGAAATCCCGCGCCTAGCGGAGTGACAGTAAGTACTTCTGAGCTGGACACAAACAGACAGAAGCTTTCTATTAAATTTGATACTGTAGCAACAGCCTCCGGAAGCTATGACATTACTTTTAGAACGAAAATTGACCCAAGTAAATTCTCCGGAGAAGGTACCAGCGCCACCAAGATTGAAAACGTAGCCTATGTATCGGCGGAGTTCCCTAGCGGATCCGGCACAGGACCGGCTACAGAATACAGTGCGCCGAAAGTAGAGACAGACTACTCTGCAGCATTTATCGACAAAAGTGTAGTAGATACTGACGAAGCAAAGGCTCGTCGCAACGAAGGCTATATCACGTGGGAAATCCATCCAAGTACCAAGAAGCAGGATAGCAAGTTCTATGATACCGCAGTGGTAACCGATACTCTTCCTGCTGATCAGGCATGGACAGATAAGGTGAATGTCAAAGCAAAGGACTACGATCTGGTGACAAACGGTGTGGTAGCAGCCAGCGTGGGTGGCCAAGACAATCCATGCACCGGCATTGACAGCAGTGCCCATACCTTTACCTTTAATTATGATAAGTTACACGCCTTAGGCTTAGAGCTTGGCGATGTGTATATTACCCTAGAGACCAAGGCTTTGAACTATCTGTCTGAAGATAAAGAACACACCTATAAGAATGAGGCTTCTTTATCCCTGAAGATGGGCGATGCAGTAGTAGCAAAGGCAGCAGATAATGACGCTATTACCTTTGGCAACAAGATGCTGAGTAAGGACGTGAAGTTCGTACCGGTATTGGACCCTAAGCAGGAGCCCAGTGCGACCAACAGAAGCTACTTTATCTACACCATGAAGGTAAATGAAAATCGCATGAGCCTTACCAATGCGGTTTTGACAGATGATATTTCTCATGTATTTGCAGCTTATAAAGCGGATGATACCAAGGTGGCAGATTTAGAGGCCACAGATTTCGCTATTGATGCTGGCAAATCCAAAGTGGAAAAGGTGGCAGCAGATGGCGCCACAGCAGAAGTGTCTAGCGGTATTACTTATGGAGACCAGCTTTTCACCTTTAACATGGGTACTACCAGCGATTCTTATTTGGTGACCTTGTATGTCTATATGACAGATACAGGAAGAGCCAAGATGACAGGCACCCTGGCAGACACCATCATCCGTACCCAGAATCAGGCAGAACTTACAGCAGACGAACTGGGTACCTTCAAGAGTAACGTGGCAGGTGGCAAAGGACCTGACAAAGAATTGAACAACACGATTCTTGCAAAATACGGTATCCAGAAAGGCAGAAGCATCAATTGGACGGTACGAGTAAACCTGGGTGGAGCAGGCCTGGGTGCTACCACTACCTTTACAGATGAGATTCCAAGCGGCTTATACTTAGATGGTGATTCTGTGAAGGTATTGGCACCGACATATGCAGCAAATAAAGGCAACGTACCTGATGAACCCGGTGAATCCGCTGCAAACCTGATTGAAACAGATAATCGCATCACCAAGTCCATCAGGAGAAGCAAAGACGGTAAGGCAGTCCTGACTGTGAATCTGCCGGCAGATACCGCCAGAACCTACCTCATCACTTATACCACAGATGGTGTCAGCGATGAGACTGTCTTCCGGAACAAGGCAAAGCTGGACGGAACCAATATCCAGCGAACCACCTTTGCAGAAGTTACCATTGACGGAGATGCTTGGTCTTCCGGTTATGCAGTAGCAGTACTGAAGATGACGAAAGCAGATGCACTATCCGGTGACAGTACCGTGATTCCGTTGGCAGGTGCAGAATACGTCCTGCTAAATGCAGATGGACAGGCTGCTGTGGATGATGCCGGCAATATCAACGAAGATTGCATTGTGGATATCAAAGAGACAGATGCCAGAGGTAATGCACTCTTCGTAGCAAAACTGAAACAGAATTACTATATTGCAGAGAAGACAGCGCCGGAAGGCTACGTAAGAGACACCAAAGTATACGGCCCATATAAGGCAACCGAGGTAGGCTTGCAGAAAGTCGGCCCCGAAGGCCTGGGAGAAGGATACTTCAAAGATACCAGGGAGAATAATGACAGCCTGGTAGCTGACTTACATGTGACGAAGACCTTTGATACAGATACCACAGGGGATTTCAGACAGAAAAATAACTTAGAGAAAACGGCGACTTTCACGCTGTATATCTATCCGGATAAAGGCACCAATGCAAGCAGCACCTATAAGAGAGCTGTAGAATTCACCAAAGCGGGCGGTTCTTACAAATATGCAGAGCAAAACGGCGATGCTGCCAATATCACAAAGCTTACCGCTACCGGTAGCGCCGCAGCTGATTTGAAACTGACAGACCTGCCTTGGGGACACTATGAATTAGTTGAAACCAAGGCGGCAGCAGGCTATCTGCCTACTGCAAAGCTTGTATTTGAGGTAGATAAGACAGGTAAGCTTTCCTTTACGGGTAGCGCTTGCGTGGATGCAGAAGACTTGCAGGCAAGCACCGTAGCAGCCGGTGCCCAGGGAAAAGTGGCTGCAAAAGCGACTTTAAAAAATCATCGTACACAGCTTGTGCTGAAAAAGACAGACATGGATGGTAATGTCATTACCTCTATGGAAAGTGCAGAGTTTACCCTGACTCCTGCAGTAACTACTGATGCGCTTGTGGAAGCAGAGGTGGTTGCAGGTAGCACAGACACTGCTGCAGATACGACGAAGAAACTGACCTTTACAGGACAGCAGTTATCAGATAGCGTTACGCTTTCCGGTTTGTGCCAGGTAGGCATTAAATACACCCTGACAGAAACCAAGGCACCAAAGGGTTATCAGACCATGGAACCTGTAACCTTTATGATCAATGACGGTACAGGAAAAGAAGCCCTTGGCACCATTGCAATCCAGGGTGGTACAAGAGACACGGTAGCAGTGACGAATCCTGAAGCAGAAGACGCCACAAAGACAGCAACCATTACGTTAAAGAATAAGCCAACCACATTCGACTTCCAGAAAGTAGATCAGAATGGACTGGGCGTAGCGGATGTGGTGCTGACTATCAGTCCAAAAGCTGGCAGTAGCTTTGCTCATGCAGCCGGAACAGGCGCGGTAAATGACGATGGAAACATCATTTTGACCACTGCGGTCAATGATAAAGGTGCGCCTAAGTCAAATACCATAACAGGTGAAATGGTTGCAGGTAATTCCTATGTGATTACAGAGACTTATGGCCCAGAATTTGCAGTGGATGCAGAGGACAAGGCTAAAGACTACATAGATGCAGCCGGCAAAACCACAGAGTTTACGGTATCCGAAGACGGTACCGGCTTCGCAGAGGGTACTCTGGATTCCAGTATAAAAGAAGGAAATACCGTGATCTTCGGCGCAAGCTACACAAATGCAGCAAAAGCCGGAGAGAATAGTAAGGTCACTATTACAAACCACAGAGTCTTAGCCCAGATGGCTATGACCAAAGTGGATGCAGAAGCAGCATCAACCAAGCTTAGTGGTGCAAGCTTCAAGCTCTATAGACAGGCAGGCACCACCCCGAATCCTGCAAGTGCGACTACTACCCTCGTGGCCGGTAAGGATACGCTGGTAGCCAGCTTCGTCACAGCAGCAGACGGTACTTGGAAGACAGAAAGTGCAGCGGCTACTGTGAAGAATCCGGTTTATGGAAATAAAAACCTGAGCCTCGGTTTGCCGGTAGGTACTTACTACTTGGTAGAGACCACGGCACCACAAGGCTATCAGATTGCTACAGGAACCTACAGCTTTGCAGTAACACGTGCAGATGATGGTAAGACTATCGACAGCTTTGCTACTACCATAAATGGTGTAAGCCAGACAGTAAATCAGATAGCAGATAAAAGAATCCCCGGCACCATCGTTCTTACGAAACAGGATGCAAAAGATGACAGCAAACTTGCCGGTGCAGTATTTGCCCTGTATGTGAAAAATGGTACAGTTTTGACTCCGGCTACAATCTCCACAGGGACTACAGCGGAGGTGGATGGCAAGAGCGTTCCTACCGTAACCACTGCAGCTGACGGAAAAGCTACCTTCACCAACCTGCCATGGGGCATTTATGTAGTAAAAGAGCTGACACCTCCTGCAGGATATGAATTAAACTCTGCAGATACAGAAATCACCATCAATGCCACCACTGCTTCTCCTACAGAGGAAAAGAACGAAGTACCGAAGACCATTACCGACAGAAAAACAAACTTCAAACTTCGTAAAATCGACCAGAACAAGATGCCTGTCGTAGACGCAAAGCTGACTCTCATAGAAGAGAAGGATGCAGCAGGCAATGTGACCCGCACAAAGGTAGATGACTACATCACTGCCGGAACGGATATCGAGCTTAATGGTGTACTGAAGGCAGGCTACAGCTACAGCCTCACAGAGGAAAGCGCCGCAGGATTCTTCGTAACCTCCGGTAAGACACACTTTACTGTCAGTGCAGATGGTACGAAACTAGAAAACCTGACAGAGGATACGACAGAAAAGTATGTGAATCTGGCTGTCAAGTTAGCAGATACAGATAAGACCGTAGAACTGACTAACACCAGATATCTGGAAGGTCTGGAAGTCACTAAAGTGGATAAGGATACGCAAAGCGCACTGGCCGGTGCACAGTTTGTGTTGTATCAGCAGAAGGGCGCAACAGCAGACCCTGATACTGATATCAAAGTGGTGGTAGATGCTAACGGAAGTGCTGCGGATGCGGACGCGGACGATAATCCATATGTCCTGACAGCAGATGCAAACGGCAAGATTAACTTAAAAGACACAGCCTATGCAGATAAGAAGAACGGTGCAATCCGGGATAACTCCGGCAACTTGATCAAAGATAAAGACGGTAAACTTCAGCCGCTGAGCGAAGGCCTTGGAACCGGAAATTACTATTTGATTGAGACCAAAGCTCCTGATGGATATGAATTAAAAACAGATGTTAAATATGCATTTAATATCACACAAAAAGAACAAAAGGACCACGTAACTACTATTAAAGTAGAGAACGATCGTATCCTAGGTACCCTTACCTTCACATCTAGAGATGAGAAGACAAATGAGGCAGTACCTGGTGTCGTATATGGTCTCTATGAGAAGAGCGGAAGTACTTGGATTCCATCCACCTTCCCGACAGGAAGCACCGTCACAGTAGAGGGTAAGACAGTACCTACCATCACCACTAACGCAAGTGGCAACGGAACGATAGAGAACCTGCCTTGGGGTAAGGAATATGCTCTCATGGAAATCCAGGATAGTAGCCTGCAACCTCAGGGATATGTATTAAATCCTACAGTGACTGCAGAAGGACAAGATAAAGATCACAGCAATACCATTACACCGATCCTGTTTGGTACCCCGGCTGTGACAGGCAAGACAAACACTGTTTTGCATGTGCATTCAGACTTATATATCCAGCCGATTATTCTGGATATTCATAAAGTAGGACCACAGAATGAGCCTTTAGCCGGCGCTAAAGTAAAGGTTACCGGCAGCTTTGCAGATAATACTACAGAAAAGACCTTTACCACAGAAGTGGATGGCACAGAAACCTGGAATAAGCTTTTGAAACCGGGTGAAACCTATCATGTGACAGAAGTGACTCCTGCACCGACCTACGGTTCTACCACAGACTTTGATTTCGTGGTAGGCACCGACGGTTTCGTGACAGTAGTGACAGATGGCCTGGATGCAGAAACCAAGGCAAAACTTCAGAAAGAGACTTCCTATGGCAAGGTAGAAGACACACATGCTAGACACAGCCAGATTACCGTGAAGTCTCCACAGACGATTCTGAACTTCAGCACAGATGTAAATCGTTATGAACAGGGACTGCAGACAGCGATGCAGAAGCCAAGCACCTTAGCAGGTATCCAATATCAGGTATACTTCGACGAAGACTGCAAAAACAAGGTACAAAAAGATGGCCATGACGTGACAGCAAGCTCTGACAAAGATGGAAAAGTAGTGATTCCGGGTCTGGCTGCAGGCACTTATTACATCAAAGAAATCGGCTACGATACCTTGACAGCCAGCGCTATCGGCAAGCCGGATGCTACGTCGGAAGAACTAACCTTAGCTCAGGCCAGACTTTGGGGCACAAAGCTGACAAACAAGGTATACCGTGGCGACGTTACAAATAGCGACTTTGGCGGTATTGAAGTCAAAGAAGGAGATACCTGGAAAGCTGTAGAGCACGGTATCATCCATCATGAAGTATATAGTGGCGAAATCAAGTTCACGAAAGTAGATAAAGACGATAACTCTGTGAAACTGGCAGATTCTACCTATGGTTTATACAGAAGCCTGGATTCCTATCCAGAAGCAATCAAAGCCCAGGCAGAAGCGCTGATTGCCCAGAAGAAACTTGCCACCTATGCATATCAGAATAAGACCTATGTTTTACTGGATAAGCAGGTGACCAGCAGCGAAGCGGGCAAAGAAGGCGATATCGTCTTCCAGGTACCTCTTGCAGCAGAAGAGTACTTAATCAAAGAATTACAGGCTCCTGCAGGCCACAAGGTAAGCGCTGATCCTGTTTTGGTATCCATGCAATTAAGTAAAGCACCTAAAGTGGATGGTGCGGCTGCCATTACGACAAGCCTGAAGAATAACGGCAACGGAACCATGACTACCGGAGACAATGGTCTGACCTGGTTCGAACCTCGCATCAAGTTGCAGGTGAAGACCTTAATTAATGCAAGCCTTGAGACAGCAGTAGGAACGGTGCACTTAGTCCTGAAGGATAAAGACGGAAATATCGTAGATGAGTGGGATACCACGATCGAAGAGTATGAAGAGAACAAAGAAGTGGATGTACTTGATGTGGACGACGAAGGCAAGCCGGTTCTGGATGCAGAAGGCAAGCAAACGACCCACAAAGAAGTGCAGCAGGTAAAGAAACAGCGTGTGCTGGATGAGATTCACACTGTAGTAGATACAGCCAGCCTTCTGAAAGTGGGAGAGACCTACACGATTACGACCACTTCTGTACCGGCAGGCTTTGTACCAAACACCGTATCTTTCAAAGTAAACACGGTGGAAGTGCCGGCTTATACCGGCAACGAATTCCCTATAGAATTCATTCAGGTAGAGAAAATCGTCATCGGCAAGAAAGCAGCACCGACCCAGAGAAACACTTCTTCTAATGGCAACGGTGGAAACCAGGGCGGAAACAGCAAACCGCAGAATCCTGCAAAGGATACGGTAAGCCCTGACAAGACCGGAAAGGATCCTATCGTTGTGATACAGGATTCCGCTTCCATAATTGAGAAGACCTTTACCACCAATGGAAAAGATGGAAAGGGCAGCCTCTTTGGAAAATCCAAAAAAGGTACCAGCGTAGCCACAGCAGGTAGCCGCAACGAAAACGGCGTAGTGAAATCCGTGCGTCGAGCTTTGGAAGCAGCCTTTGGTGCCATCAGCGGCACTTACCGCAAACTTGCCACAAAGAACGGCGATGAAGCGCCGATTATCGGCATGATTGCCTTGCTTCTGATAGCGGTAGCCGGCATCACCACAGTAATGATTCATAAACGGAAAAAGAAATAAATACAGGAAAAGCAGAATCATAAGCATGAGAAAGGAACGCAAAACTTGCGT
>Ga0256405_10003243_pt1 | contig 34273 bp, 24 predicted proteins | sample RumenRJG_02DNA_FD_189096 | JGI IMG/M metagenome (GOLD analysis project Ga0256405, IMG submission 189096) | Bovine rumen microbial communities from Lethbridge, Alberta, Canada - RJG_02 | ecosystem: Host-associated > Mammals > Digestive system > Stomach > Rumen | place: Canada: Alberta...
CAACGTGGCGGTACAATCATCAAATCGTCACGTTGCCCCGAGTTCAAGACTCCGGAAGGTCGTCAGAAAGCGTACGAGACGCTGCAACGCGAGGAGATCGATGCGCTGATCGTCATCGGCGGCGACGGTACTTTCACCGGCGGAAGACTCTTCTCGCAGGAGTACGATATACCTATTATCGGTCTGCCGGGCACGATTGACAATGACCTTTGGGGAACTGATGCGACGATCGGTTATGACACCTCGCTGAGCACGATCACCGAGTGTATCGACAAACTGCGTGACACCGCTACGTCTCACGAGCGTGTGTTCCTTGTAGAGGTGATGGGTCGCGATGCAGGCTTCCTGACGCTGAACGCTGCTATCGCTGGTGGCTGTGAGGCAGCTATCATCCCGGAGCGTGCACCGGTTCCTGAGCAGATAGAAGAAGCTATCGGTAGTGGTCGCCGCAAATCGAAGAACTCGTCCATCGTACTCGTTCAAGAGCACGCAGTGGAAGGCGGTGCCAAGACCGTAGCGGAGATCATCGAGAAAGCGCATCCGGAGTACTCCACCCGCGTGACCGTTCTCGGACACCTCCAACGTGGCGGCAGTCCTTCGGCATACGACCGTATCCTCGCTTCCCGTATGGGTGTGGCTGCCGTTCAGGCGCTACTCGACGGTCAGCGTAACGTCATGGTCGGTATTCAGAACGACGACATCGTGCTCGTTCCGCTCACCAAGGCGATTCATCAGAAGAAAGACATCAAAGAAGACTCGTGGGAGGCTCTCCAGACGCTGTCGATTTAGTTGAAAGTTGAAAGTTGAAAGTTGAAAGTTGAGAGACACTAAAAAAGCGAGGCGCGAACCTCGCTTTTTTAGGTCTGTCCGAAAGATCAGCGAACGGATGTCAGTTTCTTGATCTTCGCGTTCAGTTTGTCGCATTTCATCAGTTCCTCCAAGGAGAGGTGCATACGGTAGTTCCAGAAATGACGCGGGTTAGCAGGTACGTTGATACGATCTGCGAACTGGTCTTTGATGCGCACGTCTCCGTCGATAGCGAGCCAATCCTGCAGCGGGAGGATCGTCCACATAGCAGGGCTGTACATATGCTGGTTGATGATGAACTCGGCAATCTCCGGCGACATCTCTTTGGGAGCATCTCCCCACCAACCCATCTGCTCGTTGTAGAAACGCTGTGTCACCGCACGGTCTTCTTCCCACCAAGCGCGCAACGGGTTCATATCGTGCGTGCCGGTCGTGCAGACAGACTGATACGGAGCGTCGGCAGGATGCGCGAACTTAACGGTCGGGTCTTTCGGCATACGCTGGATCTCGAGACTGAGGATCTGCAACTCGTGCATCACATCGGGTACGCAAGCAGGTACCATTCCGAGATCTTCGCCGCAGCAGAGCATATGCGTTGCACCGATGAGCGTCGGCAGTTTGCGCATAGCGGAGTCGCGCCAGAAGGATGTATGACGACGATAGAAATAGTCGTTGTAGATACGCATGAGTACCTCTTTCTGATCGCTATAGAGCTCGCTGAATGAGTGACTCTGATAGATCGAGATACGCGGATGCAACCATCCCGGACGACGCTGGTCTTCCACGAAGAGCACTTCGCAATGGAGATAGATCAGACCATTGCAGATATTATGTACCGCTTTCTCGGTCAAGCCGCTGGCTTTGAGTTGTTTCTCATCGCCAAGCAGACGATCAGCCCAAGCCTGTACTTTCGCCTGCGTGTCAAACTCCGGACGGAACCAATAGACGTAGTTATCGCGTGTCTGGAGGGCGTTTTTCTTAGCCCATTCGGTATCAAAACCAAGGACGTCGCCCAAGAAGTTCGCACGGATATAAGGCTTGGTCATACGATCCCAGTCAAGGCAAACACCCTGTGCGCAGAGATCGTCGTAGCTGTACGGCAATGCCGGAACGAAATGTCCGCAGAGTCCCCAAACATCGCTCTTACGCATCTGCCAGATACGGAAGAAACCGAGAATATGATCTATGCGGTACGCATCGAAATAATCCTGCATCTTCTGGAAACGTGCTTTCCACCAACCGAAACCATCCTTCGACATCTCGTCCCAGTTATAAGTCGGGAATCCCCAGTTCTGACCGCTGATGGAGAAATCATCGGGCGGAGCACCGGCAGAAGCGTCGAGGTTAAAGAGCTCCGGATAAACGGCTGCATCCACCGAGTCCGGCGAGATACCAATAGGTATATCACCCTTCATAGCCACACCGATGGAGTGCGCATAAGCGACTGCGTCTGCCAGCTGTTTGTCCGCATGGAACTGGAGGTACTTATAGAACTCTTTCGGCTGTTTGTCACGTTTGTGCAGGAAAGCAGCATAGGGCTCCAACCATGCGTGGTTCTTCTTCTCAAACGCTTTGTATTCCTCGGTAGCAAAGAGCGCATCTTTGTCCTGCTTGTAGAGGGCTTTGAAGAACTCCATCTTAGCGTCATAGACGTTCTGATAGTCCGCAAAAGTGAGGGCGTTCAGTTCGGCTTTCTTAGCTTCGTATTTCTTTTTCAAAGCCGGAGTCAGTTTGCCCATCTTCTCGATATTGATGTAAATGGGGTGAAGGGCGAATACCGAAACGGCGTTGTACGGATAGCTGTCGAGGTTGTTATGACGAAGCGTGGTGTCGTTGATCGGCAGGGTCTGGATCATCTGCTGACCGGTAGCCGCAGCCCAGTCTGCCATTTTCTTGAGGTCTTGGAACTCACCGATACCGAATCCCTCTTCGCTACGGAGCGAGAAGACCGGAACAGCCACTCCGGCTCCCTTCCAGCGAGGCTGCGTACGGCGGAAACCACGGTCGTTCTGACAGATGATCTGTCCTTTCTCAACACCCCAGATCTGACGGTTCTCACCCCACTCCATATCCACGGTAGCACCGGTAGCGAGGTCATAAACGAGGTATTTATATTCCACGATGTTTTGTCCTTTGACGTTGACGTCTGCGCGCCAAATCGGGAACTCGGCATCGCTCATAACGAGCTTCTTCTCGGGGTTCCAATCGCCTAATTCCGGGCAGTTACCAATGATAGCTACGCCTTGCGTCGGCAGGATCTGCGGCAGGTCGATCGTGAAACGGATGCTGCCTTTGACTGCTGCAGGTTTAGCGGCATTGTGGCGAAGGAAGAGTGCCTTGAGGAATGCGGTGGTGTAGAAACTGTCCTCGTACGTGCTGGCTTTCCAAGCGTCACGGACTACTACGTTCTTGTCCGTAGCACGGAAACTCAGTTTGCGCGGCTCGCCTGTCTCGTAGATGAAGCGACCGTCCTGCAAACGAATAGCGTACTTGTAGTAAATTTTGGAAACGGCGGCTTTGGTCTCCACATGACCCGACCAGAAATCGGTTCCTTGGCAATCCAAGACCAAAGGCGATTTCTCCGTCCAGCCCATCACCGGATCTTGCGTCTCAATGACACACAGACTCTGCCCATACTCGGCACGATAGTGAATTTGAAAAAGAATGTTCATGATATTGTGTATTAGTTAATTTTTCGATATCACGTAATGTCGTTATTACGGTATTTTGATAATTTGCTGCAAAGTTACAACTTTTTTTTCATTTGTGCAAATTATTTATCTTTTTTTCTCAAAAAAGGCCAAATTAGGCAGGGCAAGAGGGTGTTTATCGTCCAAAGGAACACTCCTGCAAATCCGGCATTCACCGATCCGAAGAGCGTAATAGCCCATGCTCCGCGAACCCCCACTTCCGCTATCGGCACATTCGGAGTGATCGTCACGAGGAGGAAATAGATTAGTACATTTGAAATTTGACATTTGACATTTGACATTGCTCCCAAAGCATAGAGCACCAAGCCTAATTGGACGCACCAACAGGCAAGGCGGACGAGACTCTGCATCGTGCTTTCGAGAAGCAAGGGATAATTGAGTGCCACATAGTTCTTCAACGCTTTCGGAAAGAGCGCGTAAACAACCGCCAAGACTAACACTACTCCACCCAAGGCATAGAGATAGCTGTTTCCCAAGATCGTCAGCACTGCAGGCGAGAAAGCGATTCCCACACAACCTGTCAAGACGATAGCTGCCGTCATGGTTGCCGATCCGACAGCTCCCATACTCAACACTTGAGACCAGACTGCAGATTCTTTATCCTCAGCCATCAACACTCCTCTCGCCGGATATTCGCCTAAACGCCAAGGAGTGATCAGTCCGGCGAGTTTGGAATAATAGACCTGCCTGTTTGCCTCTCGCCAAGACATCGGGACGAGCGTCTTCCATCGCCACGCCTCAAGAGCCATGTTCACCGGCATCAACGCGACACAAAGGATGATTGCACACAGTTGCGGCATTCCCATCGAGCGGAAGGTTTCCCACAGCGAGGCATAGTCATCAAAAACGATGAGCCGATACACCAAATAAGCGCACGCTACCAGCGTCACCGACCACTCAATGATATAGAAAAGCGTCTTTCTGTCCATAAAACGCTGCAAATTTACAACAAAAATTGCATATATGCAAATTTTTCAGTAATTTTGTGCCGTGAAACGTTGCTTTCTGCTCATAGGGTGTATATATTTCGCGCTGTTGGTTAGTGCGGAAAAATCTTTCAACTCTCAACTTTCAACTTTCAACTATACGATCGATGAGATCGTATTAGATATCTACAACGCTGTAACAGAATTTGGCGAGGTGGACTACGAGCAGTTGCAGACAGATCTGTACGCCTTGCACGAGTCGCCCATTGACCTCAATCATACATCCGAAGAGGAGCTCAGCCAGCTTTGGTTCTTGTCCCCAAAGCAGATAGATGATTTGTTGGTTTACGCGGATAAACATCCGTTTGAGTCGCTGTACGAGTTACGGATGATTCACTCTTTGGCGGACTACGAGATCCGCGATCTGCTGCCGTTCGTAACGATCCGCAAGCCGGAGAACGGACAGCCGGATGCACCCTATAATAATATAATGTACGCGCGCGAGGTGTTTCATCGTGCGCAGCATGAGATCCTCACGCGTGTGGATGCGCGGGACATAGAGCAGTTTGAAGGCAAGGACCCGATGTTTGTACAGACGCGGTATCGGTTTGACTATCAGCGAAGGGTGGTTTTCGGCGCACAGCTTCGCCGTCCGGCAGGAGGAAGAGCGAAAGACCTGCAATACGGTGCTTATCTGCAACTACGTGACATCGGTCCGCTGCACACCTTGGTGGCAGGTAACTATCAGGCGTCGTTTGGTCAGGGGTTGGTGCTTGCACCGGTTTTTCATTCCGGCAAATCGTCCTATGTCACTTCGGTGGGACAACCTCGCGAAGGACTGAGGTATTACTCTTCGTCGGACGGCGAAGGGCTGCATGGTCTCGGAGCTACGTTTCGTTGGAACTGGGGCAAGGCAACGCGTCTGGACGTCAGCGCGTTGTACTCCATGAGGCGGTATAATGACTCCACGTGGCATCATCTGGTGGGTGCGAACCTCACGTTCCGGCACAAACAACTGCAAGTGGAGCTGACGGCGATTGAGAACATCTGGTCGGACAGTATTCACCCCTACCGCAACGCAAAGTACAACCGTCATTATTTCCGAGGACGCAATCAATTTGTCGGAGGAGCGTCTATGCGGTATAACTACGGGTGGTTTGATGCTTTCGCTGAAGTAGCCGCAGCGCAGAACTATCAACGGTTCGAAGAACCCCTAAACGGCGGAGCATTAACCCCATTAAACGAAGCCCCGCATCCCCATTGGGGTGTCGGCGTGATAGCAGGCAGTCGTTTCTATCCGGCAGAAGGCGTGAGTCTCATTGCGCTTTACCGCTATTACTCGCCGTATTTCGACAATGAATTGGGCTATGCTTTCTCGGAGAGTTCGCGTCTGGGCGATGAGAACGGCGGTTATCTGGGCTTTGAGATGACCCGTTGGCGCAACTGGAAGATCAGCGGCTACGGAGATGTGTTCTACTTTCGGGGATATAAGTACGGTTTGGGCAACGACACCTGTACGCTCGGTTATGACGCAGCGGTGGATGCGCGGTACGCGCGTCTTCGGTCTTCCGGCGAAGGATGGTGGACAGATATGCGTCTGAGGGCGCGAAAGAAAGGCAAGACATCGACGTACTCTACCCGTTTTCAGTTCAATTGGTCTTGCGGCGGATGGTCTTTGCGCACTACAGCGGACGCCAACCTCATGGACAAGAAACAGGACGAAGAGCGTCTTCCGCTGACATATGGTGTGAGTGTGGCACAAGATGTAGCATACACGTTCCGGAGAGTGCCGCTTTCCGTCCGGTTGCGTTTACAGGGGTTTGATGCCCGCAACTGGGACAACCGCATCTATCTGTACGAACATGACGTGCTGTACGCATGGTCGATACCGGCTACGTATGGTTTGGGCGGAAGAGGCTATTTGTGCGTTAAATGGCAGATTTTGCCGCAGTTAGCGATGTACTTGAGGCTGAGCGAGACCATTTATGCACGATCGTGGTATAACGAGAAGCATCCGAAGTCGGTTTTTGCCTCTCAACCCTCGAAAATTCCTACTCGGACGGACATTCACCTGCTCTTTCGGGTCAAATTATAAGGCTCAGAAAGGCGATATATAGAATACGTTTTGTTGCATATTTTAGAACATTTAAAGTTCAATATATCGGCAAATAGGTTGTTTGTAAAAACCCGAATAACAAAAAGCAATTTTCTCGACAAAAAGTGTCCGAAAAATTTGCATATATAAAAAAAAAGTAGTACCTTTGCAGCACTTTTAGTTGAACACCAAAGTACCAACGGTTAAGACACTACTTTTGCGCATGACTAAAAAAGCAAATGCATATTACTCCTCTCTATTTTTCATTGCTACGAAAAGCAGTGCTATAGGAGTGAGTGCGTCCAAGAAGAGGTAAAACCAGGAATGGTTTGCCCCTTTTCTTTTTTTCCAATACTTACAATATCGCATTCGTTGCGACATGAAAAGCCTATTTAAACCGTTAGATGCTTTCCGTTGGACCAAGAATAGTCCAAGGTGTCCGCGTTGGTTCTTGGAATATAACAAACGATCTTTGACGTATTGGATTACCGTAAGATAGAGTACAGAGTACAGACCGTTGCACTGACAGAGTACAGACCTGATTTGTCCAAAATGACCTAAAACGAATCAAAAATTAAATTTTCTCTTGCGTATATCAAAAAAAAGTTGTACCTTTGCAGCAAATTTTAATGAATTGATATAATTATGTTAGCTACTCCAACAAGAGAAAGAGATTTTGCACCAATGTCTCACAATTATGAAAGCGACGTGTATTACACTCGTGAAGAATTTATGGGCGAATTGGCGAAGCAACTCGGTCAGGCTTATGGTTTAAACGACATTCGGGAGGCTCGCTAATGCAAAGCATGATTATTTTCTGATAGTTTACACACTCTATAGGGCTCCCGAAAAATTTCATTTTTGGGAAAAGCGTAGATCAAAACGTAGCACTATACAAGTGCAGAGCACGAAGTCGTGCGAATTTTAACTCAAGCGCGGTAATCCAAACAAGCGGGTTGCCGCTTGTTTTATATGTCAATAGTTCAAAAAAAGATACAGTGTGACTGCAAGCACTAAAAAAAAGCAGAACGATCTTTGAAATGTTGTACACAAGGTAATATCATGCAGCATTGGGGGCACAAATTAGACAAAAATCCCAATTTATGCGAGCATAATTAAAATTTTTGCCTAAATATTTGCACATTCGGATTTTTTGTAGTACCTTTGCAGCGTCAAAGGTAATTAAAACAAAAAAAAAGAGAACCAATATGGCACAAGAAACGCTGAAAAGTCTTATCGCAGTAATGATGACCCTTTCCTTGCAAGAACAAGAACAGGTCATTATTCAATTGCAGGATAATATAAGTCGCCATTCTGACCATCTCCAGCCATCCGATGAGCAGAAAGCACGTCTTCGTGAGGCTCACCGTCAAGCACAAGCTGGCGAAGTGTATTCACAAGAAGAAGCTCACAGAATGATGGAAGAATTTGCTAAAGAAGAATACGCGGTTGCCATATGAGACCTATTTGGACCAAACAAGCCATCCAAGGTTGGAATGAGGTGGCCGCATACATCTTACGTGATTTCGGTCGGCAGGGCTTGAAGCAATTTAAGCAACGCACCAAAGAGACGGAATTATTCGTCACAAAGTTTCCAAATGGTTGTAAGGTTGTCTGGAAGGATGAACAAACCGGAGTTGAGTATCACGAATGCCCGATATATCACAGAAGTATCATGCTTTACTTCGTAGAAGACGGGAAAGTGTATATAGCTGATTTCTGGGATGTAAGAAGCGCCCAATAATCCATTACGGGATATTACTTGTGTACCTGATTAAGAAATTAGTCAGGTACTTTTGTGTACACAAGTTTAATTCGATAAAAGATACAGTGTGACTGCAAACACTGAAAAATAATTACCAAATGGTAAATGACCAAATGGTAAATAATGTGATCTTTGAAATACTGAAAAGGCTGAAAAATCATTTTTTTTCGTTCAAAGGGTTGCGTATATGAAAAAAAAGTAGTAATTTTGCAGCGGAAATCAAATTTCGCAAGTTGTGTAATGCAAAATGCGTAATTGCATAATAAACGTAAAAGCAAAAGTTTACGAGCATAAACCATTTAAAATAATCAAGATTATGACAGCTACATTAACGTTCAACCCTCGTAACCGCTTAGCGATGTCGACTATGGAATACATCCAATCATTGGGTGTCTTCACTATTACGACGGAGCGTCCTTTGCCCAAACACAGGAGAACGAAAGCTAATAAAGGAGTTGACCAGCAACTATGGAACGACCTCAAAGGAGCTTTGCGTGAAGTAAAGAGTCAACATGAAGGCAAGCAACAAATGCAAGATGCGTATGAATTCCTCAATGAACTTTGATATTCGCATCTCCAGTTATTTTGCTCATGAAGCCAAACGGCTTTCCAAGCATTATCCTTCTTTCAAGAACGACTACAATGAGTTCCTGAAATCGCTCAAAGAAGATCCATATCAAGGAGATGATTTGGGGAATGGTGTGCGTAAGGTACGCATGGCGATAACCTCCAAGGGGAAAGGCAAATCAGGAGGCGCACGAGTGATTACACTCAATATCTTGATCAATGAGGAAAACATGGAGATCAATCTTTTGTTATTGTATGACAAACAAGTAGCTGATAACTTTAATCCATTAGCGCTTAAAGATGCTCTCAAAGAATTAGGATTGATTTGATCATCCGATAGCACGATTTTTCAGTCTGACATGGAACGATAGTTCTGTGTCAGTTTTTTTTCAGTCATTTCAATTCAACAAAGTGAAAATCATAGACGCTCCGGAGCATTTCAATGCACCAAGAGCCAAATTCGATAAAAAACAGTGTGACTGCAAACACTGAAAAAAAAACAGAACGATCTTTGATGCGGAAGGAGGATTGTTCGGCGAGATAGCGCCGAAAAGTGTACAGAGGGGAGGAAAAGATGGTTGCCGCAAATATGCGACAAGAATGAAAAAGGATGAGGAAAAATGCACGGGCAGAAAGGACAAACAATTGATAATTAGTACTGATGCGATAATTATAAAAAAATATTAAAAATAACTTTTGTGTGCTTTTAGAGGCACGCCTCTTGTTCAAATTGCCATTAAAACCTACATGTAAGCAAGCTTACAGATAGCTTTTACTACCAATTTGTACAACTCTTCGAGTTAAAAGCACTCAAAAGAGAAAATATTAAAAATATTTCATTTCAAATCAAAAAATCAAAGAACGCTTGTAATTGATTAAATATAAGTATTTTAACTAACATTAGCGATAATTTATCGCAACACTAGTAATTGATAATATAAAAAGTTACAGAAATATGGCAAGTTTGTTTACAAATTTAGTTCGGAAAGTCGTTATCTCTCGTAAATGGACCGAGAATGGACTGATGTTGGACCGAGAACGGACCGATGAAGTCGCGGAAAAAAGTGCGCGGATGAGTACCGTTTGGGCGATGATGCGGGTCAAGTTGGTCAACTTTGCCAAGTTGGTCATGCAATTTGTCAAATGGACAAAATGGACAAAATGGACAGAGCAAATTTTTGTAGAAAGTGCAGAAAGTGCAAAAAGTGCAAGGTCAATTTTTGCCACTTTTGCCACTTTTGCCAATGCAAATTTTGTAGGCAAAGCGTCCTGTGAGAGTACGGTGAGATATCGGGAATGGTCTAGGATACCCTCGTGTTTGTTCCGATATAGTCTCGATTCGATTCTGTCTCGATTCTGTGTCGTTAGTCTGATTTACGCAAACAAGTTGCTAAATCATCGTACGACACCTCTCGGTCGGTTTGTTCTCCCCGAACACCTTCCCTTTTCGAAGCCAAAAGTCAATTGGCTTCTCCACGTCAGTCTGATTTGCCTATGTATGCTGACTGTCGGCAGCGGATATATGTTATGAAAAAATGTTATACCCAATAGAAAAGAATAAAAAGGAGAATTGCAGAAGCAATCAGCGGCAGAAAACAGGCTATGGGATGTTGGGTTATCCCTTGGTCACAATGGTTCATGTAAACACGCGTGTGTAGATATAAATAGTAAATAATATAAAAATCAAAATAATATGAAAACAAAATTTTTACAACGAGTATTGTGGTTAATGATACCACTACTCACAATTTTTACCACAAATGTGTGGGGAGCGTCGGTGACGATTGGCCTAAGTGACACATGGGCAAATGCTGGAACAAACGGTTCAGGTTCACAAACCGACTGTACCAAAAGAGGTATTACGGTTAACGCCAGCAAAGGATATAAAGACGGATCGACAGCCATCCGCGTTTATAAAAATAGTGACAGCGAGATTACGGTTTCTTCAACTGTTGGTAATATTACTAAGGTTGAGATTACGTCCACTGCATCGGGAACCTCAAACTATGGCCCCTCAAAAATTAGTTTAAAAAATGGTCAAAATGGCACATATTCATATTCTGGAAAAGTTGGTAAATGGACTTATACCTCAGGAACAACTGGACGCACGTCTGTCGTATTTACGCCAAGTGCCCAATTCCGCTTCACTCAAGTTGTTGCCTATTATGCCGCTGCTACAGTTTCAAAAGAATCTATTACAGGCTTGGATTATGTATATGGTAGCGGTCCAAGTGCAGCACAATCATTCACGGTTGGCGCAACTAATGTAACAGGAACTTTGACAGTCACAGCTCCTACGAATTTTGAGGTCAGTAAGTCCAGTGGTTCCGGATATGGAAGCAGTGTTACACTTACTCCTTCAAGCGGAACAGTAAGCACGACAACTATCTATGTGCGTTTGGCCGCAGGAAAGGATGTCGGCACTTATGGCAGTGCCAGTACTTACGTTACGGTCACAGGAGGAGGAATCCTTACAAAGAATATATCTGTTCAAGGGGAAGTAACTTCCGCCGGAGGATGTGATGATCCGACGGGAACATCGTTGGGTGCAACTACGCATGCCACAACCGGTTTGGGACAGCAAGTGCTCAATTGGACAGGTGCTGCCGCAAACTACGAAATATATTACAATAGTACCGGAACTGCTCCGGTAGATCAGGTATCAGAGACTATTAACGGAGCAAAAACGTGTACCCTTACCAATTTAGATCCGGGTACATGGTACTGGTGGGTTCGTTCTAAATGTAGCGAGAGTATAAAGAGTGCTTGGGTTGCAGGTGGTAGTTTCACTATCAATGGTATCAGATTAACCAATATTGAAATGACCCCTACACCTCATATTGATTTCGGAACAGTTCTTCAAAATGCGGCAGTAGATGCCAAGGTGATAAAAGTGACGGGTGTCGGTTTGTCGAGCGCCAGTACGATTACTCACTCGTTTGATATTGCAACTCCGTTTACTGCAACTCCGGCATCATTAGATTATGATTGCAGCAAAGCCAGTTTGACAGTCACGCCAAGTACGGCTACTGCAGGAACGTTTAACCGCACGCTAACGATAACAAATGGTACTTATAGACAGGAGGTGACTATTACCATGACGGTGCAAGCAATATACACTATCACGTACGATGCAGGTAGTGGAACGTGTGCAACTTCAAGTTGGACGCAACCTTCTTATGGCGCATCCACCACTTTGCCGACGGCAACGCCAACGGTTACTTGTGACGGCTGGTCTTTTGCTGGTTGGTGCACCTCGAGCGCAGGAGATGACGAAGATAACACTACCAGCCCTGGAACTATTTTAACAGGTTCTTACACACCTACCGGTGATGTGACGTTATATGCGGTATATACGAAGAGTGGAGGAAGCGCAACAACAACCAAGAATTATGCCATAACATTTGATGATAATGGAGAAGATTCTAGTAAAGACTTAACCACATCCACGTTCAAGGATGAAGTAAGTGGCAATGCTGATAGTATTAGTTCGGTAACGTCTGTAACTAAATGTTATGCGGGTCTTGGTGGTCTCAAAATGGCTTCTAAAAAAAATAATGCATCCTTCACCATTGCGTTGGCTCATTCTTTACCAATAAAGAAAGTCGTTCTCAATGCAAAAAGGAATAGCGTTTCCGGTACTTATGCAAATGGGGTGACTGTCGGTAGTACAACTTTTAGTACAAGTTCTTCTTATTCTGCTGATAATTTTGTTGATTTAGAGTTTACGGGAACCAAAACAACCTCTAATTCATTAACAGTAACATCCACATCTGAAACTTCAGAGGGAACTAGCAATGCCAATCGTGTAACACGACTAAAATCCATAACGATTTACTATGAAACAACCGCAGCTACCACCTACTACATGACCAGTCACGTTTGCTGTACAAATGTGGTGCCCGCGCCGACGGTGAGTGCGACGAATATACATTATAATCAGTTCACGTTGTCTTGGACGAATGTGACGGGAGCAGATAGTTATAATGTGACATGTACAGGCGGAACGCCGGGGGCTATTCAGTCCGACGGTACAACGCGCACATGTACTATTACAGGATTGGCCTCCCCCAATACTTCTTATTCATGGACAGTTGTAGCGACCTATAGCGGCAGTTATTGCGGTGCTACTCCGGCGGCTGGTTCTACGACTACGGCGCAAGTGTATGCCGTGACGTATAATGCTAATGATGGAACGGTAAGTCCATTACCTAGTACCGTGAGTTATGAAGCCGGCGTGACGGTGACAGTAGCAGCGGAGCCTGGATCTACTTCTAAGTCCGGTTGCACGTTTACCGGTTGGAACACTCAGGCAGACGGTCAAGGTACACACTATGCGGCGAGTGGATCAGCGACGTTTACCATGCCTTCATCAACCGTGACGCTCTATGCGGAATGGACGAAAAAGAAGAATTATTACGTGGATCGGATGCACGGCACGAATGATGGTCATACCGTGACGATTGACGATGTAGTTTATAACTGCTACTTGCGTGAGGGAGCAAATTACACTGTTCCGACGATTAGCGACAATACCTCAGGTGCTTCGGCTTGTCACAGCGAGCATGATCACTTGTTATTCTGGGTAACGGCTTCTTCAGTGAACGCGGATGGCACATTAAAGAATTCATACACCGAAGTCACACCTGGTGATACCAAGACAGCCACGACAGATGGCACGGTCTATTATGCTATCTGGGGTAAATTGGCAGATTAAACAAAAGCAACTATGCAAAGAAAAGTATTTATGAATCTAAAAACATCAAAGGATATGAAAACGACGAAAAATATAGCATTGTTGCTAACAATAGTTTTAACGCTTGTACAAGGCTTCACAAGTTATATGTGGGGAGCCGGTGACGTTGCTAGTGGTACGTACGTATTAGTTACAGATGCCAGTGACTTGATTGCGGGTCAGAAATATATTATTGCCGGCCACTCAAGTAACACATTATATGGTATGAAACCACCCGCAAACAAAGATGTAACTGATTTATACGCAAAAACCATCGGGTCTTTTAGCACCATCTCCCCCACGGAAACCTTAACGGTGACAGAAGAAGATGGTTACGGAGAATTTACATTAGGCGGCAGTTCCGGAAGTTGGACCTTGTCAGACGGAAGTTATTATTTATACGTGTATAGTGACGGACACATACACTTGGCAAGTAATATCGGCAGTAACGATGGAACATATAGTTACTCCTGGGCTATTACGTTTGCCGGCGGCAATAAACCTGCCTACACAACCATGTTGGCGAATGGTTTAACCTCTTCTACAACAAATACCAAACGCTACTTAAAATACAACACTGGCGGTGGTGCTGGCAATGATGGAATTTTCCGTAGTTACGATTCGGATGGTGCTGGTATGTATTTTTACAAAAAGCAAGAGACGGTTACGCTGCACTATGGAGAGCGTGGAAACTTGACGTATAATTTAGCCGCTGGAAATACCTTGCCTAATGTTACTTCGCTGACTAATTATGCAGTGCATGGTTGGAATACTACTACAAAATGGACCACTACCGCCAACAAAAATTACTCAGTAACAACAGGCGTTGATCCAACGCCTACACTCAGTAATGGTGCCACTCCAGTGGCAACGGAATATTGGGCTGTTTATCGTGGAGATGGCTCTGCGTGCCCTTCTTCCTCATGGATAACGACCAAGCCGGTAGCTATGTATAATATTACATTAAGTCCGAGCAGTGGGACAAATTATCTCACCTATCGAGAAGAAGGGGGATCGGGTAGCTGTTGTAATCCAGGCGCAACGAGCCAGCATATAGACGCTAATCTGGCGACGGATATGGTGGTGACCGCTTGGACAGCAACTTATAATGACGGTTCAAGTCACAACCTCAGTTACTCTGCCGCGGCGGATAACAGTTATATCACATTTACGATGCCGACAGGCGATGTGACGGTGAGTGCTACATTTGGTTGTCCGGATTTGTCAAGTGCCAGTGCGCCGGTAGTTAACCATACTACTCCGACCTATAACAGCGCTACCGGCAAATGGAGTAGTACGATTAATTGGAGTAGCGTGGCGGGAGCGAGTCAGTATTACGTTACGATACAGAACACCACAGCCGGGACAACACCGGTTAATGCCTACAACAACGGGAATGTGTTATCGTACACATATGACCAGTTCGTTTCTAACGACAACTACACCGTGACTATCCGCGCAAAGAACCAGTGCGGCGCTACCTACAAAGACTCTGAGGCTCATGCCATCACTTGCGTCTGCGCCGACATGTCCGGTGTAACGCCAACGATTAGCGCTCCGAGTATTACTACCACCGGAGGTAAGATTAGTTGGTCTGCGGAAGGCGCCACAAAATATGACGTGTCTATTGTAGGTCCAAGTCCTGCTTCCACGGTTGTTTGGTCTCAGACGAAGGGGACAGCGCTGAATTACACCTTAACTGTGGATGCGAGCGATGCAGCAGCCCGCACCTACACGGTAACGGTTACCGGATATAACTTCTGCGATGACCCAACGGCTGAAGAAGAGGCTACAGTGGTTGTACCGAAAACGGCTTCTTATTATGACTACAAGGCATGGTGTCCGGAGCCGACCATTAGCATCACAGGTGATGTATATGTAACCAACTCCTATGACGAGACCTACGCTGATACGAAAGGTGTGATGGCTCTGCAAACATTGACAGTCAGCGCAAGCAACCTTGCCAGCAGCGGTGTAGTAAGACTTTCTACTCCTGCTAATAGTGGTATCTACTTCTCATCGGCGCGCAATGTCAACTTTGTAAAAGCAAGCAAGCCGACTGCCACCTTGGATCTGACGGCTACGGACGGTATTATTGATGATGCAACGGTATATGTACACTATAAGCCGACGGCAGCAGGAACCAACGGCAATCCGACAGATGTGCTCGTTACTGCTACCTATCAGACAGATCCTACGAAGACGGCAACGCGTAACGTACATGTGCGCAACCTACCGACGCAGTTTGTGATTGCTGCTAAGTCCGGCGGTAACTGGTACGCGCTGCCTGCTAACATGACCAGTGCCGGCACATGGCAAGGTGTGCTGATTGATGTCAACGAAACGACCATGCAAGCTACTGCTTCGGCAGAAAAGGCTTACAATTTATGGCCGGTAAAGACAACCTCAACAGATGTCAGCAGTGACCGCTACCAATCTCGCGGTGAATACTTACGTTTCACGGGTGTGGATAGTAAGGCGCTGTGGGCTAATGAGTCTAAGTCGAGTAATGGTATTCGCAACAATGCTGCGATTAGCACGATAGGAAGTGATGGTATAGCACAGGCTAACCAAGAGCAATATGAATGGAAGGTAGAGACGACGCCTGTGGATGGTAAGCCGACGTGGGAGTATAAGTTGCAGATGCAACAGACAGCAGAAGGAGCAAGCGCCAATACGAACTACTTACGCTACCGCAACGGCCGTTGGGGTACTTATGCATACCAAGCAGCGAATGCCGGTGATGAGGTGGTTTATATGCTTCCTCTGACCGTTGTTCCTGAAGCATCCATCAGCGTGATGGAATGGGGAACGACAGACGTGGCACTCAAGTGCGCAGCAAGTACTACCTTGACCAGCGTTACCATTAATGGAACGGCAGTTACACCTGCTCCTTCATGGAGTACGTTGACAGGTGATATCGCTAAGTTGAGTGGTCTGCCGGATCTGCGCGAGAAAGCAATGCAGAAGATGGTGATTACGGTAAGCGAGAGTAGTACGACGAAGCAAAAGATTCTCACTATCCCATTCATCATCAACACAACAGATGCTACTACAATTGATTTGCGAAACCAAGCACCGGGTAGCAGTCAGGACAAGCGCAACGAAGTGATCAGTAACGTGGATGTGGTCGTTCGGAATGGCGGTTTACTGACGGTAAATACGGCAGATGGTAATGCAACGGCTTGTACATTCAATGACCTCTATATCTATCCGGGAGGTAAAGTATCTGTAAGCGGAAACAGCCTTGGCGTTCAGAATGTCTATATGCGCGGCGGATTCTCTTGGTTGGGACTTCCAAGCAAGGGAGAATCAGATTTCCATCTGCCGCAGATGAACGTAGCATCCGATAAGACCCTCACGGGTATCGGCACAAGCGGTCATGGCGTATATTACGACATTACTATTGATGCATCGATCTATTACATGATTGCCTTGCCGAAGACAGTTGCTGTGACGACGTTGACGAACGAAGAGAATGGCGATGATTGGGATGCATGGATCAAGTCCTATAGCGGTGCAGGACGTGTAAGTTCTCCGAAGGTGAGCGGCTGGAGTTATGTAACATCAGGCAACCTTGAACGCGGCGCGGGATATGAGATAGCTGTTGCTCCACGCAATAATCGTTCTCTTGGTGTATTGCGATTCCCGTTGCTCAAGGCTACTAGTTGGAGCGATGAGGACGCTTGTTCTCCAAATGTTACAGGTTGGGGATTAACTGAGGGTGAATTAAATAACGGTGTGACTGCCAATAATGCTGGTTGGAACTACATTGGCAATCCATATTTTACCGCTTATAACAACTCCGCTACTCCTGGGACGACCCCATCCGGCCTTATACAAACTCAAACGTTAGTAAAACATATGGAGAATGGTGTATGGAACGGTAAATGGGATTGGAAAGATAGTGATGTGAAGTACTTCACTATACCGCGTTATACGGAATATGAGTACGATGACGTCCGTGCTTATCCTTATAAATTGGATGCGTTCTATCCGTTCTTTATTCAAGTGAGCGGCGATGGTACACTCAGTTTCGAAACGAGCAACAAAGCAATTAAGATGCCAGCGTTACATGCAACTCAAACAGAGCGCGAGGTATTTGTGGACTTCCAGTTGAGTAATTCCAATGGTCAATCGGATGTGGCAGGTCTCACTATCAGCAATCAATACTCAGATGCATTTGACATGGATGACAAAGAGAAAACCATCCAGAATGGTAATGCATCAATGAAGGTATACACGCTTGTTGACGAATATTGTACAGCCTTCAATTCGCTAACCGAGGCTACTGCAGCACTACCTATTCCGGTTGGATACATCGCTCCGCAAGCAGGTAAATATAGTTTCTCGTTAGTTGAAGGCGATTACTCTGAAGTTGAGTACGTATGGCTGACGGATTATGCGGAGAACGAGACCGTGGATCTGCTGCTCGGCGAACCTTATGAGTTCGAGACGGCAGTAGGAGCGTTTAACGAGCGCTTTGCAATAACGGTCATCCTCAAGCCGGAAAGCCCAGGTTCCTTGACGGATACAGAAGTGGTAGAGGATGAATATGCACAGCCGCAGAAATTCATCTGGCAAGATCAGTTATATATCTTCAATAACGGAAGATTGTACGATGCAACCGGAAAGAAAGTGCGGGAAATCAATAAATGATTTTAATGAGTGAAAGAATTAATGTTTAATGAATTAAAGAGTTAAAGTTATGAAGACATTAAGATATTTATTGATAGTGATGATGCTGAGCGCAGCGAGCGTAATGTTCGCTGCGGCTCAGAGCCTTGCGCAACAGCCGAAAGCAGAGATGCAATCGACATCGGTAATGGTTAGTTCGGGTTCTGCACTGCCTTCTGCGGCAGCGTCCGGAACGGTACTGACAGGCAGCAAGTTAGGCACGTATGCTCCGGCATATACCGGACCAAACAGACCAAATAAAGCAGCCAAGGGGCTTGGAGGAGGGGGTGGTAGTGGAGGCCCTGAAGACCGTCCAGAACCATACGAAGATCCGTTAGGCGATGCGTTGTGGCCGCTATTGGCGTTAGCGGGGTTATACCTTATAATACGCGTAGAGCGCAAGCGTGCGCGCGAGGTGGTAAATAAAATGAGATAAAAACCCTTCGGGAGATAAAAGGATATAAAGAAAAATTATAGTAAAAATACTGCGCTACAGAATAATCCATTATTCCGGCCTACGCGGCCTCGAGCGTATTAGCCTATCATTGCGCGTATCCGAGCGAGCTCGACACGCGCCCTAATAGCCCAATCCGCACAGCGTGAGCTGTAAGAATACTGAATTATTCCGCATCGCAGCAAAAACATAAAAAATAGTTTTTTATTTCTCGCGGTGTAGAAATGAGAGAGACAGGGCATTGACGTGCCCTGTTTTTTTAGTTGGAAAAGATAGAAAAATCGTACAAATTCGGAATTGTACTCCGAAATTGTACAGAAATATTTGCATAATTCAAAAAAATATTGTACCTTTGCAGCGGATTTTTAATAACTATCGTTATGGCAACCAACAATGTGTACATTCCGCGCAAGATGGAGGAGCTGCTAAAAGAGGCAGCGCAGTACTTCTCTGTATTATCGGTTACCGGGCCACGTCAGTCCGGTAAGTCCACCATACTGAAGCATCTCTTCCCTGAGTATAAGCAGTATAGCATGAAAGATTTGCACGTGCGCAGTTTCGCGGAGAATGACCCGGTGGCATTTCTAAATCAACATCCGGAGGGTATGTTTATTGATGAGGTACAGAAAGTGCCAGTGCTGTTGGACTACATACAGGGTATCGTAGATAATCATCCGGAGCGTAAGTTTCTGTTGACGGGAAGCAGTAATCTGGAATTGCTGAAAGGCTTGACCGAGTCGTTACCCGGTCGTGCCGGTGTATATGAGTTATTGCCGATGTCGCTGGAGGAGACAATAGATAGCGCAAAAGAGGCGAATCAGCAGATGTATGACGGTTTATACCCTGCCGTTTGTGCAAATAAGAATATCGCTCGCTTGTTCTATCCAAGTTATGTAAAGACCTATTTAGAGAAAGACGTGCGCGACTTGCTGAAGATAAAAGACCAGATGCAATTCATGAAATTCATGAAACTTTGTGCCGCGAGAATAGGTTCGTTGTTCAATGCTACCGAGATAGGAGGGGAGATTGGCGTAGACGGTAAGACCATCAATCATTGGCTATCCGTTCTGCAAGCTTCGTATCTGGTCACATTGTTGCCTCCGTATTATGAGAATATATCCAAGCGAATCGTTAAGACACCTAAGCTCTATTTCAATGATCCGGGCTTAGCGTGCTATTTATTAGACATCGAGTCTCCAAGGCAATTAGAGTTAGACAAAATGCGTGGGGCGATATTTGAGAATATGATTGTTATGGAGTGCATTAAACATCGCACGAATCAAGGCAAAGAGGGGAATGTGTTCTTCTATCGGGACAACCATCAAAATGAAGTGGACATACTCGTCAAAGAGGAAGGGCAACTATATGCTATAGAGGTAAAATCAGCAATGACCTATCAGGCAACATTCGAGAAGACCTTGCGCAAATTTCCGGAATGGACAGGGACTCCGATTGCTCGCATGGCAGTAGTATATACCGGTGATTTCGAGAATACAGCCGGAGAGGTATGGCTGTTAAATTACAAGCATTTGGCGCAGTTCTGGAAATAATCGGAGCTCTTTGGGCTCCGTTTTTTTTATTTGGGTGGTCCAAAATGACCAAAAATGAGACAAAAAGTGAATTTTTTCGTTAAAAACTTGCACATTCGGAATTTTTGTAGTACCTTTGCATGCTTTTTTACAACCTCGGGACGTAAAACGTAGTTTTGCGGACCGAAAAGCGTAGCATAACACGAAGGCGTAATCGAGCGGTATTACCGCGAGTCACGCGCAGTGTTAATGCAAGCGCGGGGCTATTTGGTTTTGACAGCAGGTAGAATGGTTGTGTAAGCACGCCGAGCAATGATGCAACGCTCGTTAACTCGCATCAAAATATAACTGGCGAAAGAACTTATGCTCTCGCTGCCTGATTGAAGTATAGTAGATCGGCGTATTCGGGCGCAAGGCGCTTGAACGAGACGTCACTCCAAGCCGAGTCTGTGGGCTGAAAGGATATAGTGGCGCAGGAATACACAGAATAGGTGTCGCAGGCTGCGATGCGATGCCGAAGATTTAGCAGATAAGCCGGAGGTTGGTGGCTTGGGTCTTGCCGCCGGACGAAAATGAAGGCCAAGATAAGCGTGTAGAAAGCATAAGTATTCCTTGTTTGGACGCGGGTTCGACTCCCGCTAGCTCCACACAAATGTGTAGCAATCGGGGGACTCCCCGCGCGGGTTCTTAGCCCTGAAGGGCACGATTATTGCTAAAGCAATTTTCGACTCCCGCTGCTCCACGGGGTATTAGCTCAGTTGGTAGAGCGCAACGTTCGCAATGTTGAGGTCAGGGGTTCGACTCCCCTATGCTCCACTTATGGCAGTAGAAATACGTAAAATAGGCACAAAAAAAGAACTGGAGAAGTTTATTCAGTTCGCTAATGATTTGTACGCCGATTGTCCGTATTACTGCCCGCCCTTGTTCTTTGACGAGATGAACTGCTTCAATGCAGAGAAGAACCCTGCGTTGGAGGTTTGCGAGTACCAGCTGTGGATGGCGTACCGTGACGGCAAACCCGTCGGACGCATCGCCGGTATCATCAACCGCAAAGCCAACGAGAAATGGAACACGAAGCACGTGCGCTTCGGATGGTTCGATTTCATCGACGATTTAGAGGTCAGCAAGGCCTTGCTCGACACGGTCGTCACGTGGGGCAAAGAGCGTGGTATGGATGGTCTCAACGGACCGGTCGGGTTTACGGATTTTGACCACGAAGGACTGCTCTTGGAGGGCTACGAATACCTCGCTGTCATGGCTTCGCTGTACAACTACCCGTACTACGTCAAGCACGTGGAGGCATACGGGTTGACCAAAGAGGCAGATTGGATCGAACTCCAAGTGTTCCCGCCCAAGACGGTGCCTGAGCGTATCGAGCGACTCGCAGAGATGGTCAAACAGCGCTACCATGTACATACCGTCAAGGTGAAGAACTCGCGCGAGCTGGTCAAGCGTTTCGGCATCGAGTACATGGATGTCATCGATGCGGCGTACCAGAAGTTGTATAACTTCCAGCCCATGACCGTCAAGCAGAAGAACTACTACAAGGATATGTATTTCCAGTTCCTGAACTTCGATTTCGTGACCTTGGTAGTGAACGAGAAAGAGGAGTTGGTGGGTGTCGGTTTAGGTATGCCGGATATCGCACCGGCGTTGCGCAAATGTGGCGGTAAGCTCTTCCCGCTCGGCTGGTATTATCTGCTCAAAGCGCTGAAAGCCAAACAGATGGAGTCGTTCAGCTTCCTGCTGATTGCGGTCAGACCGGACTATCAGGACAAAGGTGTCAACGCCTTGTTCCTGCAGGATCAGATACCGCTCATCAACCAGTACGGTATCCGCAAGTTAGAGACCACCAGCATGTTAGAGACGAACACCAAAGTGCTGTCCTTCTTTATGCAGTTTGACCATAAGCAGCATAAACGGCATCGCGCATATATCAAAGCGATCTAATGGAAAAAAGCAATAATCCATACGACGCAGCGCTCGTACGGCTCAACACCTATATCGCCGAACAAAACATGCGCGTGTCCACGGTTCGTGAAATGGTTTTGGAGCAAGTGTGCCTCCTTCCGCAACCTTTCACAGCCGACCAGTTGGCGAAAGCTTGCCAAGCGGAGCGTATATCCGTCGGAACAGTCTATAACGCACTGAGCTTGTTCCTCTCCGCGCAGATCTTACACGCCACCAACCGCCAGCGAGGACGAGCAGCTACCGAGTATGAGTTGATCACCGGCGTCAAAAACCACATGCAGATCATCTGCCAGAAATGCGGAAGGGTCTCGGACATCCACGATAAAGCGATTGACCGACTCATACAGACGCGTAAATACTCCAATTTCAACCTGCAGCACTACTCGCTGTTTGTGTACGGCGAATGCAAGCACTGCCGAAGATTGAAGAAAGAATAAAAAACCGGCCCCGTAGCTCAATTGAATAGAGTGTCAGATTCCGGTTCTGAAGGTTCTGGGTTTGAGCCCCAGCGGGGTCACTCGTCGGACGCGACGATCAATGACTTCATTACTACGTAATTCGTGTAATTGTCGTGCGTCCTCCTCTCCCCACAAATTAAAATTTGTGGGGACCCCAAAGAAAACGGGCAACTCAACGTTGCCCGTTTTTTCAATTTATAATTCACAATTCACAACGCGTTCTAAAAAATTGGTACAAAGTTAGGAGAAAGTACGTATCCTAAAAATCTGTACCAACTTCCAAGATCCCTTTGTACATTGTACATTGTACATTGTGAATTATCGTAGATGCACATCTACGATTATCGGTTCATGGTCGGCATAGCGGTGCATGGATTTGTCCTTCATCTTAAACGCACCGTGCGAGTAATACCAATCGGCATTCACATGCCAAGGACGCACACGCACGATCTGCGCAGCCATAGAGGGATTGGCAAAGCAGCGATCCAAATAGCCCATTTCTCCTTTAAAGACATACGAATAATCATCCGGACAGAAACGCATCAACTGGTCCTCATAGCCCGCACGAACGATCGTCTGAATCGGCTGTTCCTGCGTATAACAGTTGTAGTCGCCCAGCAGCAGAACATCCGGATCATCAAAACGCTCCACCGCTACGGGCAACATCAGCAACAACGAATCGGTATTGTCCATCCGTTTGAGGTTCGTGTCATAATGTGTCCTGCCGGGACGCTTGGACTTAAGATGGTTCAGACTGACAATCAGCCTCTTGCCGGAAGCGATCTCCTCAAAAGCCTGCGCATACATCCGCGCATAGTAATGACTCGTGGTATCGCGGTACGCTGAGAGGGGCTGCTCGTACGGCTTGACCCGACGCGTGTCATAAATGAAACAACCTCCGATCCGATCCATATTCTCCATCTTCATCGCCACAAACGCATAATGTCCGCCTTTTTTATTGAGCGCCTCTAACAACATCTGCGGTGCTTTATCGCCCACCTGCATCTCGCAAAGCGCAAAGACATCGGCTTTCATCGCCCTCATAGCCGCTACCAGTTTTCGGGTCTTCAGCGCCTGACGTTCTGGCGTCATCTTCTTCGTCGCATAGCCGCCTAAGTCCGCGAAGTAATTCTCTATATTCGCACCCACTACCCGCAACTCACCTTTCTTGGGTTTCGGCAGCTTATCGACCGGCGCATGAGAAGTCTTCACACCCTGCCCTGTCACCAGTTTCCTCTCACCCGTCACGCGCGCTGTGAACCCGCGCACGCGATCACCCGTGCGTACCTTATAATACTGATTGCGACAATTGACACAGATCGAATTGGCGCGATTAGCCTGAACGATCTGCCAATACATCGTACTGTCACCATCCGCCAAACCCACAGCTCGTTCCTCCGGACAATACAGACGCTCAGGCGCCAAGATCAGCGAGTCATAGAAACTGCCGCAGACCACCAACGGCGTCGTCACCGTCACCATCCGGTCGGTGTACCGGCTCCAATCGGATTGCAGTTGCTCCAAGGTAACACGCTCGGCGGCTTGAACGCCGAGAACCAACAGGCAGAAAAGCCCTAAAAAGAAACGTTTTTTCATAATGGGTTCGAATTTCGGTGCAAAAGTACAAAAAAAATCTCATATACGCAAGTGTACATGAGATTTTTTTTAGTTGCGGAGGGCGGGATCGAACCACCGACCTTCAGGTTATGAGCCTGACGAGCTACCACTGCTCTACTCCGCGACGTCGCGCGAACTACGGCTCAATACGATTCGCGACCTGCCTAATGCAATTTTCTCAGAAATAAATTTCCTCGATAATTCGTCGCTCATATGAATTTTCGCCGTGTTCTCGCTCTCCCCAAAAATTAAAATTTTCGGGGACCCCATAGGATCCTTTCTGTCTTATTTTTGGAAAGCGGCTGCAAAGGTACGACTTTTTTTTGAATTGACCAAATTTTCGGGCAAAAAAGTGCTCAAAAAGATTCTTTTTTATCAAAAAAGGCACAAATCAGCGTCTGTGATAGTCCCTTTTGGACGTTTTTTGCCACGAGACGGCGTACTCGGAGTCGGGTTGGAAACAGGCGTCTGAGGAGTCGCTATCGGTGTAAAAGGAGAGGTGTAACGACCCAAATAAGGCGCAATGATGTCCCTCGTCTGATCGTCCGTCCATTTGCATTTATCCACAATCCACTCCAGATACGAACGGTCAATACGAAGCATCGAATCGATGGACTCACCCTTATGTGCGCCCTGAGTCAGATAGTAAAAACCACCCTTCTTCGTCAACCAACGATCGAAACAGATGAACCCGAACTCATCGCGTTGCGCCCATTGCCAGCCGTGTGCTGCCACCTGCGCTTTGAACACCTCAATCGTTGCCATCACATCGTCTAACGAGTTATGCGCACCCTCGAACGGATGACCGTAATAACGCGTATAAGCAGCCGTCAGGTTATTATGCACTTTCTCGCCGTTCTCGTCCACCATGCCTGCCGTATGAATACGCTCCAACAGCAAGGCATCATACCACGTCCGGCCATCAAAATCAAAGCCGAGCCCCAGACGCTTGAGGTTATAATGAAGGATCGGCGCATCGTACCCATTGCCGTTATAGGACAGCAGATCGCAGCCCTTGGTGAACGCAATCAGGTCATCATACACGCTTCTGAGCCCCACACCATGCTCCTCCAGAAAGGACTTCGAGATATGATGCACCGCCTCTGCCTCCGCAGGAATAGTGAACTCCCCTTCCGGCAGGATATACCAATCACGCGTGTCCAGAACCGACCAGTTATCGGTATCAAACTTCACCAGCGAAAGCTGGATAATATGTTCTTTCTGCACATCGAGACCCGTGGTCTCCGTATCGAATGCAACCAGTTGCATGTTTAATGTTTATTGTTTAATGTTTAACGAATTATTCCACGTATAGTACCAAGCCTTTCAGGTACTCGCCTTCGGGGTGGTAGATATTGATCGGATGGTCCTGCGGTTGATGCAACTGATGCAGGATCCTCACCTTGCGTCCGACCTGCGCAGCGGCTGAGAAAACCGCCAAACGGAATGCCTCTTTGTCCACGGCTTGCGAACAGGAGAACGTGAACAATATACCTCCCGGACGAATCATCTCTATCGCTTTCGCGTTGATCCGCTGGTAACCGCGAAGCGCATTCTTGACCGCATCCCTGTGTTTCGCAAAAGCCGGAGGATCCAAGATGATCAGATCGTACGTACTACCCTTCTCCCTTTGCTCGCTCAGGAAATCAAACGCGTCCGCCGCATAAGCATGGTGACGAGGGTCATTCGGAAAATTATGCGCTACGTTGATATTCACCAGATCAATCGCTTTCTGACTCACATCGACCGAATCGACCGTCCTCGCTTCGCCTCGCAGCGCGTACAACGAGAAACCGCCGGTATAGCAAAACATATTCAGCACATCCTTGCCCTTGGCGTACCGCTCCACCAACGCGCGGTTCTCCCGCTGGTCAATGAAAAAGCCTGTCTTCTGACCCCGCAACCAATCGATGCGAAACGAGAGGCCGTTCTCCTCGGACCAGTATTCATCGTTGGTCGTTGGTCCTTGGTCGTTGGTCGTCAGCCAACCGGTCTTCTCGCCCTCTATCGGAGCCTTGAACGGCAAGGTATCGTCGGATTTGTAATACACCGCCTTCACTTGCTCCACTTCGGCAATAATCGCCTCCGCTATCTCCTTTCGGCACACATGCATACCCACCGAATGAGCCTGCACAACGGCGGTTTCAGCATACACATCAACGATCAGACCCGGCAGAAAATCCCCTTCTCCGTGAATCAGACGAAACGTGTTATTATCCGGTCGGATCAGCCCAATGGACTCACGCACACGGTAAGCCGCAGCGATCCGTTCGCGCCAGAAAGTCTTCTCTAAACACTCCACACCGAACGCCAAGATCCGCACGGCTATCGAACCGACCTGCCAATGACCGACACCCAACACCTCGTTCGCTGACGAACGAACCACCACCATCTCGCCCTCCTCGGGAGCAGATGCCTGATGCGACGCATCCAACACCACGCGCGAGATAGCGCCGCTGAACACCCACGGGTGAAAACGTTTCAGAGACTCCTCCTTATGCGGTTTTAAATAGATAGTGGTCATTCTACGCCATGAGTTAAATCGTGATACGCATGAAGCGACAGATTATCGCTCACATGCTTCAAACTATGCAGATGCTTAAAGCCCAAAGCCGCAATAAAAGCCAGCTCCATGTCGAACACGCAGTCCTTATAATCCGAAGCCAGCACAAAATCGCAGTTCGAGTAACAAACAGCCTGCTTCACCTGCTCTTTCTGAAGTCCTATGGACTCTAATTTCAGCTCCGGTTCCGGGTACGTCACGTTCGGGTGGTTCAGCCTCACTTCCGTCACCTCTACCCACGAGCCCAAATCAAAATTAGCACTACCGGCATAGCCGATATTATACACTTCCGCCTCACGATCCAGATCCTGCAGGCTCCTAATAATATTTATCGCGCCCACACCCGTGTACACGAGCGTAGCGTCACTAAGGTCGAGACCCAATTGTTCGCGGACTTGGTCAAGCAACACATGCTCACCTTCTTCCGCCATAAAGATGTATTTTGCCATCGGTTTTCAAATTTGCGTGCAAAGTTACAAAAAATAATTGAATTTGGAAAATGAAGAAGCAAAATTTTGCATTTTTTGTGTATTTTAGTCCGGAAAAAGCCCCTTTACCCCCTAAATTTGCATAAAATTGCGTTTTTTTGATAAATTTTGCCTCTAAAATTTGCGTATGTCAAAAAAAAGCAGTACTTTTGTCGTCGATTTCGCCGATAAACGATTTCGTTGCGCTGCAACTCATGTAGTTTTCGGGAAATCTCCTCTCCGATTAAAACATCCCAAACGATGCTTTAATCGGTAAAAAATCGGGACGCAAACCAACGGAGTGTTTGTGGACCGAAGAGCGGAGGCACAAGTTGCCCGTTTATTTAGCGGAGCGGTATAAACCATTGCACACTTGTTGCCGAACGCGACCGGCCGGTTGGATGAGCGACTTAGTCAGCGGTCTGCAAAACCGTTTAGAGCGGTTTGACTCCGCTACCGGCCTCTAAGAGCCGCCCGACCAAGGGTGGCTCTTTTAATTTACGATTTGGTCATGTACCAAGTACTATTTATTAGGTCATTTGACCATTTATGGAAGAAATTATTAAGGACATAACGACTCAGGAGTACAAATACGGCTTTACTACCGATGTGGAAACAGATATTGTACCGGCGGGACTGAACGAAGACATCGTTCGGCTTATCTCTGCTAAGAAACACGAACCCGCGTGGCTCCTTGAGTTCCGACTCAAAGCCTTCCGCAAATGGCAGACGATGCAAGTCCCCACTTGGGCGCACCTCAACATTCCCGAGATCGATTTTCAAGCTATCTCCTATTACGCGGCTCCAAAAACGAAAGCCTCCAACGACCAAGGACCATCGACCAACGACCAAATTGACGCCGAGATCATGAAGACCTTCGACAAGCTCGGTATTCCCTTGGAAGAACGGGCGGCGTTAGCAGGCAACATGGCGGTGGACGCCGTCATGGACTCCGTCTCCGTCAAAACGACTTTCCGCGAGACCCTCGCAGAGAAAGGTATCATCTTCTGCTCCATCTCCGAAGCCGTACGAGAGTACCCAGACCTCGTTCAGAAATACCTCGGTTCGGTCGTTCCGCCCACCGATAATTTCTATGCGGCACTCAACTCCGCCGTCTTCTCCGATGGTTCGTTTGTCTATGTGCCCAAAGGCGTTCGTTGCCCCATGGAACTGAGCACCTATTTCCGCATCAACGCGGGTAACACAGGTCAGTTTGAACGCACGCTTCTGATAGCCGACGAAGGCGCGTATCTCTCTTATTTAGAGGGATGTACAGCCCCGATGCGCGATGAGAACCAACTCCATGCAGCTATCGTCGAGATCATCGTTCACAAAGACGCCGAAGTCAAGTATTCGACCGTCCAAAACTGGTATCCGGGAGACAAAAACGGCAAAGGCGGTATCTATAATTTCGTTACCAAACGCGGTATCACTCACGAGAACGCACGCCTCTCTTGGACGCAGGTCGAGACCGGTTCCGCGATCACATGGAAATACCCGTCTTGTATCCTTCGCGGAGACAACTCCACGGCGGAGTTCTACTCGGTAGCGCTCACCAATAACTACCAGCAGGCTGATACCGGCACGAAGATGATCCATATCGGCAAGAACACCCGTTCGCGTATCGTCTCCAAAGGTATCTCTGCCGGGCATAGCCAGAACGCGTACCGAGGACTCGTCAAGATGGGCGTTCACGCCGAGAACGCGCGTAACTACAGTCAATGCGACTCGCTCCTCTTGGGCGATAAATGCGGCGCGCACACCTTCCCGGATATGATCATCTCCAACCCCACAGCGACCGTTGAACACGAAGCCACGACTTCCAAGATCAACGAAGACCAGCTCTTCTACTGCCAGCAACGAGGCATCTCCCTCGAAGACGCCGTCGGGCTCATCGTCAACGGCTACGCCAAGGAAGTCATGGACAAACTGCCCATGGAGTTCGCCGTCGAAGCCCAAAAACTTCTCCAAGTCTCCCTCGAAGGCTCAGTGGGATAATCTTCTAAGTACAAAATCGATGATTTACTCCAGATTGATGTGCTCTGCTTGCACCCTTGAATCCAAGAAAAGGGATGCAGATTGCGCAAAACGGTCAGCATTCTCCGTCGTCTGATAAGCACAAGTGCCGCCTAAACTCAACTGCTCGCGGTACTCCGGATGACGCTTCAAATAATCCTTTAGGCTCTCCGCCACCAACGTTCCCTGCGAAATGATCTGAATATGTTCGGTATGAATCGCTACCGGAAACTCCGACTCCTCAATCTCCTCGTGATAGCGAAGCCAACCTTCAATCTTCTCTTTCAAAAGCGGATAGTGCGTACACCCCAAAACCAAGGTATCTATTTGCGGATCTTTCGACAATATCTCACGCAGATACTTACCCACAAAAAACTTCGCTCCATCGCTATTATGTTCCCCTGCTTCAATCAGCGGAACCCACATCGGACAAGCCTGCTGAGTGACAACAAGACCGCCTTCGGCTGACAGACCGCTTTGCTGACTGATCGCTTCGCTGACAGACATTTTTTGCAGCTCCAACACATAGCTCTCGGAACTGACCGTTGCCGGAGTTGCCAAGATCCCCACATGACCGGTCTTTGTAATCCCGGGCACAGCCTCCACCGTCGGACGGATCACTCCAAGCACGTTGTGCTTAGGAGATTTGAGATTTGAGATTTGAGATTTGAGATTTATCTCCGGCAGATCCCGCTGCTGAATCGTCCGCAACGCCTTCGCACTCGCGGTATTGCACGCCAAGATAACCAACGCACAATCCTGCTCAAACAGGTACTTCACCGCCTGAAGCGTATACCGATAAATGACATCGAACGAGTGCGTGCCGTAAGGCGCACGCGCATTGTCTCCTAAGTACAAATAATCATACTCAGGTAACACTCGGCGGATCTCTCTCAAAATCGTCAATCCACCATAACCACTATCAAAAATACCTATTTTCGCCATTTTCGAGTGCAAAGGTACTGCTTTTTTCTCATATTTGCAAATTTTTGGCACTATAATGGCATATTTTTTGCAAAAAACGGTTAAAAACCTTGCATATATCAAAAAAATGTTGTATCTTTGCACGCTAAATTGTAATTTATTACAAAACTGCACAAGAAGAACACCTTTATTGTTGAACAAAAACATAAAAATATACGTATATGAAATTCAATGTATCGAGTTCTAAACTCTTCTCGCAATTACAGGCAGTTAGCCGCGTAATTAACAACAAAAATGCGCTGCCCATCTTGGACGACGTACTGTTTGACCTGTCGGGCAACGAGTTGACATTAACCGCTTCGGACGGTGAGACCACTATCCGTACTTCCATCGAGGTGGACAACGTAGAGGGAGCAGGCAAAGTAGCTTCTGCTGCCAAACTGCTGTTGGAGACCCTCAAGGAGTTCAGCGAGCAACCCCTTGCTTTCACCATTGATGAGAACAACTTCGCAGTAAGCATGGTGAGCCAGAACGGTACTTATTCGTTCGTTGGTGTCAACGGCAACGAGTATCCCGAGATGCCGGCGGCAGAGGCAGACGCTCGTTCGATCGCTATGCCGGCAAACATCCTGCAAAGCGCCATCGAGAAGACCATCTTCTGCACAGCGGATGACGATCTCCGTCCGGTGATGAACGGTATCTTCTTCGACATCGCTGAGGACAAAGTGACCATGGTCGCTACCGATGCTCACCGCCTCGTTCGTTATACCAACACCGGCGTTCAATCAGGAGTTGCTGCCAGCTTCATCCTGCCTAAGAAACCCGCCGGTCTCCTCAAGAACCTCTTGGCGAAAGAGGAAGAGGAAGTCAAAGTGACTTTCGGCGCTAAGAACGCACGCTTCGAGTTCGGTAGCACGATCATCGTTTGCCGTCAGATTGAAGGACGTTTCCCGAACTACAACGCTGTTATTCCGCAGGGCAACCAGAACGTAGTGACCGTAGATCGTCAGACCATGATCAATGCCTGCAAACGTGTAGCTGTCTTCGCTAATAACGGAACCGCACAGCTGCGTCTGGCGCTCAGCGAGAACCAGATCAAGATCTCCGCTCAGGACATCGACTTCTCCACCAGCGCAGAGGAGACCATCAGCTGCGATTACAACGGCACTCCGATGGCTATCGGCTTCAAAGCACCGTTCCTCATCGACCTGCTCGGCTCCATCGCAAGCGCAGATGTACAGCTCAAGCTCGCTGATCCCGCTCGTGCAGGACTCATCCTGCCGGTAGAGAATGTTGAGAACGAAGACATCCTCATGCTTCTCATGCCGATGCTCTTGAATGATTAAAGACCGGCCTGCGGCCTGACAGAAGACAGACCGCTACGCTGACAGAATACAGACGTAATATGTTCAGAAAACTTACAGCACAGGAGATTGCGCAACTGGAGAGCCAAGGTTGTAAAGCCACCAATTGGTCGGATGTCGAAGTAGCAGAAGGCTTTGATGCACGCTTTGTACGTCACACCAATTTCTCGGGACACAACCGCTTAGGCGTGTACGGCAAAGAGATAGAACTGCCCGGAGGTATCAAGATCCACACGGGTATCTATAACGCGATGCTGCATAACTGCGAAGTGGGCAACGAGGCGCACCTCTACAATATCCATAACTACATCGCCAACTACTATATCGGCGACAACACCTGTATCGAGAACGTCAACGCTATCCTCGTCGATGGTACCAGCACGTTCGGAAACGGAGTGCGCGTACCGGTTATGAACGAAGGAGGCGGACGGGAGATTCCCATCTTCAACGAACTGAGCGCAAGTCTCGCATATATCCTCACCCTCTACCGTCATCGGCCTAAGATGATCCATGAGTTAGAGAGACAGATCGAAGCGTACGCTCAGGCGCAGGCTTCCGACCATGGATATATAGGCTCCAACGTGCGCATCCTCAACTGCGGTAGTATCAAGAACGTCAAGATCGGCGATTATGCCGAACTGACCGGTGTCAGCCGCCTCAAGAACGGAACCATCAACTCCAACGAAGCAGCTCCCGTGCATCTGGGAAGCGGCGTCAAGTGTACCGATTTCATCATCGCCTCAGGTGTAGAAATAGGCGACTCGACTTTGGTGGACAAGTGCTTCGTGGGACAAGGCTGTATCTTCGATAAACATTACTCGGCAGGTGAGAGTCTTTTCTTCTCCAACTGCCAAGGAATGCACGGAGAAGCCTGTGCAATCTTCGCAGGTCCTTACACCGTGACTCACCATAAATCGACCCTCCTCATTGCAGGAATGTTCTCGTTCCTCAATGCCGGCTCGGGTTCGAATCAGTCGAACCACATGTACAAACTGGGTCCTATTCACCAAGGTATAGCGGAGCGTGGCGCAAAGACGACCAGCGACAGTTATCTTCTCTGGCCTTCCAAAGTGGGAGCTTTCTCCCTCGTCATGGGACGACACACCCATCACGCGGACACCTCCGACCTGCCTTTCTCGTATCTCATTGAGAACAACTCCGAGAGTTACCTCGTGCCGGGCGCTAACCTGCGAACCGTCGGTACAATCCGAGACGCACAGAAATGGCCGAAACGTGATAACCGCAAAGATCCGCATAAACTCGATCTCATCAACTTCAACCTCCTCAGCCCTTATACGGTACAGAAGATGTGGCGGGGACGCGAAGTGCTGGACGAACTCCAAGCGCTCAGCGGAGAGAACACCGAGGTGTACGGCTACAAGAACTGTAAGATCCGCAACTCCTCGCTCCGTCACGGACGCGAGTTATACACCATCGGCATCCAGAAATTCTTGGGTAACAGTCTTATCAGCCGTCTGGAGAAAAGCGAATGGTCAACCATTGACGAACTCCGTGCAGCCCTTCGTCCCGACTCTCCTGCCGGACTTGGAAACTGGGTCGACATGGCAGGTCTCTTGGCGCCCAAAGACGAAGTGAAACAGCTCTTGGACGACATCGAGAGCGGAAACCTCACCCTCGAAGAGATACAAGCTCGTCTCGTAGAGATGCACGCAAACTACTACTCGTACGAGTGGACTTGGGCATTGGACAAACTGGAGAAAGTGTGGGGTTGCGACGTCGATCACGTCACCTTGGAGCAGGTTCGCAAAGCCGTAGAAGATTGGAAAACAGCGGTGGTAAGCCTCGATAAGATGGTCTATAACGATGCCCGCAAAGAGTTTGACCTCAACAGCCAGACAGGTTTCGGTGTCGATGGAGACCGCGAACAAGCGGAAGCTGACTTCGAAGAAGTACGCGGTTCGTTTGAGTCCAACTCTTTCGTCAAAGCCGTCCTCGAGCACATCGAGAAAAAAACAGCGTTGGGCAATCGAGTGCTCGCAAAGCTCGCCACAATTAACAATTAACAAATCACAATGAACAAAGCCTCCTATAAGTTTCGTACAAAACTTGAAGAATCGTACCTATTTAAAAGTTCGTACCAAACACCAAGAGCCCTTTGTGAATTGTAAATTATACATTGTGAATTCTAAAGTAACGATATTAGGATGCGGCAGTGCAAAGCCGACCAAGACCACTTCCCCTTCCGGGCAGTTGGTCGAGTTGTGCGATAAGTCTTTCCTCGTCGATTGCGGCGAAGGAGTACTGCTGACGATGCAGCGACTCGGTGTACACACCGGGCGGCTGTATAACATCTTCATATCCCATCTGCATGGTGATCATTGCTTCGGACTCATCGGTCTGCTCACCACGCTCGGCATGCTCAAAAGGACGCAACCGATGCACATATATGCGCATCCCGACTTGGAGAAACTGCTCACGCCGCTTCTGAACTATCATGCCAACGACCGGCTATACGACATCATCTTTCACCCCATCAACCCGCGCAAACATGAGGTGATCTTCGAAGATCGCACCGTCTCTGTAGAGACGATCCCGCTCAAACATAGCGTACCGACCTGCGGATTTCTCTTCAAAGAGACCCATCGCGTCAAGAACGATGATGGCAC
>Ga0256405_10003244_pt1 | contig 34264 bp, 27 predicted proteins | sample RumenRJG_02DNA_FD_189096 | JGI IMG/M metagenome (GOLD analysis project Ga0256405, IMG submission 189096) | Bovine rumen microbial communities from Lethbridge, Alberta, Canada - RJG_02 | ecosystem: Host-associated > Mammals > Digestive system > Stomach > Rumen | place: Canada: Alberta...
TTCTCTTCCTCGGCTATATTTCAGACGCCTATATGAAGTGGCTCATGGGCCATGCCAAGGCCCTGCTCTTCCCCTCCCGGGCGGAAGGTTTCGGCATTCCGCCGCTGGAGGCGCTGGCCCTCGGCCGTCCCGCTGTTGTTTCGGACATTCCCGTCCTTCGGGAAATCTACGGCGATACCGTCCACTATATTGATCCGGATCAGGGCACAGAGAACCTGGACGCGCTTCTGGAAGAGGAGACAGCGGATCCGGCGCCCGTGCTTGAAAAATACTCCTGGGACCGGGCGGCCGATAAATGGCTGGCCCTCATCCGGGAACATCTGGCGGAGGGAATACTATGAGTCGTGAAAACCTGGCGCAGTCTGTCGCCGGTCAGAAAGTACTCTTCATCTCCACCAAGAACCTGGATTACCTGCGGAACACGCAGGAAATCGCCCTTCTGCGGGAGCATGCCGCGCAGGTCACCGTCATCGCCTCTCCGGATCACAGCTATCCGAAGCGCCTCCTGAAGGTGTACCTTTCCCTGCTGAAAACCCGCATGAAGGATTATGACCTGTCCTTCGTCGGCTTCGCGCCCCAGCTGGTGCTGCCCTTTTTCCGCCGTCTGCGGAAAAAGCCGGTGATTGAGGATTTCTTCATTTCCCTTTACGACACCCTGGTCCAGGACCGGAAAAAGTTCCGTCCCGGCAGCCTGCCGGCAAAGCTCCTGAAAAAGCTGGATCAAAGAACCCTGGCTCTCGGAGACAGGGTTATCACGGACACCAAAGCCCATGCGGATTATTTTGTCCGGGACCTGGGCTGTGATCCGGAAAAAACAGAGGTACTCTATCTGGAGGCGGACAGGGAAATCTACCGCCCCATGCCGGCAAAGAAGAAAGCCGGTTCTCCTTTCCACGTGCTCTATTTCGGCAGCATCCTGCCCCTGCAGGGCGTGGATGTGGTACTGGAGGCCGTCCGTCTTTTCCGGGACGATCCCTCCTTCACCTTTGAGCTCATCGGCCCCCTGAAGAACGGCACCGCCCCGCAGCAGGACAACCTGACCTGTATTCCCTGGCTGTCCCAGCAGGATCTGGCGGAGCATATCGCCGCCGCGGATCTGTGCCTGGCCGGTCACTTCTCCGCCTCCATTGACAAGGCTAAGCGCACCATTCCCGGCAAAGCCTATATTTACCGGGCCATGGAAAAGCCCATGATCCTTGGGGATACCCCCGCCAATCATGAGCTCTTTACCGAGGACAAACAGACTTTCTTCACCCCAACCGGAGACGCGGTATCCCTCGCCGCCGCAATCCGGCGGGCGAGGGATACAATTCAGAATTCACAATTCACAATTCACAATTAATTCAGGTTTGTTACTTACAGGAAAAAACACAGCGTGGATATATGCATTTATTATCTTCACAAAAGAAAAAGCGTTCCTTGATTCGGAACGCCTGAAGAGAGAAGTCAGTATTCATTCTGAATTCTTAATTCTGAATTCTGAATTGATATATTCCAATTCCGGCTGCAATCCCCAGATTCAGCGAGTCCACCCTGTCATTGCTTTCAATCCGCACGGCCTGTCCCAGGGAAGCAAATTCCTTCGGCAGGCCTTTTCCTTCGTTTCCGAAAATCAGGGTCCATTTCTCCGGCCGGGTCTTCACCGCTTCCTGCAGCGGTACGGAGGCGTCCAGCATAAACGGATACAGTGCCCTGTCCGGAAACGCCTCCCGGTATTCTTCAAACCGGTCATACACCCTCACCCGCAGCTGGAACAGGCTGCCCATGCTGGCCCGGACCGTTTTCGGGTCAAACAGGTCCACGCAGGGCCGGATCAGCGCTACGTCCTCAATGCCCAGTCCCAGCGCTGTCCGCAGAATGGTTCCCACGTTCCCGCTGTCTCCGGGGTTATGCAGCACCACATGGGGCTTATCGGGATCCGGCGCGTCCTCAAACTTTTCGAACACCGCCGCCGCGTAGCAGTTTTCCTTTCCGCTGATCCGGGCCAGTACGCGGTCGGCTTCCTCCACCCGCACCCCGGCTTTTTCCGCCAGTGCACGCAGCCGGTCCGTTCCTTCCCGTCCCGCGGCGGATGAATGGATCAGGACGCGCCGGGTGATCTCCGGCCGGTGCATCAGGCATTCCATGCTTGGAAAAATGCCCGGCGCGTAGCTGTAATCCAGGTCGCTTTTATAGGCCGATAATGATGGCATTATGCCTTCTCCTCTCCGTCCGGGTTCAGATGTCTGACGTCGTCCACCGCGATCCAGGTGCAGCAGCTGTTCCGGTCAAACATGAATTCCACCTTTGCCCGCTCTTTCCGGTAGTCTATCTGGGTCACCTGCCCCTGGCAGCCGCTGAACAGCGGATCCTCCAGGGTCACCTCGTCCCCGATGCGGCAGACCTTCATGGAGCTGACAATTCCGTCCTTTTCCAGCAGTCTCATCGCGAAGTCCAGGTCCGTTCCGGCCAGTTCATATCCGTCATCCTGTTTGCCGACCCTGCGCACCACGCCGTCAATTCCGTAAAACATCCGGTAATCCGTGAGCCGCTTTTCGCTGTAAATAAACACATAACCCGGAAGCAGGTCAAAACACTGTTCGACGTTTTCCCCCTGCTTGCGCTGTTTCCGGATAATCTGGGGAGAGAAAGCCCGGTTTGCCCCGCGCACTTCCATCAGCTGCGCAATGACCTTGCACCGCTGCGTCGCGCAGAACAGACAATAAGCGTACAACCAACTCACCCCAAAGTTAATTCAGAATTATGAATTCAGAATTCAGAATTAGGTATATCCTTCAAGCACCGGAAAATGCCCGGAAATAAGATTACTATACAGAGAACAACACAGCATTTCTTCGAACCGTATAAGAATGGCGCAGTATTAATTCTGAATTCTGAATTGTTGAGGAGTCTTCCGCACTTAAGTGCGGCTAAAGACTCCCATGCAACAGCCGTCAAAGTTTCTATGAAACTTTGGTAACGGCGATCTCAGAATTCTGAATTATTTGATCCAGCCTTTTCCCGATCTTCTCCGCGCACTTCTTCGTGCTCAGTTCCTCCCGGATGTAGGCCTGTCCCGCCCGGGTAATCTCTTCCCGGTATGCCGGATCGTCCTTCAGCCGCCGCAGGTATCCAGCCGCCTCGTGTACGTCCGCGTCCGCCCAGGTCAGCCCTTCCGGCGCGTCCTGATAAGCGTCGCCTACCGGAATCTGGCGGCTGCTGACGTTGCAGGCTGTGCCTTCCGGCATAAACTCCGCGTTTGCAGACCAGTGCGTCGCCACCGCGGCTGTCCCCAGGTTCATGGCCTCCGCCATTACCAGGCCGAAGCCTTCGCTCCGGTGCAGGCTCAGGAATACGTCGCACAGGCGGATCAGGCTGTTCAGCTGTTTTCTTTCCAGCCGGTCCGTCATCAGGATGTAGCTTCCCGGCACCAGTTTCTTCTCCACAAACTCCAGATCTTCCGGCTTGGGGTTGCTGATCTTGATCACCAGCTTCACCTTTTCCGGATTGTCTCCGTAGGCTTCCCGGAAAGCGTCGATCGCCGCGCCTGGATTCTTCCGGCTGGCGTAGCTGTTGCTGTCGTACATCGTCAGCACCAGGAAATCATCATCACTCAGGCCGAAATCCGCCCGCGTCAAGGTTTCATCATACGGCGTTTCCATACCGTAGGGGATCACAGTCACCGGCTTGTCCGTCGCCTTCCGCATTGCCCCGGCAATGAATTCAGACGGCGTCCAGACCTCGTCCACATAATCGATGATCGGGATCCACCGGTCCGGGATCTGTTCCAGCTCCCACAGCCATACGCCGATGTTGTAATGGCCGTTAAACTGATCCCGCGGGAACATGCCGCAGGCTTCCTCCCACTGATCCGGATTGATATGGATCACGTTGACCGCGTATTTATTCTCCGTGGTCAGCCGGTCATCGAACGTCGTGTCGTTCTGCGGCAGCCAGTCCAGAAAATCCGTATTCAGCAGAGTATGGGGAATGCTGCTTTCCTCCAGTGCCCGGGCATACATTTTCACGCCCTGGGCCAGCCCGTTCTCCGCCTTGAAGAAACCATACAGGTTAATCCCCTTCGGATACTTCCCGGGAATATACGGGGCAGGCACATCCGTATGCGTCGCCAACGCGTCAATCACCTGGTTGGAAAACAGATGACGGATTTTCGCCGGAACCAGTTTTTTGATCCACAGATCCGAAATCAGCCAGTACCGGATCCGCGTCTTCGCCCGGTTCAGCAGTGTTTTGATATCCATCAGAGACCCCCAAAGACAAAGACTAATTCATAATTCATAATTCACAATTCATAATGAAATATGCTGCTGGCACATGGTGTGTGAGCAAACCGCAACCCCTACGTTGTCATCTTGAGCAAAGCCGAAGGCTGCGTCGAAAGTTCTCCTCCGGAGATGTAAAACTTCAATTCACAGGGACACCTTATGTTAAAAATCACACTAATTCTGAATTCTGAATTAAATTTTATCTGTTGCCGTACATCTTCTCGTAGTAGTTCTGGTATTCGCCGTTCACGATCTCTTCCCACCACTCACGGTTGTCCAGATACCACCTGATTGTCTTTTTGATACCGTCCGCGAACTTTGTCTCCGGCAGCCAGCCCAGTTCGTTATGGATCTTCGTGGGATCGATGGCATAGCGCATATCGTGGCCCTTCCGGTCTGTCACGTAGGTGATCAGGCTTTCCGGCTTGCCCAGTTCCTTGCAGATCAGCTTCACAATGTCGATGTTCGCCATCTCGTTGTGTCCGCCGATATTGTATACTTCGCCCACCCGGCCTTTATGGATGATCAGGTCAATGGCCTTGCAGTGATCCTCCACATACAGCCAGTCCCGCACGTTCTTTCCTTCGCCGTATACCGGCAGGGGCTTGTCGTTCAGCGCGTTGGCAATCATCAGGGGAATCAGCTTTTCCGGGAAGTGATAGGGGCCGTAGTTGTTGCTGCAGCGGCTGATCGTGCAGGGCAAGCCGTAGGTCCGGTAATAGGCCATCACCAGCAGGTCCGCTCCCGCTTTGGAGCTGGAATAGGGGCTGCTGGTGTGGATCGGCGTTTCTTCCGTGAACAGCAGGTCCGGCCGGTCCAGCGGCAGGTCACCGTAGACTTCGTCCGTGCTCACCTGGTGATACCGGGTAATGCCGTATTTCCGGCAGGCATTCATCAGGTTGGCCGTGCCCATGATATTGGTCCGCAGGAAAACATCCGGATCCTCAATACTGCGGTCCACATGGCTTTCCGCCGCGAAGTTGACCACGATGTCCGGATGCTCTTCCTCAAACAGCTGCTGCACCGCTTCCCGGTCACAGATGTCCGCCTTCACAAACCGGAACTGCGGATTGTCCATCACACTCTTCAGCGTGGAAAGATTGCCCGCGTAGGTCAGCTTGTCCAGGCAGATAATCCGGTACTCCGGATACTTTTTCAGCATATGGAAAATAAAATTGGAACCGATGAATCCCGCTCCGCCGGTTACGATGATCGTCATAGTTCAATTCCTCCGGAATCGATTATCAATTCATAATTCATAATAAAAGCAACTGTGAATCCCGATTGCTGCGTTTGTGTATATATGGGCCAAACTTATAATTCTGAATTCTGAATTCTGAATTCTGAATTAAAAACGTAATTGCAATCAGATTCGTCCAGCAATGGAGCATTTGTGTCTTTCTCACTCAGCAGTTCCGTTTTCACTTCGCCCCAGTCCACGCCGATCGCCGGATCGTCAAACCGGATCCCCCGATCGCATTCTTTGCTGTACAGATTGTCCACCTTGTAGCAGAATTCCACATTGTCTGTCAGCGCCTTGAAGCCGTGTCCGAACCCCCGGGGAATCATCAGCATCCGCCGGTTTTCCTCACTCAGCTCCACGGCGATCCATTTTTTATAAGTCGGACTGCCTTTCCGCAGGTCCACCGCCACATCCATCACTGCGCCGCGGTTCACGCGCACCAGCTTGGCCTGCGCCATGGGATTGTTCTGGAAATGAAGGCCTCTCAGAATTCCTTTCTGTGAGGAAAAGCTCTGGTTGTCCTGCACAAAATCGTAGTGCAGCCCCAGCTCCTCAAAATTCCGGGTACTCCACACCTCCATAAAGTATCCCCGCGCATCCCCGTGAATATCCGGCTCAATAATGTATACTCCCGGCAGTTCCGTCTCAATCTTCTTCATACAAATACTGCTCTTCTTCCCGTAAATAATCCTTCTCATGAATCCAGACGTTATAGCTTTATCCAGGCGTCTGGCATCTCATTCATTCTGAATTCTTAATTCTGAATTCTGAATTAATACTTCACTTTCCCCTCCGCCACCGCTCTCAGGTGTGCGCCGTAGGGGCTCTTTCCGTATTTCTTCGCGCTTTCCAGCAGCTTTTCCTTATCAATCCATCCGTTGATATAGGCAATCTCTTCCGGAGCGGAAATCACCACGCTCTGCCGTTTCTGGATCATCCGGACAAAGTCCGCCGCTTCCAGCAGGCTGTCCATGGTCCCGGTATCCAGCCAGGCGAACCCCCGGCCCAGGATCTGAACGTCCAGCAGGCCGTCCTTCAGGTACATCTCGTTCAGCGTCGTGATTTCCAGCTCTCCCCGGGCTGACGGCTTGATCCGGCCCGCCATGCCGCTGACTCCCGCGGGATAGAAGTACAATCCGGTCACCGCGTAATTGGATTTGGGTTCTTTCGGTTTTTCCTCAATACTCAGAACTTTTCCGGTTTCATCAAACTCCACCACACCAAAGCGCTCCGGATCCGGAACATAATAGCCGAAAACCGTTGCCCGGCCCCTGCTTTCCGCGTTTTCCACCGCAGCCGTCAGCGTCTTCCGGAATCCGTTCCCGTAGAAGATATTATCCCCCAGTACCATGGCGCCGGCTTCACCGTTCAGGAATTCTTCTCCCAGGATAAACGCCTGCGCCAGTCCGTCCGGACTGGGCTGTACCTTATAGGACAGCGTCAGGCCAAACTGGGAACCATCCCCCAGGAGATGCTCAAAACGGGGGGTGTCCTCCGGTGTGGAAATAATCAGGATGTCCCGGATTCCCGCCAGCATCAGCGTGCTCAGCGGGTAATAAATCATAGGCTTGTCATAAACCGGAAGCAGCTGCTTGGATGTCACCATTGTCAGCGGATACAGTCTGGTTCCCGCACCGCCTGCCAGGATAATTCCCTTCATGCGTTTTCTCCTTTTTCTCTTGTCGTTCCTTGGAGAATAAGCCTTCGCTTTTGCCTCGTAATCCTGAACCGGATTCTGCTGTTCCCGAATAATCGCATGGTGATCCATGATCATATTCTTATCCGGTTGTATGAACGTTGATTTAATTCTGAATTCTGAATGATGAATCCTGAATTAACTTATATTTTATCTCATTCTGCTTTCTTTTTCAACGATTCTAAAAGGCCGGCAGCCCTGTGGCTGCCGGCCTCCGTATTCCTCAGACCGGAATCAATTACTTTTTCTTTTTCTTGGCGGGTTTGGCCTCGGGGAGCTTCAGGCCGTAGGATTCTACCAGGGCTTTGAATTCAGCGGAGCCGGTGAAGCCTTCGAAGACAAACTCACGGGTCTTCTTCTGGTTCAGGGCAGCCATCCAGTTCAGCATACCGGCAGCGTCCTCGTTGCGGCCGAACATCGTCCGGTACAGACGGTGCACATACTCGGTATCGCTCAGCTTCTTGTCCACAAATTCCTTGGAGAAGAAGAAGCCTCTCGCGACGTCCACAACGTTGATCCGGTTGGTCAGCACCTGCTGGCACCAGTTCTCCAGGCCGTTCACGTCAAAGTTGCGGCCGAGGCACTCGGTGTACATCCGGCTTACATAAGCGGTCAGGCCCCAGTTCTTATCCCGGGCCTTGCTCAGGGTGATGGTTCCGGGCGTCATGCTGTATGTAGCGCACAGGTTGATGAATTCCTGAGAACCGGTGAAGCCATAGATAATGGAATCATATGTAACACCAGTCTTCAGCAAGTTCATCCAGTCATTTAAACCGTTGGCATCCGCTTCGCGGCCCAACATAGCCTGGTACAGGATCTTGACGACCTGTTCATCGTTATACTTCTTTTTGATGAATTCCTGGCTGCCGATGAAGGCCTGAACGATTGCGCTGCCGCCCTTCTTGCCGGAAGCAATCTGGCTGCACCAGTCGAGCATACCGGCTTCGTCGGGAGCACGGCCCAGGATCTTGTCGTAGCAGCGAACCACAAATTCCTTGATCTTGGTGTTGCAGAAAATGACGTTCTTGTGGGACTTGGCGTATTCTTCAGCCGCGGAACCGAGCGGGGCCATCAGATAGCCGGCAGTGCCCAGCGCGTCTGATCCGAGATACACCACGTCTTTACCCTGGCATTCTTCCCACAGGATCCAGCCGGAAGCGGGACGTCCGGAGAAGGCGTTGTTGCCAACCTGGACCAGGCTCTTGGGCAGGCGGATCATCTTGGCGCCGGTGCAGCCGTTGAAAGCTTCACGGCCGATTTCAACGATACCTTCGGGAATCTTGATTTCGGTCAGTCCGCTGCAGCCGCTGAAGCAGTAGTTGTTGATCACTTTCAGGGTAGCGGGAATCGTCAGCTTGGTAGCGCCGGAGCAGCCTTCGAAGGCACGGTTGCCCAGGGTCTTCACGGTGCTGGGGATGATGATCTCCTTCAGCGCGGTGCAGCCGGCAAAGGCGCCCTGTCCGACAGTTTCCAGCGTGGCAGGCAGGTCAGCGTAGGTCAGCTTGGTGCAGCCCTTGAAGGCGTTGTCGCCCAGGGTCTTCAGCTTCGTTCCGGTAGGAACACCGGTCAGGGAAGTACAACCGTTGAAAGCGTCATGGCCGATGGTTTCCAGGTTCTCCGGCCAGGAAACGCTCTGCAGGCTGGTGCAGCCTTCGAAGCATTCAGCGGAGATTTCCGTGATGCTGTTGTGCATACTGACGCTCAGCAGGCTGGTGCAGTTACGGAACGCACCGTCATCCAGCGCGATGTTGTTCGGCAGGGTCACGCTCAGGATGGTGGTGTTGTTGGCGAACACGGCCTCGCTCAGCCGTTTCACAGGATTGCCGTCCTTATCCTGCAGCGGCAGGGTAATGGCGGTGGAACTGCCGTTATACTGGATAATGGTACCGTCCGCGCGGATCACGTAGTCTTCCACAGCGGCAGCGCTCAGTTCTTCTTCAGCAGTTTCTTCCACAGCAGCTTCCTCAGCGGGAGCGGCTTCCTCGGCAGGAGCAGCTTCTTCAGCAGGAGCGGCTTCTTCGGCAGGAGCGGCTGCCTCAACCACGGGAGCGGCCTCTTCGGTCAGGCTGCCGGTGTTGTCTGTTTCTTCAGCCACAGGAGCAGCTTCCTCAGCGGGAGCAGCTTCCTCAACAGGGGCAGCTTCCTCAACGGGAGCGGCTTCTTCAGCAGAAGCTTCTTCCTCAGCGGGAGCGGTTTCAACTACCGCTTCTTCAGCGGGAGCAACTTCCTCAGCGGGAGCGGCTTCTTCGGCAGGAGCAGCTTCTTCGGCAGGAGCAGCTTCTTCAGCAGGAGCGGCTTCCTCGGCGGGAGCAGCTTCCTCAGCGGGAGCTACTTCTTCAGCAGGAGCAGCTTCCTCAGCGGGAGCGGCTTCCTCGGCAGGAGCGGCTTCCTCGGCGGGAGCTACTTCTTCAGCGGGAGCAGCTTCATCAGCAGGAGCAGCTTCTTCGGCAGGAGCAGCTTCCACGAAAGCCACGGGCTTCAGCTCGTTTTCCTGCAGGTCGGCGTCTCCGGCGTCCTTCAGGGCTTCAGCCTTCACCCAGGCAGTCTTCACGGTCTTGGCACCGTTTTCCTTCACGGCATAACGGATGCTGGCAGCCTTTTCTTCAACAGCGGTCAGGATCACCAGGGCGTCAGCGCTCAGAACGCCGACTTCGTTGGTCAGTTCCTTCTCCGCATACAGCACGGTACCATTGGCGAGCTTCCTCGTCATGGATTCCTTCTTGGCTTCTTCAGCGGGAGCGGCTTCCTCGGCGGGAGCAGCTTCCTCAGCGGGAGCGGCTTCCTCGGCGGGAGCAGCTTCTTCGGCAGGAGCGGCTTCCTCGGCAGGAGCGGCTTCCTCGGCAGGAGCAGCTTCCTCAGCGGGAGCAGCCTCTTCAGCGGGAGCGGCTTCCTCGGCGGGAGCTACTTCTTCAGCGGGAGCGGCTTCCTCGGCGGGAGTTACTTCTTCAGCGGGAGCAGCTTCTTCGGCAGGAGCGGCTTCTTCGGCAGGAGCGGCTTCTTCAGCGGGGGCAGCTTCTTCAACAGGAGCGGCTTCCGCAACAACTTCTTCTGCCACAGGATTAACATCCTCGGCAACGGCAGGCACGATGCTGCTCACCAGCAGGCACAGAGCCATCAGCAACGCCAGTTTCTTCATGATTTTCTCTTTCCTTTCCCTTATCCTTGTTAATTCGCGGATGAGCCCCGGTTTCCCGTGTTTCTCTGTTGCGAAAGCCCATCGGGTCGGAATTATAATTATTATACCTTCCAAAAGTTACGTTTTCAAGGGTAAATTTTCATTGTTTCTTCATATGTTTGACGCATTTTCGACTAATTGTGTCCGACTTCTGTCGTCGGGCTCATTCCATACTATATCTAGTGATGTAAATATTTATTTACAAAAATCACCCCGCCTGAAATCCGTCGATCAGTACACGATACTTCTCCGTGATCACGTCCCAGCTGTAATTTTCCTTTACATACCGGATCCCGCTTTCCTGCATGATCCGGTATGCTTCCGGATGCTCTTCCATCCAGCGGACGCATTCCGCAAACTCCTGGTAAAAATCAAAATACAGTCCCGCGCCGCTGCGGATGCAGTGTCCCTTCAGTACCTCGCACTTTCCGGAAACCAGCACCGGCCGGCCCATCAGCATGCTTTCCAGCACCACCATGCTCAGGCTCTCAAAGCGGCTGAACAGCAGCAGCGCGAAGGCTTCCTTCATCACCGCGAACTTCATTTCCTCGCTTACAAAGCCCAGCGGAATAATATCCGGATGCTCCGGAACCTTCATCACCGGCTTGCCCATCAGCACCAGCTTCAGGTCGCTCTTCTTCTCCCGCTTCATCCGGAGGAAGAACTCAAACATTTCGCCGCAGCCTTTGCTCTCGTCAATCCGCCCGGCATAGACCAGGTACCGTTTCCCCCGAATTTCCTCCGGAATCTCCGGCAGCTCGCCCGCCGGTTTGTCAATCCCGGCGCCGATCAGTACCTGCGGCTTATCCTTCACAAAAGGAAATCTTCGAAAGGCAAAAGCCTGTTCCTCCGGCGTCAGCCACAGCAGCGCCCTGGCCGCTTCAAACACCTTGTCATAAGCCCGCAGGTAAACCGGCGGCTCGTCGTGCAGGGTGGGAATCAGCATGGCATTGTCAAATCCCAGCGGCAGCCCCGTCGCGCTCAGGTAATACAGGTAGGTCATAAAGATGACCACGCGGTATTCCCCGTGTTCCTCCCGCAGCGCCCGGATCACATCCGTGCTTACCGGCCCCTGTTCCTCAATCCACCGGAGCTCTTCCGCGTCCGTATGATTCGGATTGCCAAAGACCTTCTGCGTAATCCGGTCAAAGCTTTCCTGCTTCCGTTCCCTGTCGGTGCGGTAGCGCTTCACCCTCACCCCGTGGATCATTTCCTCCCCCGTAGGGTAATGGTTTTTCCACGTCGTGTAGTCCAGCGCGCAGGTTGTGTACACCGTCACGTCATAGGACTTTGCCAGCAGTTCCGCCGTCTGCATGCAGTACAGCTCTGATCCGCCGTTTACCTCTGTCCCGTACCGCTGACAGACAAGTGCGATTTTCACCATATCCGTTACGCTCCCAATCTTTCAAACAGTTCCAGGTATCGTTTCACAATGACGTCCCACCGGAAATTCTCCAGCACAAACTGCCGTCCGTTCCGGCCCATCTGCGCGGCCGTTTCCGGATGCTGCGCCAGCCAGGATACCGCCCCTTCAAATTCCGCATAATTGTCAAAGTACAGACCGGCAGCCGCACGCCGGACAAAATCCTTTGTCACCGCGCATTTGCCGTTCACCAGCGCCGGTTTTTCCGCCAGCCAGCTTTCCATCAGCACCAGGGAAAAGCTCTCCATCTCGCTCGGATTGCAGAACATTTCCGCCGCGCAGTAGGCGTCATACTTGTCCTGGATGTCCACAAACCCCAGGTCAATGATGTTCTCTTTATCGGGAATATCAATCTGTCCTCCGCCGATCAGCACCAGTTTCAGACTGTCCCGGTTCCTTTTCTTGTATTCCGCGAAGTACCGTACCAGCAGGTCCACACGCTTTCCGACTTCCTTCCGTCCGGCATAGAGAATGAACGGATCCGTGATGCGGAATTTCTGCCTGAACCGTTCCGCGTCTCCCGTCTGGTCTGTATCCATTCCGATCCCGAAGGTGGTAAACGTGTCTCCCCGGACCCCGAACAGCTTCTCCGCCAGCAGGCGCTCCGGCTCGGCGTTGAAAACCATCCCGGCCACCTGGGAAAACGGATCCTGGAAAATACGCATCTTCGCGTAGCTCTCATCGTGCAGGCACGGAATCAGGACGCTCTTGCCCGGCCGGACCTGGCAGCCGTAAAACGTTGTGCCGAACATATAGGGAATGAAAACATACAGGCCGTAATCCGCCTCATGCTCCAGCATGTAGTCATACAGTTCAGGACTGTTGATCATTTCCCGGCAGAAAAGCTCCTCTTCCGCCGGCGTAACCGCCAGCCCCGTCATCAGCTTGTTGTTCACTGCGCCGAAGGCGGCTTCATCCCGCTTCCGCACCGGAAAACGCCTTACCGGGATCCCGGCCTCTTCCGTCAGTCCGGGCTGATGGTAATCGGTGTTCCAGTCGCTGGCGAATTTCTCCACGCAGGTCGTCAGCACTTCCAGTTCCACGCCGGCGTCCTTCAGGTGATGAACCACTCCGCGCAGTTCCGCTTCGGCGCCTCCGCCGATGGTTTCACCGTACCAGGGGGTCACAAATCCGATCTTCTTCATTGTTTACCTCCGGCCAGTTTCAGAATGCATTCCTTCATCTTCGTGCTGACCTGGTCATACCGGTACCGTGCCAGCCGCGCCTTCCGTTCCTCCGCGATCTTTCCGCGCAGCTCCCGGTCCCGGAGCATCCGGTCAATTGCCGCGGCAGCCACCTGCGGATCCTTGCTGTCCAGCAGCAGTCCGCCCTTCCCCAGCGTTTCCGGAATGGCGGAAGAAGCGAACGCCACAATCGGCAGGTCAAAATACATGGCTTCCACCAGCGGCACGCAGAAGCCCTCGTGCTCGCTCATGCACACAAACAGGTCCGCCAGGCGGTAGTAGGCCAGGATGGCGGAAAAGCTGATATGTCCGGGGAAGATGACCCGTCCCGCCAGTCCCAGGGCCCGGGCATAGTTTTCCAGCTGATACCGGTAGTTCTCCATCCCGGTATCGCTTCCCACCAGGAACAGGCGGCTCTTCGGATTGTAATCCCTGTGATAGTAATAGAAAGCGCGGATTACGTCCTCCTGCTTTTTGTTCGGCGCGATCCGCCCCACAAACAGCAGGTTCGTCCATCCGTCATCCTTGTATTTTCCGATCACTTTCCGGTCCGGTTCCTTTTCATAATCCTCAAACGGGATGATGATCGGGCATACGTCGATCGGGCACTGATAGCCCATCTGCCGCAATTCAAACCGGTTGTAATCAGAATCGGCCACGCAGTAACGGAACTGATCCGAAAGTCTCCGGATCTGCCGGCGTCCTGTTTCCGTCAGTTCCTCCGCCGCCCGGGAATAGCCCCGGAAAAAGCTGGAAGGCGTGATGTTGTGGTAAATCATCATCTTCCTTCCGCCGAAGGAGGGAACCTTCCGGTTCAGCGGATCGCCCGTGGACGCGTGAAAAATCAGCAGATCTTCGTCGTGCAGATCCTTCATCTTCTTCCAGTGGGCTGCGGTTCCTGCCGGCAGGCGCGGATCCACATTGGAAGCGTACAGTTCTGTTTTATATCCCATGTCCGAAAGCATCCGGTCAATCGCCGCGGCGTCATTGCTCACCGCGTCCCCGAAGGCCATCGTCGGGAGCAGCTGAACGATCTTCATTCCGCCTTCTTCTCCAGTTCCGCAATCCGCTTTTCCTGCGCCTCAATCACTTCCACCGCTTTTTCCAGCGCGGTCTTCAGCGCAAGATTCGTCTCCGTCACCCGCACGGACATCGGCGCGGTCGCGCAGTTCACGGCCTTCACCATGATCTTTTTGTACAGGCGCTTCAGGGGATTCCTGCTCGGATCCTGATAGTTCACCGGAATCACGTAGTTGTCCGTCAGCAGCTTGACCTGCTCCTTCAGCTGATCCCCCGCCCGTCTGTCTTCCTTGGGCATCTTCGAGAATTCCGGCAGGTCTTCCGCGGGCGCCCGCTTCAGCGCCTCCGCCCGGATCTCTTCCATGATCTTCTCAATATCCAGTTTTCCGTCCGCTGTTACCGCCGCTTCTTCCTTCGCCACGGTCTCTGTCATCGTATATCCTTCTTCCTCCGCCTGCTCCGCGGCTTCCTCAGCCTCTCCGGGCCGGGACCAGGCCATGAATATCCGCTCGCCTGTTCCGTTCATCAAACGAACTTCACCCAGCTCGCCTTCCCGGATCGGTAAAAGAATATTCAATTCTCCTTCCGAAGCGGCAAAACTGATCTCCGTTTCCCCGGCCGGGCCGGTCAGGCGGACGCTGCTTTCCCCGTATTTTTCTTTTCTGTATTCCAGTTTCCACTCTGCCTTGTCCGTAATCAGACCGGCGCTCTCCCGGCACATCCAGTGTCCGGGAATCCTGCAGATTCCGGGTGTTCTTTCTCCCCAGCCGTCGGTAAACAGCATTCCCTCGCTGCGCTCATACGCCCGCTGTACCGCGGGATTGTCCGGCGACATGGCCTTGTCTTCCAGCTGGCCGATCTGTTTGGCCGGCACGCCGCCCCAGACCGTGTTTGCCGGCACATCCGTTCCGGGCGTTACCACCGCGCCTGCCGCAATTACCGCATTGTCCCCGATGGTGCAGGGACCCAGCAGCGTGCTGCCGCTGGCCAGCCATACACCCTTGCCGACCACGATATCACAGCCTCCGGTCGCTTCGGAATCCCGGCGCAGGAATCCCTTCAGTTCCGGGTCATGGCTTCCTGCCAGCAGGCTGACGCCAGATCCCGCGAACGTGGATTCCCCGATTTTGATCCGTCCGGAATTAGTATTAAAAAAGCAGGTGAAAACCGCCGCCGTCTCATCGATTTCCAGCCGCTCCGGATCACCCCAGACCGTGGGAGAAATACTCAGTCCCCGGTTCAGACGGGAAAGCAGATCCCGGTCTTCGCATAACCGGTCAAAAAAGTGGGGTTCGGATTCGTTGATCCGGCTTTCAGCCTCTTCCATCCGCAGCCTGAGTCCGTCAGTCTGCTCGTCCAGACTGGCAACCCGTTCATTCACGTCCTCAATCCGCTCGTCCATCAGCTGCGAAACGTCCGCAATACGTTCCGCCAGCGCGTCGAAGCGATCCGGCGCGTGAACAAAAGCCCCGATAATCTTTTTGATCTTTCCCATTTTCATCTCTCCCCGTCGTTAATGAATGTCCCAGTGGTGAGAAAGGGCGATCTCTCCCGGCGTCTGCACCTTGTCGGCAATCTGAATGGTGCAGATGTCCCGCCAGAAGTCGTAGTTGAATCCGTCCGGCCGGTGAAGGGCCAGATCGATGGAATAGCTTCCGTTTGACGCCGGCAGGCCTTCAATTTTCAGATCAATGGTCCCTGCCGTCTTCAGCGTTACGGGTGAGGACGTGTCAATCAAGGTGTTCGTACCGTAGACCAGCGTCCCGTCGCTCCGGTAGACTGCCAGGCCGATCACCGCGTCGTCCAGCTGCTTCTGCGCCGTGTAGTCAATATGAATCGTAAAGGGATCCCAGGGCGAAAAGTCCGTCTTCTCCGTTCCGTCCGCGCCGAGCACCTTCACGCCGGTCATCCGGGCTTCCCCGCTGCCCCAGCGTTTCAGGTTGCCATCGCTGTCCGTTTCCCCGGCCTCCCCGGTTTCCTGCTCGTCCTTCTTCTTTTCTTCCTGCTGGTTTTTCCGGCTCATCCATTCCATATACCGGGGATGGACATCCCGAGGCTTTCCCTCCATCTTCACCAGTCCGTCCGCAACCCAGATGCTCCGGTCGCAGATCAGCTCCAGCTGGGACATGGCGTGGCTCACGATCACGATGGTGGTTCCCCGGCCCTTGATCTCCTGCAGTTTCCGGAAGCACTTGGCCTGGAAGGCCGCGTCGCCCACCGCCAGGATCTCGTCGATCAGCAGGATATCCGCGTCCACGTTGATGGCCACGGCAAAAGCCAGCCGCATATACATACCGCTGGAATAAGTTCTCACCGGATCGTCAATAAACGCTTCCAGTTCGCTGAAGGCAATGATATCCTCCAGCCGTGCGTCAATCTCTTTCCGGCTCAGGCCGAAAATGGACGCGTTGGTATAGATATTTTCCCGGCCGCTCAGGTCCGGGTGAAAACCGGCGCCCAGCTCAATCAGGCTGGAAACCCGGCCCTTCATCTCAATGGTTCCTTCGTCCGGATACAGGATCTTCGTCAGCATTTTCAGGGTTGTGCTCTTGCCGCAGCCGTTCTGGCCGATCAGGCCGATGGCTTCGCCCCGCTTCACTTCAAAGGAAACCCCGTTCAGCACCCAGTGCTCTTCGTACTTCCGCCGTCCGGCAAACAGGATCCGGTCCTTCAGCGTGTTCCCGCGATCCCGGTACACCCGGAACATCTTTTTCACGTTTCTGACGCTGATTACAACATCATCGGTCTTTCCCTGTACAGCGGTTCTTTCGGTGTCTTTTAATTCTGAATTACTCATTACATCACCTCCGAGAACCGCCGCTTCAGTCTGCCGAATACAAGGAAACCGATCACCAGGATCACAGCGCCAATTCCAAGCGAAATACCAAGCGATGCAAAATCCGGCACACTGCCCGCATAAAGAATATCCCGGTACGCGGTCACAATATTGGTCATCGGATTCAGCTTATAGTAGGGCAGGTATTTCTGCGGTATCCTGCTGATATCATACACAATCGGCGTCAGGTACATCCACGCCATGGAAATGATCCCCAGGATATGTTCCAGATCCCGGAAATATACGTCAATCGCACTGACCAGCATCGTAACGCCCAATGCGAAAATATATTCCACCAACATCACCAACGGCAGGCACAAAAGGCCCGCAACACTGAGCTGCACCCCTGAAATGATACACGCAGCCAGAACAACAACCTCACAGTACAGCATGTTCACAAAAGCACTGGTCACGGAGGCAATCGGCACCACTTCCCTCGGGAAATAGATCTTGTTCACCAGGCTCTGCTGCGCAACCACGCAACTGGCGCCGCTTGTCAGGCAGGATGAAAAGAACAGCCAGGGAATCAGGGCTACAAAAAGATACAGGGAATAATGCGGTACTCCATCGCCAATAGGCAGCACCTTGGAAAACACAATCGTGTAAACCAGCAGCTGGCACAGCGGCACAATAAATGTCCACAGAAATCCCAGCACACTCGCCTGGTACCGACCCCGCAGGTCCTTGTGTACCAGGGACCGGATCATACTCCGGTAAGCCCAGATCTCCTTCAGCGTTTCAATCATTGAATTATCTCCCATTTTGACGATTAACCTTGTTCGATTCCAAGCACCATCGTCTCAACCTTATGGTGTCATTCCGAACGCAGTCGAGAAATCCCTTGCTGCCGCAGGCGAAACAATTCTGAATTCTGAATTCTTAATTCTGAATTGTTCTGTAGTACTCGAGTGTTTCCCGCAGGATCTCCTCAATCCCGTGTTCCGGTTCCCATCCTGTATCCTTCGTCAGTTTGGTATGGTCACAGCAGATCACCGGTGTATCGCTCGGCCGCATTCTCGCCGGATCCTGTCTGACGGTCACCGGGCATTTTGCCATCCCAATCAGCCTGTCCAGCACTTCCTGGGCGCTGCAGGTTTTCCCGGAACCGACATTATAGATCTCACCCGGCTGTCCCTTCTCAGCAATCAGCCGGTATGCCCGCACCACGTCCTTCACGTGGGTAAAGTCCCGCCGGGAGGTGAGGTTACCGACGCACACAGCGTCCGCTTCCCCGCGTTCCACCTTCACAATGCCGGAAGCAAAGTCCGGAATCATGAAGCCCGGCTTCTGCCCGGCACCGCCGTGGTTGAAGCTCCGGGTCATGCAGATCCGCATCCCGTATGCTTTTGCGTAGGCTTTCCCCATCTGCTCCTGGGCAATCTTGGAGATGGCGTACGGCGTTCCGGGATTCATCTCCGTTTCTTCGGAAACGGAGCTTCCCTTTTCCCGCAGGTTTCCGTACTCATCGCTGGATCCGACCAATACCATGGAGCAGCCCGGACATTCCTTCCGCGCTGCCTCCATCAGGTTCACCGCCGCAACGATGTTGATCTCCATGGTCTTCGCCGGGATCTTCCAGCTCAGGCCTACATTGGCCTGCCCGGCCAGGTGGAAAATGACCTCCGGCTGCAGTTCCTTCAGCAGCGTCTCCACCGCTTCCGGCTCCAGCAGGTTCACCGCCACCGTCTTTTCCCCGGGCACCAGATCCAGACCTGTCACGTCATACCCGTTTGCGGTCAGTTCCGCCCGCAGATACTTCCCGACAAACCCTTCGCTTCCGGTTATCAGTGCTTTCTTCATCATATCCGAAACACTTAATTCTTCATTTTTCATTCTTCATTTTTCATTTCTCAAACTTGCCTCTTGCTTGGCAAGTTTGAGATCGTGTTCCGCCATGATCGCGCACAGCTCTTCGTAGCTCGTCTTCTGCGGATTCCAGCCCAGCTTCGTCCGGGCCTTGGTGGGATCGCCCCACAGGTTGACAACGTCTGTCGGCCGGTACCACTTCTCGTTCACGCACACGACCATCTTGCCGGTCTTCTTGTCATAGCCCTTTTCGTTGATGCCTTCGCCCTTCCACTCGATTTCGATGCCGTCATGGGCAAAGGCCAGGGTGGTGAATTCCCGCACGGTGTGCTGCACACCGGTCGCGATCACGTAATCATCCGGCTCATCCTGCTGCAGGATCAGCCACATGCATTCCACATAGTCCTTCGCGTAGCCCCAGTCGCGCAGGCTGTCCAGGTTGCCCAGCTCCAGGTGGTCCTGCAGGCCGCAGGCAATCCGTCCGGCCGCCCGGGTAATCTTCCGGGTCACAAAGGTTTCGCCGCGGCGTTCGCTCTCATGGTTGAACAGAATGCCGTTGCAGGCAAAGATGCCGTAGGCGTCCCGGTACTGCCGGATCATCCAGAAACCGTACTGCTTCGCCACAGCATAGGGAGAATAGGGATGGAAAGGCGTGTTTTCGTTCTGGGGAACCTCTTCCACCTTGCCATACAGTTCGGATGTGGAGGCCTGGTATACCCGGCAGGTCTTGTCCAGTCCGGAATTGTGCACCGCTTCCAGGATCCGCAGCACGCCCAGGGCGTCCACGTCTCCGGTGTACTCGGCCGCCTCAAAGGAAACCTGCACATGGCTCTGCGCCGCCAGGTTATAAATTTCATCCGGCTTTACGCTTCCCACAATCCGGCTGATGCTGGAAGAGTCAGACAGGTCGCCCTCGTGGATTACCAGCTTGTCCAGGATATGATCAATTCTGGAGGTCGTCGGCACGGAACTTCTCCGGATAATGCCGTGTACCTCATATCCCTTTTCCAGCAGCAGCTCCGCCAGATAGCTTCCGTCCTGTCCCGTAATACCCGTAATCAATGCCTTTTTCATGTTCAACTTCTCCTTATCATTGTAAAATGTCATCCAGAATCAGTTTTTACCGAGTTCAATCTGTTTGGTCAACATCGCAATCATTATGAATTATGAATTGTGAATTATGAATTCAGGATTGCTTACAGCAATTCTGTGCGGTTAACTGCTCGTAAAACTTCCAGCACCTTTTTGATTTCCCCCGCGCTGTCCTTCGCGCAGATCAGCAGTGCGTCGTCCGTATCCACAACGATCGTGTCTTCCATGCCGACCATTGCGATCGTCTTCTTTCCGCCCTGCACAATGCACCGGGAAGTGCCGACCGAAACGATGTCTCCCTTGATGACATTTCCCATATCATTGCCGGGGTTCAGCCGTTCCACCGCCAGCCAGCTTCCCACGTCATCCCAGCCGAAGCTGGAAGGCAGAACGTAGACGTTCTCAGCCTTTTCCATAATACCGTAGTCGATGGATATGGACTGCATCAGGGCAAAGGCCCCTTCCACGGTTTCTTCTTCTGCCTCTGTCCCGATGGACTCCTCAATCTTCTCCAGCAGTTCATAGTTCCCGGGCAGTTTTTCCTTCATTTCCGCCAGGATCGTGGACGCTTTCCACACAAACATACCGCTGTTCCAGAGATATTCACCGCTGGCCAGGTACTCCTTCGCGGTTTCCAGGTTCGGCTTTTCCACGAACCGTTTCACCTTGAAGGCATTTTCAAATCCGGTACCTTCCTCGGTATCATACTGGATATAACCATATCCGGTATCCGGCGTCTTGGGGGAAATACCCAGCGTCACCAGACCGCCGGTCTGCTCCGCCGTCCGCATGGCGCTTTTCAGCACACCCCGGAACAGGGCGGGCTGACGAACCACATGGTCTGACGGCAGCACGATCATCATCGCGTCCCCGTACTTCTTCCGCATGGTCACCGCGCCCCAGCCGATGCACGGCGCGGTATTTTTCGCCGCAGGCTCACACAGAATATTCTCCTCCGGCAGCTCCGGCAATTGTTCCCGGATCAGCGAAAGATACTCCCGGTTGGTGGCGATGTAGATATCTTCCATGTTCACCAGCGGAAGAATACGCTCCACCGTACTCTGGATCATGGTTTTTTCCGTTCCGGTCAGCGGCAGGAACTGCTTGGGCATGCTTTTCCGGCTCATGGGCCAGAACCGCTCTCCGCGTCCTCCCGCCATGATCAGCGCCGTAGTCTTTCGGCTTTGATCAACTCTCAGCTCATCACTCATCACTTTCAACTCTCAACTTTCTATATGCTGTATACTTCTGACAAAATGCTTTTTCCATAAAGTATACTATGCTGCCAATTCAGAATTCTTCATTCCGAATTCTGAATCAGTGATCAGTTTTTCCATCACTTCAATCTCGAAGTCAGTGATCCTGTCAATTCCCTTCGGGTTCGGATGAAGTCCGTCCATATAATAAACGCCATTGTCATGGATTGTATCCGTCGGCGCATGGAACATCGGTTCCTGGCTCATATCAAAATCGCACAGGGTATACAGATCCAGGCATTCCACCCCGTTCTTCGCACAGCATTCCAGGATTGCCATCCGTTTCCGCTCCCAGTTCGCCTGCTGGCTCCAGGGGCTGTTCCCATCGTCCCGCTGCTGCGGCAGGTCGGTGCAGAAAATCATCACCGGCGCCGTTTCTTTCCCGGCAAACAGGCTCTGGTATTTCCTCATCATATGATCCACAGCCTGGATAAACACTGTCCCGCTGTAATCCTGCGACAGATCCGTTTCAGATACCACCGGTTCCCCCTGCTCCGCCAGGGAAGACGCCGGGTCAAAGGTTCCGATTGTCCCGGCTTCCCCGGGATCATTTCCGCCTACAAGCCAGATGGAAAAGTCGTGTCCCAGTTCCGCAACGCGGGCAAAATATGCGTCCGAAGCGTTATAAGCGGCAGTGCATCCGCTGGCTCCTTCCACCAGCACAACGCTTCCGGTTTTCTGCTCCAGGATCTCTTTATAGAATGTATAATCGGTGGAACTCCGGCTGTCCCCCGCCAGGAAAATCCGCATGCCGTTCAGGGAAGAACCCGATTCCGCCACACCGGGAAAAACACAACAAACCATCAGCCCCAGCAGCACCGCGCAGGCAGCGAACGCTTTCAGGAGCCTTTTCTGTTTATGATTCAACCGGATCCTTCCTTCCATCGTCAAAGGTGCATTCGCATACAGAATAAGTTTACCATAAAAAACCGTTCCGATACAAGATTTACGCTCCTCCAGCCGCCCTCCGGTGAAAAACATATGACCGTAATGGCTGTTTCCTTTTGATTGTATGACCGGTTCCCGTTATACCCCGGGCCGTTTTCCGCCGTGACATCCTGTCGTCTGTGTCTTTTATTATACCCCTGAGCCTGTCCGCCCGACAAGGAAAGTGTACTTTTAAAGGCTTTCATGATATATTATTCCATGGTTTAAAATATGAGTAATGACCGCTTTGATCATCCGCTGACGGAGGGAGATATTTTCATGTTCAAGAAAGAAAACAGGACGCTCACCCTGGTTTTCCTGCTTATCCTGATTTCTTCTGCTGTGATCCGCGTTATTCTTTCCATCTTTCCCAAATCCGCATACACCTATAACGATGAGCTGTTCTACCTGGAACTCTCACAGAATCTCTTCCTTCGCGGTTCCTTGACCGTTTACGGTTCCCCCATTCACTTTACCAAGCTTCTTTATTCCGTGATCCTGGCCCCTTTTTATGCCGTTTCTGACGGCGTTCTCCGCACCCAGCTGATTTCCGGTTTCAACGCGCTCCTGATCTCTTCCGCTTTGATCCCCGGCTATCTGCTGGCCCGCCGTATTCTGAAGAAAAACTGGCAGATTATTCTGGCTTTGCTCATTCTTGCGCTTTCGCCCAATCTGCTGTTTTCCATTACCTTCATGTCGGAAAACCTGTATTACCCCCTGCTGCTCTGGGCTTTTTATGCCGCGTACCGTTACTTTGCCTCCGGCGAACGAAAGCCCATGAGCGCGCTTATTCTCGGCGTCCTGGCTTTCCTGCTCTATTTCACCAAAGAGGTCGGCGGCGCCTGGATTATCGCTGCCGGACTTGCCCTGCTGCTGGACTGTGCGGAAAAAGCTTCCCGTAAAAGCGCCCTTCGGGCCTTTGGCTGCTTTCTGCTGGGATTCCTGGTTCCATTCCTGTTCCTGCGTTTTGTCGTCCTGCGTGACTTAAGTTATTCCTATTCCAATCAGGCTTCCTTCGCCAATCTTTCCTCTCCCTCGCAGATTCTTTTCTTCCTTTATGCCGCGCTGCTTATGCTTTTGTATTTTGTCGTTTCCCTTCTCTTCATCCCGGCAGCAGCGCCGGTCATATACTGCAAGCAGCTTTCTCCGGCAGAGCGTTTTCTTCTGACAATTTCCGTTCTTTATGCTGTCGTTATTTCTGTCGGCATCGCCTTTGGTGTTTCTCTTTCCAACGATTATCCGCAGGCCGATCTGAAAATTCACCTGCGCTATTTCATTGGCGCCGCTTTTCCTTTCCTGCTGCTTTCCTTCTCTCTTCTGGACAAGGAAGAAAGCTTTTCCTGGAAAGGCCCGCTGGTTAAGGCAACCGCAGGGTTCGCCATCATCTTTTTACTGACGCTCGCTTTCCCGCCAAACTCGGGCAGCGTAGTGGATCATCCGGTTCTCTTCTTTACCCGGCTGATTCAGGATTCAGTTCTTTGGTCCTGGCTTTCCAAGGGGATTCTTGTTTTGCTGGTCTTCATCGCGCTGATCCTTTGGAGTAAAAAAAGAAAGCTGGCTTTTGTCTGTCTGTTGCTGCCTGTGACGCTGGCTCTGGAACTCTTCTCCGGTATCCTTTTTACTCAGACGCTGACCCGGGAAGAAGCCATTCAGGATACAGATTTCCTGGCAGAAGTCAGGCAGCTGGATACATTCCTTGATTCCGCGGAGGGCCCCGTCCTCATGCTGGCGGATTCCGCCGGTGATCCGCAGCTGAAGCTCACGAACACCATATCGAATAATGATTACTCCTTTGCCACCATTTCCTCTGTAAAGGACCTTGCCGCCAAAGCGGAAAACGCCGCCCTGGTTCAGGCAGATCTGTCAGCCGATCCGCTTCCCCATCCTTACGTTGAGTATGCTCCCGGCCCGACCTATGACAGCCTTTCAGATGTCAGCTGGATTGTGAGCCTGGGGGACCAGGATGTCCTGGATCGTTCCCGGAATGAGGAAATCACTCCGGATGGAATCACATCTTTCCATGTTTATCGCGCAAAGGATCCTTCACGCCTCGCCTTGTACGGTCCCATTACTTACACACTCGGTGATCCCATCCTTTTCTACGGCACCAAACCTTCTTTCAGGAAGTATCAGCCCACAGGATTCTCCGTGACGGAAGACGGATATACATGGACAGACGGGACAGAGGCTTCCCTGACGCTGGTTCCCAACATTGAGGAGCCTTGTGATCTTTCCGGTTACTGGACCTGGCGCTGGTCCATGGGGACTCAGATCTGCCAGCTGTTTGCAAATGATACAATCCTGGGAGATGTTGAAATCTATCCCGGTGAAAATGATTTGTATTTCTATATTCCTTCTTATGCCTATGAAGGTGCCGAAACCCTGACGCTTCGTTTCCTGTTCCCGACCGCCACAGGAACCGAGAATGACGCCCGGCAACTGGCATTTGCCTTTGAGACCCTGACCCTGACTGCAGAACAGTAAAAGAAAGGCTTTGCCGTGTATCCCACAGCAAAGCCTTTCATCTTGCCCGGAAGCTTTATGCGGCCTTCCGGGCTTTTTCTTCTTTTCTCCTGCTGATAATCAGCAGGACCATGCACACCATGAATCCCACCGCACAGAACGGTCCGGCAGTCTTGATCGCTTTCACAATGAACGCACCGGAAAGAAGGCTCGGCGTCTTGTATTTCAGCCCGCTTACGGAAACGGTTTTCTCATTGATTTCCTGGGCTGCATAGGCATCCAGCATCGCCGCAAAGTCAACCCTCACGGCATCCCGTTTTACCTGCAGCTCCTCTATCTTCTTCTCAACTTCAGCCCGAAGTGCCGCTTTTTCGGCCGCAGTCAGCTCTTCCGCCGCTGTCACATCTTCTGTTTCACCGGCAGCTTCCACCGCTTTCGCAGCAACACCCGTCATATCATCCAACCGGGCTTGGTACAGGGCAATTGTTGCGTTGATTTCAGCAATCCGGTCGGATACGCTCTTGCGTTTCTCCACCAGTCTGTCATAGGTGTCTGAAGATCTGCTGCCCACCCTATTCAGTGCTCCATTGGCACTGACATAGATGATGCCGTCTTTCTCAAAAGAGTCAACTTGCGCTTCAATCTGTTTCAGCTCTTCCATCAGGCTTTCCAGTTGGAATCCCTGTGTGCGGATTTCCATTTCGTACCGTTTCTGCAGCCGGGTCCGATCTTTGGAAACAGCGTTCAGCGTGATAGTGGCCTCCAGCCGGTCTATATCCTTCCCCAGGTTCTGATACCGTACTGCGATATCACCAAAACTTCTGCTGTTCAGCAGGAAATCCGGAGCCAGTTCCTGCACTTCCAGTGCAAACCGGCTGTCCTGGTTTACACCGTTCCGGATCGCTTCCAGCTGCTGAGAATAGTCATAATTCTTCAGATCCGTAATCGGATCCGTCTTATCCAGACCGGCGGAATAAGTTTTTGCGAAATAACCACGATATATTTCCAGAATGTTCTTCAGCAGCTCCGTCAGTTTTCCGGATGCTATAGTCTGGTCAAAGTTGTTATACAGCGTCACGGTATATTTTGTTGCGTGGTAGTCTGAAAGAGAAGCCTGCATATCTGCGTCCGTATCCAGCAGAGAAACATACTTTGTCATCTGCTCTGCAATTCGTTCCGGATAAACGCCGGTCACGTTCATACTGGTTCGCAGCTGTTCCGCTGTATAGATCCCGGTCAATCCGGAAGCCTCCAGCGCTTTGTCCAGCACTTCATCCGATGTCAGTCCGCTCACGTCAAACGGATAGCCGTTCGGGGCCTTTCCCTCCGCAGCTCCGTCAAAGGAGAACTGGATTGCGGCTGTAGCGTATGTCTGATTGCTTTCGTTGAAATGCAGTACAGCTGCCAGCACAGTTCCGACAAGACCGCAGACAATCAGCACAATCAGGGTGTTTCTCAGCCAATGTGTTTTCTTTACAGTTGTCATTTCACAGCCGCCTCCTTTCCATTTTCCTCGTCTTTTCTGCCTTTGGACAATTCAGGAACCAGTGCAGCCAGGAACCACAGACCAAAGCCCAGGACCACAAAAAGCACCTCGAAGATAATAATCTTTTTCAGGTTGGCTGTAATAAAGTTCTGTTCTTTTCCCTGGGGCGCGCTGTGATCCTCAAAAGTCGTGTACATCTGGCTCTCAAAAAGTTCTTCCATATGTTCACGGATATTGGCATACACGCTTTGGGCAGAAGTCATGGACCGGGCCAGTTCATCCTCAACCGCCGTTGTCACATCCGTACGTGTTTTCGCGTCCAGCCGCTTGATCCGATCTTCATAGTCTGCGATGGAGGCTTTCAGTTCTGCTGCCTTTTCATAATATTCCGTCTGCTGCAGAATCAGGCTGTTGTAGTATTCTGTCGCGGTCTTCGTGGACTTGGCGGCATCGCTCTCCTGCATGGAGATGAACACTTCATCGTTCTTGTAATTCTTCAGCAGCTTCTCCGTCTCGGCAATATTGTCATTCGTCCGGTCCAGGTCATTCTGGGCCATCCGCATCATATACTTCCAGCTGGTCAGCAGCGCCGTTTTATCCCTCGTGATCGCGTTCTCGCTCACCATCGCGTACAGATAGTCCACATTGATGCTCTTGAAGGTCTGCAGCGTTTCCATCCAGTCGGTCAGGCTGCGTCCGGTTTTCCAGCTCCGGTAATTCTTCACCGTGTCCGTTTTCGCGTCACAGTAATCATACAGACTGTCCAGGCCGGCCCTCAGCTGATCCAGGCTGTCCAGCACGTCCAGCTCCTGCGTGTCAATGATGGAAAAAGCGTCATCCGGCAGCTTCACATCCGCATAAGTGCGTACCAGATACTCATTATATACTGTCAGAATCCGGTCCAGCAGCAGCCTGAGTTCTCCATCCTTCAGCTGAATCTTCACCTGGCTGTCTTCGTCGCCGAATCCATTCGTCAGCGTCACAACAAATCGGTTCTCATATTTCATGCTTGCTGTCTGCAGCTGCTTGTAGGCATCCGCGTTCTTCGCTTCCGCCAGGCCGGCCAGTGCTTCCCTTACCCGCTGACTTTCCTCTGTCAGTACTGTCCGGATACCGATATTGTTCCGTAAAACAGAAGCCGTAATCGGATTTGACAGCGTCATACCATCCAGTACTGTCTGCAGCACATAGGAGGAAGTAATCTGATTCAGATCCAGTTCTGTTCCGTCCGGTGCGGTCAGATCTGTCACCAATTCAAACTCAGCCTCTTCCAGCGTTTTCTTTCCCTCACGGATCGCTTCCGCATCCTCCGCCACAGGCGCTTCATACCGCAGCGTCACCACAGAGGAAACAGTCAGCGGCGCCTTCGTGAACTGGTACAGCAGCAACGGCGCGCATACGCCGGCAACCAGGCACAGTACCAGCACCCAGGCAAAGATACGTTTCTTCAGTTTCATGTTGTGGAAAACATTTCCCAGGTCAATGGTTCCTTCATCCTGGCTGTTATTTACCACAAGCTGAATCTGTCGTTCCTTTTCCACCGGCAGCATGTTCTCATTGTTTTCCAACATTCATTCCCTCCCGATCTGTGATCAACTATCAACTGTAAACTATTTCACCGAAATCTTCAATCGTTTTTCCAATCGAGTTCCTTCGAGTACCGAGTTCCCGAGTTCCCTATCATTTTACTGAATCGAGTGTTTTCTAGTGTGCAGTGTTTTAGTGTGTTCCGTTTTCCCTGTAGATCCACAGCTTCCTGGACAGGAAATTCCAGATGAAGACAATCCCCGTGGAGAGGATCTTCGCAATCGTCTTCAGCAGGTTCGTATTCATTCCAAAGACATCCACAAACAGATACATCAGCAGCAGATTGAACCCCAGACCGATTGCACTGACCAGGAACACCAGAAAAATCTCTTTTCCTTTCTTATCCTTGTAGGCAGATTCCTTAAAGGTGAATGTCCTGCCGAGGAACCAGTTCGTGGTGGTGGAAAAAATGAATGCCAGAATCGTTGCCAGCAGATAGGGCATATCCAGCAGGTATTCCAGCAGTGAGAAAACCGCCCATTCCACCAGGGCGGAGACGCCGCCCACGCCAAAGTACGAAAGAAACTGTTTGATTCCTTTGGATGTAAGCATTTTGTCCATGTTTTCTCCTCCGTTTACTGACAATATGCCCACATGGTTTCCCGGTAGGCGTCCGGAAGTCCGATATCATATGACTTCCCATCCGGCCGGAAAGCATACATCCCGTATTTTTCACGAACAGCATCCAGCGCTGCGGTCAGGCCGAATTCTTTTCCTTCCGAAGGTTTCCCTTCCTGCCGGATCTGCCTGTCCAGCTCCGCGTAAACCTCAGGAGTCAGAACATACTGCCCGAATGTGGCGTAATACTTATCCTTCCCCTGTTTTCCATGCACCCCAAGATACTCCCTGGCATAATCATCCGTCGGCTTTTCCACCATGCTGTCGACTTTCATCATGGTCTCCGTATCATCATCCCAGAGTCCATGGATAATTCCGTAATGAACCACCCGGTTCAGAGGGACTTCCGTTACAGCTACCAGCGTCCGTCCGCATTCCTTATAAGCGTCCATAATCTGCTTACTGCAGTTTACTTCCGTATTGGAGCGGTACACAAAATCTCCGAGCAGAAGCAGCACCGGTTCATTTTCCGTAAACTGCCTGGTCAGCCAGACAGCGTGGCCGAATCCCAGTCTTTCCTTCTGATGAATATAGGTGATATGCTGCCGCATCAGGCTGATCCGTTCTTCACACTTGGCTTTGTCCTTCGGCAGTTTCTCCCGGTATTCATCCGGCAGCGGTGCAAAGAAGCGGTCAAACTCCTCCTGCTCATCTTCGCCGATAATCAGACAAATATCCTCTATACCCGCTTCCAGCAGCCTGTCAATCATAATCATCAGCGCAGGTTTCAGGATTCCGTCTGTATCCAGCAAGGGCATAAAACACTTGCGGACGGCTTTGGTTGCGGGGAATACCCGTGTGCCGAATCCCGCCAGCGGTATGATCGCTTTCCGGATCGTTTGTCCCGGTTTTAACGTCAGGGTAAAAGACGGCATTCCGCGCTGCTCAAGCAGATATTTCTGCAATGCTTTTGCTTCAGACTCTCCCTTTGCCAGGAACTGAACTGTACCGTCTCCCTGTGATCCAACTCCCTTTCCGCCATATATGAACGGCTGAATCTGAGGATCTTTCAGCACCGAATGCAGTACCGGCGCCGCCAGTTCCGCGCTGGCAGGTGCAACTTTTTCATCAAATACTTCCTGGGATTTGTTCATTAACTGTCCCAGCTCCACCGGCAATCCCGCTTCCAGCAGTTTAACCGCTTTGGAAACAATCTTCCGGTTATCCTCACCCAGGGCTTCCTGAACACGCCTGTCTGCTTCATTTCCTGCGAAAGGATAGGCTTTATTCAGATCCGCCAGAATCCGGATTGTATCTTTGGAAGCCATCAGGTTGGCAATGACCCAGTAAAAGGTGGTGCCTACCCGCAGTTCCCGGGAATCCGCCTCAAAGCCATCAAAGCTCATCAATACAGGTTTGACGCCATAAGCACACGCCTGATCCAGCCGGCCGCAGCGGGAAGGCGTCCGCTGTTCGCCCCGGAAGGCAGCCTGCATCTCACCTTTGATATTCATTTTCAGCCGGTACAGCTGGTTAAAGGCCCGGGCAACCAGCACACAAATCGCCGCGGAAGAGGAAAGCCCGCTCTTGATCAGCAAGTCCCGCTTCAGGATGGTGATCTTTACGCCGCCCACGGTATAGTTATCGTTGATAAAGGACGCCACACCTGCCACATAGGAGAAAAAGCCGCCCTGCTGCGCCACCGTAAGCAGTTTCTCTGTGTCCATTTCACATTCCCAGTGCTCATCGTCCGGCAAATCCGATGAAGAACACATGATAAACTTATCCGCTTTTTCCGCCGTCGCGTAAATCCCCTGTTCCGTACCGGAAACAATTGCCGCGCCTTTTTCGAGTTCCGCATTGACGGTACGGTACATACCGGCCCAGTCCGAATGCTCACCGAAAAGGCACAGGCGGCCAGGAACAAAGAGATGGATTATTCGTTTTTCATCGGCCATAGTGTGCTTCCTCCAGATTTATATGCTGACAACAATCGCGTTATCCTTTCCTGTATTTCCAGATACAGTAAATCGCGCGAAGACCGTCCTTGAAACCGATCTTTTTCCCTTCCTCATTGGTTCTGGGATAATAGGAAATGGGTACTTCCTTGACCCGTACTTTCATTTTTGCCACTTTGGCTGTAATTTCCGGTTCGAAACCAAAGCGGTTCTCCTTAATATCAACTGCCTGGATAATCTCCCGCCTGAAGGTTTTATAGCAGGTTTCCATGTCTGTCAGGTGAAGATGCGTGAAGATATTGGACAGGCCGGTCAGGAATTTGTTTGCAATCTGGTTTGCCTTGTATCCCTTGGCTGCCTGGCGCAGGAAACGGGATCCGTAGCATACGTCGCATTCATCGTTCACAATCGGCATCACGGTCAGCGGATATTCATTGGGATCATACTCCAGGTCAGCGTCCTGGATGATGACCACATCGCCGGTGGCGTGCTGAAAGCCGGTCCGAAGCGCTCCGCCTTTGCCCTGGTTCACTTCATGATGAATCACCTTGCTGACGAGCGGCGCAATCTCGCTGTCCAGGATCGCACTGGTTCCGTCCGTGCTCTTGTCATCCACCACGATGATTTCCTTGTTTTTGATCGGGGCAGCAAGAACCTTTTCCACAATCGTATGAATACTGTTTTTTTCATTGTAACAGGGAATTACAACAGAGAGTACAAAGTTTTCCTTATCCATGGTTCCACCTCTTCCATTTAATCTGTCACGTGCTGAATCCACGTGTCATCTCCTACGTCATAAGCATATACATGCTCAAGGCCGTTCTCAATAATCCAGCCATCCACCGCGAAGAAATAGCCGTCCCAGTCAATCGGCCAGATTTCACCCCATCCGGGAGGCGTAAGCCCTGAGTATCCGTTGATCGTGTTAATCTGATATGCATCCGCAAGCTCATAGGCGTCCGTATGCACAAAGGGTAAAAATGCCGGCTCCGTATTGGTATTGATGAGATAGAATGTTTCACAGTCCTTCGGCGGAGCGGAGATTTTCGCCAACCGTTCCACCGCACTGTCCCTGTCCCACCAGGCATAGACGCCCGTCGTATTCAGGTTGGTCACAAACAGCAGCACAACCGCCAGAACCGCACATCCGTACCGCAGCCACGCCTTCTTCGTCTCTTTCCCGGTATCCCTGCTCCAGATGCAGGCCGTGATCACCGCCATCGGAAGATTCAGGAACAGGAAAATACGCCCGACCGCCCGGATTGACTTTCCGCCGGGCACCAGTTTATAAACCAGATGCCATCCGGACAGTCCCTGATCATTCCACCGGATGGAGAGCAGTACATTGATCAGCACTGACACGGCAATCACGCCGTATAAAAACCATACAGTCCTGTTCTTCCGGCTGTCATCGGATTCCGGCTCCTCTTTCCTGCGCATCCGGATCACGGTCCGGACAAGCCCTGCCGCGAACAGTCCCAGCAGCACCATGGAGAATCCCCGGATAATCTCATGATTGGCACCTTTCAGGCTGTCAAAGGACTGAAGCCACTGCCCCAGCAGCCAGTTGTCTTCTGACACATGGATAATCCCCGGCAGGGTGGCAATCATGTCATTGGCGAACTCATAGTAATCCCGTCCGCCTGACATCTTGCTGATCGGCAGCTCCAGCAGAATAAAGGGAACAGCCAGCGCAACCCCGATCACGGCATAGATCAGTAGATCATACCGTACCGTGCGGAAGAAAAGCGTAAACTGCTGTTTCAGGTATCCTTTCCTGCCTATCCCCAGCAGCAGCCAGACTACCAGGCAGATTCCCGCAAACAGTGCGGAGAAGAATGCAATATACCAGGCTGTGTAGAGTACCAGCTCAATCAAAACGATTGCCGCTATGGCGTACAGGTTCCGCTTTTTCCGCTCCGGCAGGAACTGGAAGAAGCGGATCACAAATATCGCAAAAAGCGGTATCAGGCTGATGGCTACCAGCTGCGCATGGTTGAGGCTCGTGATATAGCTGTCTGAAAAAGAGAATGCCAGTGTTCCAAAGAAAGCCCATACCGGTTTCACTCCCAGGACGCGCTTCAGCAGATACCAGCAGCTGAAGGTTCCCACCGTATGGACAAACAGGATTGTGTACTTATATGCCAGATACATGTCCAGGCCGAACAGCCGGAAAACGGAATGAATCAGGCCAAAGCCAAGCAGCAGGTCAGAATACCCCAGCGTATTGGGCGCAGGGTAAAAAATCCCCAGATCTGTCACGGAAGATTGTCCCCGGAAAACATGATACCAGTGCTCCGTGATCAGCATCGTCAGCCGGCCGTCGCCTGTATCCCCGAAGAGCAGGACACTGCCGTACATCTTCCGGAAAAAGAACCACTCGCATACGCACAGCAAAACAATCGCTGACACCGCGTATAAAACGCCGTTTTTCTTCTTCATACCGTTCCTCTCTCGCCGGACCGGAATCCCTTTGTCATTTTGACCGGGATCTTCTTAATCCGCCGCAGAATTCGCTCCAAGCACGTATCTTCTTACTGTGCACCTGGCCGCTCCGTAAAAAGAACGGGATCCCCCGTTCTTTTCTTCCGTTTTAAATTATCTCATAGGAAACACATGCACGCAAGTGAAGAGACATGAAATTATATGAACAGAGAATTATTCCGCTTTCCACAGCCCGTGCAGGTTGCAGTATTCATAGGCAGCCACAACCGCCTCATTGACTTTGAACACCGCCTCCGGTTTCATCCCCGGTTTCAGGTAATGGATCTGGAATCCCTGCTCCGTTTCCAGAAGGATCCATTCAATGTAATGCGCCGGAAGGGACGGATGCTCCACGGAACCTACCTTAACGGTTACCGTATCACCATTCTGCTCAATCACCGGCACATGCTTTTCATGCGCACCGTCCGTTGTGTTGGCTGTCAGTTCTGTTCCGACAGACAGCGCTTTGTCACTGATCACGATCTGGTCGTCGATTTTGTAGAACTTCATACTATGACTCCTCCTTTAATCTCCTTTTCTGCTCTTGAATTGTTTAAATAATATTATGGTTATCGTATCTCAAACCACAAATATGTGCTTTCTGTTTTCTCACCATTTATAGAAACAGGTTCTAACCCAATTTCATCTGAAGTTGTAACTATATATGGGCAAAGACTTTCCTGATTCCAGTAATACTCATTTCCCGCCCTTCCTGACAAACGAATAGTATACGTTTTCCCCGCATCAATCTGGGTCTCCCTCAAATTGAGGCTAACCTCTTCCTTACTCTTAATATCACTACATCCCAGATACTCCTTAAAAACAGGAGATCCCTTCTCGCTCAAAAGTTCAAAACAGAGTAGCGCCATATTGGATCTGTGATAATGTGTATTATTGAATTTTAAAACGACACTGTCCAATTTTCTCGAATCTTGAAAAACAAGATCCTGACATATATAATTCTTAGATTTCGAACTGATTAAATCACACTGGGCAACCTCCGTGTCACAATTACGCGTGTCGAAAGCAATTCTGTTTGTTTTGCTTGTTGTTGCATAAAGAATAACTCCGGTAATCAGCAGAAGCACTAGAGGGCGCAGACATACATAGTCCCTTACCCTCTGCTTCGCAAAACACTCCTGTTGTTTTTGTTTCGGACAGGTCAGGACTAAAAGCAATATCACACCGACCACGAACACTGTTGAAAACAACGTGTAATATGTTTTCCATCCTTGAGAAGCAAACAACATATCGACTGTTTGATGTCGGAGCTCTTCCTGTGCCGGTATAGAAAAAAAGGTTGGATAAAACAGTCTGGTTATGAGCCCTTTGTCTTTAAAAACCGCCGTTCCCATACATACAACACCAATTATGTATGAAAGGGAGCTGACCGTTTCAATCAAGATATTAATCCCCAGATATTTATGATTGATACATATTGCTAAAATAGCAAATGGAGCAATCAAATACACCCAATAAGTATTAATGCCGTTAAAAGCAACAAAAACAGCCCACACATAAAAACAACTGTATATAATCATGCGGTTATCCATATCATTCGACAAATATAGATAAACCACCAATATAATATACAATAGAAAAAAAACAGAAATCGGCCTGCTCAAATTGATTTGAGCATTCATAAGATTCTGGACTGCATCTCTGCTCTGTGAACTCAATGCAAATTCCGGTCGATCGGTGCGTGCGTTCCGAAATTAGCGGTGTGCTCATTCCGATCTAAACGGTTCACTCATTCCGGATAAACGGTGCGCCTTTCTGTATACTGATCACAAGGCTGTGTGATC
>Ga0256405_10003245_pt1 | contig 34257 bp, 29 predicted proteins | sample RumenRJG_02DNA_FD_189096 | JGI IMG/M metagenome (GOLD analysis project Ga0256405, IMG submission 189096) | Bovine rumen microbial communities from Lethbridge, Alberta, Canada - RJG_02 | ecosystem: Host-associated > Mammals > Digestive system > Stomach > Rumen | place: Canada: Alberta...
TTCCGCCGGATCTGGTCCTTCCCCTTCTGGGGACTGCCGCCGCTAGCCCCAAGGCCAAAGCGTCCGTCCCATAAGGTCATGCTTTTGAGACGTTGAGAGGGAGCCGCTTTTTTCTTGAGCCTTCGAAAGTCCCCTTAAGTTCTGCTTACGGTGAATAGGGGCTCCCTGCCCCGGCTTTACTATTATTTTCAGTTTTTCGCTATCCGCAAACGAAACTTTTCTAAAAACGCTCCTGCAGTTTTTTCTCTATTACGCACGCTCGACCGCTCACGCAGGGCAGAATACAAAAACTATGGCTCATAATGGTCATCGCTCGCTGTGGCGAGCGAGTTAGGAAATAATAAAGACCCAAAACCAAGCTCCCTGAGTTTGGTTTTGGGCCTTTACTATTTCCTATAGGTGCTGCGCACCGTATGACCATTATGATTGAAGAAACTTCACCTGCCCTGCTGGCTTTCTCTCGCATGCGATAAAAAAACTGCATGGAGCGTTTGAAAATGGCGTTTGCGGCTAATGTCTCAAAACCAAAAACAATCAGCAAAACCAGGGCAGGGAGCAGCCGGACCGTAGAACTTAAGGGGCCCCTTCCGAAGGCCATGAACATCGGCGATGGAACAGCGAAAAAGCATGACCTTATGGGACGGACGCTTTGGCCTTGGGGCTAGCGGCGGCAGTCCCCAGAAGGGGAAGGACCAGATCCGGCGGAAGGTGGCGGAGCTGACAACGCAGCCGCCCCCCTGTCTGGTTGCGCCCAATAAGACAGTAGAACCGTCCCCGTGTCTTGTTTAGGCAAACTTGTACATATACAACTTGGATAAATTGTACATTGTGTTCATTGACATGGAGTGCGGGAAATTTTATGCTGAAATAGCAGTAAATAAGCAGATTGTATAGGGTAAAAAAGTGTCTAAATACAAACAGGTTATAAAATGGTTAACTGAAAAAATTGATACAGGTAAGCTATCTCCGGGGGAAAAGATCCCTTCTGAGAACGAACTGTGTGAGACCTTTGGGCTGAGTCGTCAGACTGTGAGGCATGCGATCTCCAAGCTGGTGGATGATGGTCTTGTAGAGACCAGGCAGGGAAGTGGTACTTTTGTATCTGACCAGAGAGCTGCTGAGGGAGAGAGAAATGTGATCGCTGTAGTTACAACTTATGTTGATGACTACATCTTTCCCAGTACCATCAGGGGCATAGAGAGCACCTTAAGTGAAAAAGGTTATTCCATGCTTCTGTCTTTTTCCAACAACACTGTGGAAAAAGAGAGGCAGATCCTTACTGATATTTTAAGCAGGAGCGATGTGGCAGGTATCATCATGGAGCCAGTCAAGAGTGCTCTTCCAAGTCCCAATATGGACCTGTACAGGAAGCTTCAGAACAAAGGGGTCAAGATTCTTCTTATAAACAGTTTCTATCCGGAGCTGACACTTCCCCATGTTTCACTCAACGATGCAGAGTGCGCATACAAGGCAGTGAAGGCCCTTATCGATGCAGGCCATGAGAATATCGGATGTGTACTTAAACTGGATGATGGTCAGGGCCGCGAGAGATACAGGGGTTACCTTAAGGCCATCATGGAGGCTGGACTTCCTTTTTCCTATGACCACGTCAACTGGATCGACACCATCGATATCAAGGATGGGAAAAGAGCTCTTTCAAGGACCATGGAAAGACTTAAGGAGTGCAGCGCTGTCTTTTGCTATAACGATCAGGTGGCTGGCATCGTGATAGAAGCCCTTGAGGATAGCGGGATCAAGGTTCCGGAGGAAATGTCAATTGTTGGCATGGATGATTCTGATATTGCAAGGAACGGAGTAAACGGACTTAAGCTTACTTCAATACCTCATCCCAAGGAGAAGCTTGGCAAGAAGGCTGCTCAGAATATGATAAGGATGATCCATGAAGGGAAGCTTTTATTCAACGCCACATACGAGTTTGAAGAGGATGTAATTTTTAGAGATTCAATATACAAGAGGAAAAAATAAAGGAGGTTTTATTATGGGAGATGCAAAAAAGGCTATTGCGGAGGGAAAGACATTTCTTGGTATCGAGTTTGGCTCAACCAGGATCAAGGCAGTGCTCACAGATGCTGAGTACAATCCTATCGCTTCAGGCTCACATGGGTGGGAGAACAGATTAGATAACGGTATCTGGACTTACACTCTCGATGATGTTTGGGAAGGACTTAGAGACTGCTACGGAAAGCTTGCTGCTGATGTTGAGAAGCAGTACGGTGAAAAGCTTACAACTGTAGGAGCTATGGGATTTTCAGCAATGATGCACGGATACATGGCTTTCGACAAGGCTGGAGAGCTTCTTGTTCCATTCCGTACCTGGAGAAATACTATTACAGAAAAGGCTTCAGACGAGCTTACTGAAGTATTTGGATATCACATCCCACAGAGATGGAGTATTGCGCACCTTTATCAGGCAATACTTAACGGTGAAGAGCACGTTTCAAAGATCGACTTTTTCACAACTCTTGCAGGCTATGTTCACTGGCAGCTTACAGGGGAGAAAGTTCTTGGCGTTGGTGATGCTTCCGGAATGTTCCCTATTGATTCTGCAACTTGCAGCTACAACGAAAAGATGCTGGATCAGTTTGATGAGCTTATTGCTGGTAAGAACCTTGGATGGAAGATAAGAGACATCATTCCGAAGTCTCTTCCTGCAGGAGCATCAGCAGGAAAGCTCACAGAGGAAGGAGCTAAAAAGCTTGATCCAACCGGAACACTTAAAGCTGGCATAGCTGTATGTCCTCCAGAGGGAGATGCTGGAACTGGAATGGTAGCTACTAACTCTGTAGGCGTAAGAACAGGTAATATCTCAGCTGGAACATCAGTATTTTCTATGGTTGTTTTGGAGCACAGCCTTTCAAAGGCTTATCCAGAGCTTGACCTTGTTACAACTCCTTCAGGAGAAGAAGTTGCCATGGTTCACTGCAACAACTGTACTTCCGACCTCAATGCATGGGTTGGACTCTTTAGGGAGTTTGCTGGAGCCATCGGCAAGGACGTTGACGACGATACTCTTTACGGAACACTTTACAGAAAGGCTATGGAAGGAGATGCTGACTGCGGCGGACTTCTTGCATATAACTATTTCTCAGGCGAGAGCATCACTGGCTTTAACGAGGGAAGACCTCTTTTCGTAAGAAGACCAGATGACAAGTTCAACCTCTCAAACTTCATGAGAACACACCTTTACACAGCTCTTGGAGCATTAAAGGTTGGTAACGATATCCTTATGAAGGAAGAAAATGTAAAGGCTGATTTCTTCTTTGGTCAGGGCGGATTCTTTAAGGTAAGAGGCGTTGGTGACAGAGTGATGGCAGCAGCCCTCAACACATCCATTAAGCTCATGGAGACAGCAGGAGAGGGCGGCCCTTGGGGACAGGCAATCCTTGCAGGCTACATGTGCCAGAAGGAAGATGGCGAGACTCTGGAAAACTACTTAAAGAACAAAGTATTTGTAGGTGGCAAGGTTGAGACCTGTGATCCAGACCCTGCAGATGTAAAGGGATTTGACAAGTTCATGGAAGATTATAACGCTGGTCTTGCAGTAGAGAGAGCAGCAGTAGATTCACTTAAGTGAGAACTTCCTTATTGATGACAAGATAGCAATAATTAGGTCGCATTTTATAATGCGACCTAATACAATGATTATGGAGAAAATGAAATGTTAGAAGAACTCAAGAAAAAAGTATATGAAGCCAATATTCTTTTGCCCAAGTATAACCTTGTAACCTTCACCTGGGGCAACGTCAGCGAGATTGACAGAGAAAGCGGCCTTTTTGTTATCAAGCCAAGTGGCGTTGACTACGATACCATGACTCCTGATGATATGGTGGTAATGGACCTTGATGGCAACAAAGTGGAAGGTAAGCTCAATCCATCATCAGACACACCAACTCACGTTGAGATCTACAAGGCATTTAAGGATGTCGGCGGTGTTGTTCACACTCATTCATCCTATGCAACCAGCTGGGCTCAGGCAGGCAGAAGTATTCCATGCTACGGGACTACACATGCCGACTACTTCTACGGAGAGATCCCTTGCGTCAGATGCCTTAACAAGGATGAGATCGAGACTGCTTATGAAGAGAATACAGGACATCTCATCGTCAATGAATTTAACCGTATGGGAAAAGATCCGGTGGCTGTACCCGCAGTTCTTTGCAAGAATCATGGAGTATTTACCTGGGGAAAAGATGCTCATGAGGCAGTTCACAATGCAGTAGTTACTGAAGAAGTTGCCAAGATGGCCTATAGGTGCGAGGTTATAAATCCAGAAGTTAAGCCTGCTCCACAGGAACTTCAGGACAAGCACTACTACAGAAAACACGGAGCTAACGCTTACTATGGCCAAGCTGAGAGAACCTGATGAGGTATTTTCGAATCTGGTTCGAACGTGTTTTGGCGAGCGAAGCGAGAGCAAAACTTCTTTAGCGAAGCGAGAGCAGAACTTCCTTGCTAATATATGTTACAATGGAAACGCATAAAAACAAAAAGAGTAAAAAAAGGAAAGGAATTATGGCTATGACCAACCTAGAGTTACAAAGAAAAGCCAACGAAGTTCGTAAGGGCATTGTTACAGCAGTTCATGCTGCAGGTGCCGGACATCCCGGCGGATCTCTGTCAGCGGCAGATATCTTTACATATCTGTATTTTGAAGAGATGAACATCAATCCTGAGAAACCAGACGATCCAGATCGTGACCGTTTTGTATTGTCAAAGGGTCACACTGCACCAGGCCTTTACTCAGTAATGGCTCAGAGAGGATATTTCCCAGTTGAGGAGCTCACAACACTTCGTAAGCTTGGTTCAAGACTTCAGGGACATCCAAGTATGCAGTATCTTCCAGGTCTTGATATGAGCAGCGGATCTCTTGGACAGGGAATCTCAGTTGCTTGTGGAATGGCTCTTTCTGCCAAGCTTGATGGCAAGAGCTATAGGACATACACACTCCTTGGTGATGGAGAAATCGAAGAGGGACAGGTATGGGAAGCTGCTATGTTTGCAGGCTTCAGAAAACTTGATAACCTGGTTGTCATAGTTGACAATAATGGTCTTCAGATCGATGGACCGATCGATCAGGTATGTTCACCATATCCTATCGACAAGAAGTTTGAAGCATTCAACTTTCATGTGATCAACGTAGATGCACACGACTTTGATGCTTTAAGAGCAGCATTCAAAGAGGCAAGAGAGACCAAGGGCCAGCCTACAGCCATTATTGCTCACAGCTTAAAGGGCAAGGGCGTTTCATTTATGGAAGGTCAGGTTTCATGGCACGGCGTAGCACCTAACGATGAAGAGTATGCTAAGGCAATGGACGATCTTAACAAGATCGGCGAGTCATTGGCGTGAGCGGCAAGGAGGTAAGAATGAGCGAAGTTAAGAAGATAGCTACAAGAGATAGCTATGGAAAAGAGCTTATAGAGCTGGCTAAGGTCAATGACAAGGTAGTAGTCCTTGATGCAGACCTTGCAGCAGCAACAAGAACTGGATGGTTCAAAAAAGAATTTCCCGATCGTCACATTGATTGTGGTATTGCAGAGTGCAATATGATGGGCATCGCAGCTGGCCTTGCAACAACTGGCAAGATCCCATTTGTAAGCACATTTGCCATGTTCGCTACAGGACGTGCTTTCGAGCAGGTACGTAACTCAATTGGTTATCCTCACCTTAATGTTAAGATCGGTGGAACTCATGCAGGTATCACTGTAGGTGAAGATGGTGCCAGCCACCAGTGTAACGAGGACATCGCACTTATGCGCACCATTCCTGGAATGGTTGTTATGTGCCCTGCAGATGACATCGAGGCAAGAGCCTGCGTAAGAGCAGCAGCTGAGTATGTTGGCCCTGTATACATTCGTTTTGGCCGTGCAGCATGCCCTGTTGTTAACGACAGACCAGATTATAAATTTGAAATTGGAAAAGGTACTGTACTTAGAGAGGGTAATGATGTTAGTATAATAGCTACAGGCATCGGCGTAGGTGCAGCTCTTGAGGCAGCAGAGAAGCTTGCGGCAGACGGCATCAGCGCTGAGGTAGTTAATATCTGCACCATCAAGCCTATCGACAGAGAGCTTGTTGTTGCAACAGCCAAGAAAACAGGTAAGGTTGTCACTGTTGAGGAACATTCAGTTATCGGCGGTCTTGGAAGTGCTGTAAGCGATGTGCTTTCAGAGGAGCATCCAACAATCGTTAAAAAGATCGGTATGCAGGACAGATTCGGTGAATCAGGATCTGCAGCAGCGCTGGTTAAGAAGTATGGCCTTGACGGAGATGGCGTTTACGCATCAGTAAAGGATTTCCTCAAGTAATGAATATTTTAAGCCCTTCAATTTTAGCAGCAGATTTTAAAAATTTAGGACAGCAGATTGCAGACGTAGATAGTGCTGGAGCACAGTATCTGCATATAGATGTAATGGATGGCATGTTTGTGCCATCCATTTCCTTTGGGATGCCGGTTATAGAGAGCATAAGAAGTGCCACAGACATGGTCTTTGACGTACATCTCATGATTATGGATCCCATTAGATATGTGGAAGAATTTGCCAGGATAGGATCAGACATCATAACCTTCCATCAGGAGGCAGCAGATGATCCGCAGGCGGTTATAGACAAGATCCATAGCTTTGGCAAAAAGGCAGGAATTGCGATAAAGCCAGGAACTCCTGTGTCAGTGCTCCTTCCTTATCTTGATAAGGTTGAGATGATCCTTGTGATGACTGTTGAACCGGGATTTGGCGGACAGAAACTTATCCCGGAGACAATTGACAAGGTAAGAGAAGTCAGAAAGATGCTAAAAGATAAAAACCTTGATACAGACATTCAGGTTGATGGAGGCATCAATGACGCCAACGTAATGACCATAGTTGAGGCTGGAGCCAATGTGATCGTGGCTGGTTCCGCAGTATTTAGAGGAAACGTCAAGGAGAATGCTTCGAGATTCCTAAAAATAATGGGAAACTGATTAAAATAATCCAAAAACACGTTGTTTATTGTGTTAACGCGATGGTTTGTTAAAGCTAATATTTCGTTGACAAACATAGGCATATCACATACAATACGTTCGTGTAGTTAGCAAGGAACCCCCATGTGTAATATACACATGGGGGTTTTTTTGCCAAAAAAATTATAATGACGCCTACATTTAGGCAGGAGGAATTATGAAGAGATTTTTAGCAACAATGTTTGCAGGCATTTCATGTGTAGCAATGCTTGCAGGATGCGGCAATTCTGCATCAACAGAAACAGTAGCAGAGCCTGCTACAACAGAAACTGCAGAGACTACAGAGGCAACAGAGACAGCTGCTGTAGAGACTCCTGCAGAATCAGTTAAAGTTGACAAGCTTACAATTGGATTTGTTCCTTCTCGTGATCCAGACGAGATCGTAACAGCTACAGAGCCACTTAAGGAGCTCCTTACAACTGAGCTTGCTGGCCTTGGATATGAGGTTGGTGAGGTTGATATCACAGTTGGTACTTCTTACGAGGCAGTAGGTGAGGGCCTTTCAGCTGGTACAATCGATGTTGGACTTATCCCTGGTGGTACATATGTACTTTATGAGGATGGCTGCGATGTTATCCTTACAGCTACAAGAGATGGTCTTTCAATCGAGAGCCCAGACGCTAAGGTATGGAACGACAACAAGCCAACAGAACCTACACCAGAGAATCAGGTAACATTCTACCGTGGACTTATCATTGCTGGACCTTCAGATGCTGGTAAGGCTATCTCTGAGAAGGTTAACAACGGAGAGGAGATCACATGGGAAGATCTTGATGGACTTAACTGGTCAGTTATGAACTCTTCATCTTCTGCTGGATATATCTATCCTTCACTCTGGCTCCAGTCTAACTATGAGAAGCACATCACAGACCTTACACACGCTGTACAGGCTGATTCTTATGGTAACGCTTTTGCTAGACTTGCTTCAGGCCAGATCGACGTTCTTTGCTGCTATGCAGATGCAAGACGTGACAATGAGGAGAAGTGGACAACAGAGTTTGGCAGAACAGACAGCATCTGGGATGAGACCAATGTTATTGGTGTTACAGATGGTATCTACAACGACACAATCAGCGTAAGCAAGACATCTGCTGTTATGGATGATGCTTTCAAGGCAGCTCTTACACAGGCATTCATCAACATCGGAAACACAGACGCTGGTAAGGAAGTAATTTCTATCTACAACCACAACGGATACGTTGAGGCTAAGCCAGAGGACTATGAGTCTGAGAGAAAAGCTCAGGAGCTCATCAAGTCAATGCAGTAAAGTAATCACCTGGCGAGATCTTTTCGAGCCTGGTGTACTACTTTGTTCTGGACAACGCGTAGCGTTGGAGCAGAACTTCCTTGTAATTAACATAAGGGGAGGATATTATGCCTCCCCTATTTTTGGCTATTATAGTTATTTTTCAGGAGAAAGCAAAATGATCAAGTTTGAGAACGTTGGAAAAGTATATCCAAATGGCTTTGAAGGCCTTAAAAATGTGGACCTTTCAATTGAGCAGGGAGAATTTGTTGCTATCATCGGTCTTTCCGGAGCGGGAAAATCTACACTTATTCGTACCATCAACAGGATGCACGATGTGACAAGTGGAAAGCTTACCGTGGATGGTGTTGATGTTATGAGCTTGTCCGGAAAAGCTCTCAGAAGATTCAGAAGAAAGATAGGAATGATCTTCCAATCCTTTAACCTGATCACAAGGACAACTGTAATCAAGAATGTACTTACAGCTTTTGTTCCTGACATGCCATGGTACAGATCTGCTTTTGGTATCTATACCAAGGAAGAAAAGATAAAAGCCCTTGAGTGCCTTGATAAGGTTGGTATCCTTGACAAAGCATTTATAAGAGCGGATCAGCTCTCAGGTGGCCAGCAGCAGAGAGTTGCCCTTGCAAGAACTCTTGCTCAGAATCCACAGATCATCCTGGCAGATGAGCCTGTTGCAGCTCTTGACCCTGTAACAGCCAACCAGGTAATGGGAGACTTCAAGAGGATCAATGAGGAGATGAATATCTCAATCCTTATCAACATCCACCACATTGATTTGGCTCTTAAATATGCTACAAGAGTAATCGGAATAAGAGCCGGCGAGATCGTATTTGATGGACCAGCATCTGAGGCAACCCAGGAAGTCCTTGATAAGATCTACAACGGAAAGGTAGACAGGGACGGCAATATTCAGGAAGAGGGGTGATTCTTTTGAAGCTTACTTTGTATGACAAGATTTTTAAACCCAGGGAATATGTACTTCCCAACGGTAAAAAAGCTTATAAAAAAGCCTCAAGAGCGCCAATCTACATCATACTTGTACTTGCTATGAGTGCTCTTTCTGTAAAGATAACTGGCTTTGATATGAAAGTATTAACAACAAGGATCGGACAGTTCTTTGTGATCCTTGGAGAGATGTTCCCGCCAAAGACAAGCTATATGCCAACTGTATGGACACCTCTTTTTGACACTATCAAGATGTCACTTCTTGGTTCTGTTGTAGGTGCTCTTTTATCAGTTCCATTTGCCATGCTTGCCAGCACCAATGTCTGCCCCAGCAGGATCGTGGTATCCATCATGAGAGTAATGTTCTCGCTTATCAGAACACTGCCAACAATTGTTATCGCCCTTGTTGCCACTCTTATTTTTGGACTTGGAACTTTAGCTGGTACAGTAGCTATAGCAGTTTTCTCTTTTGGTTACATTGGTAAACTTACATATGAAGAAATAGAGACAGTAGACATGGGAGCCTTTGAGGCAATGCAGGCCATGGGTGCCACAAGAAGACAGGCATTTGTGTCTGCCATCATCCCACAGGTTCTTCCATTCTATCTTTCAAACTGCCTCTTTAACTTTGAAGGTAATGTAAGATATGCTGCAGTTCTCGGTTATGTAGGCGCCGGTGGTATCGGACTTATCCTCAATGAGAAGATAAGCTGGAGAGAATACCCAAGCGTTGGAATGATCCTCATCGCTTTATTTGTAACAGTATTTATCATTGAGTCAACAAGCCGTATGCTTCGTAAGAAGCTTGTCTGACCCGGGGAGGACTTGCCATGAATCAGAGAATTGAACAAGCTTATGAAAAAAGACCCAAAGACTGGGTATATAATCTAACCACTGCTATCATTGTCGTAGGCCTTCTTGTATGGAGTGCCAGCGCTGTAGAAACCAGTGGTTCAACTCAGGACGGTGGACAGATTGCCCTTAATGTCCTTTCGGGAATTTTCCATCCTGACCTTAGCTTTTTGTTTGACTTTACCAAGAGTGGTGTTCCTTACCTGATGCTTGAGACAGTTTGTATTGCTTTCCTTGGTACTATAGTAGGCGCCATTATTTCAATACCTCTTGCGTTTGTCTCCGCATCAAACCTTACTCCTAAGCCAATCGCTTTTACAGGCAGGATCATTATTATGGCTGCTCGTACAATACCAGCCTTTGTATATGGACTTATGTTCATCAGAGTTACAGGCCCTGGTGCCTTTGCGGGTCTCCTTACAATGGGTGTATGCTCTATAGGAATGATAAGCAAGATGTATATCGAGGCTATCGAGGATCTTGATACACACGTTATTGAGTCCTTAGATGCTGCAGGCTGCAATACCTGGCAGAAGATCAGATATGGTATCCTTCCACAGCTTATGCCAAACTTTGCCTCAACAGCAATCTACAGATTTGACATCAACTTAAGGGATGCTACTATCCTTGGTATGGTAGGTGCCGGTGGTTTTGGTGCACCTCTTATCTTCGCCATGAACTCCTACAGATGGAATGAGGCAGGAGCTCTTTTGGCAGGACTTATCATACTGATCCTTATCATTGAGTACATCTCAACCAGGATCAGAGTTAAGCTCACAAGAGGATAATTGCAATAAGAGGAAGAAATATGAGAATCGTATTTACATCAGATACACACGGAAGTTTATATCCTGTAAATTACGCACAGAATTGCCCCGAGAACACGGGGCTTTTTTGTGTTGCCGGGCAGATTGATAAGGACGAGAACACCCTGGTTCTTGACGGAGGAGATTCCCTCCAGGGAACACCTCTTTTATCCTACTATCTGGCTCATAAAAACGAATATGAGTTTAATCCAATGGCCGAAGGCTTCAATGCCATGGGCCTTGATTACTACACTTTGGGGAATCATGACTTTAACTTCGGATATGAAGCGATCCTTGACTACGTAACAGCAATGAAGGCTCAGCTGATATCCTGCAACGTTGTAGATAAGAGAGGAGCTCTTGGCATTAAGAAAAGCGTCATCCATACCATGGCAGATGGCCTTAAGGTAGGCATTACTGCTGCTGTTACAGGTTATGTAAACGTATGGGAGCAAAAAGAAAACCTGTCTGAGCTTGAAGTTCTTGACCCTATACCAGAGCTGAAAAAAGAGTTTGAAGCCATAAAAGATAAGTGCGACCTTACAGTCTGCATCTACCACGGCGGATTTGAAGAGGATCTTTCATCAGGGAAGCTCCTTTCAGATACAAGAGAAAATGAAGCCTGCAGAATAGCAAGAGAGATGGATTTTGACATTCTGCTTACAGGCCATCAGCACATGGCTGTTGAGGGTGTCACTATAAATGGAACCTACGGTGTTCAGCCTCCTGACAAGGCAAGAAGATATTGTGAACTTTCAGTATCTGGCTCAAAAGGGAACTTTGACATAACTTCAAAACTGGTTTCCGTAAAAGAGCCTGGTAAAGAGTATGAGCAGATCGCAAAGGCTCATGACTTTATGAATGACCTTACAGAAACTGTTGATAAATGGCTGGATGAGCCCATTGGCTTTTTGGGAAAAGAGATACTGCCTGAAGAAAAGCTTTCTGTTGCCCTTCATGGAAGTAAGGTTGCTTCTATATTTAATCAGGTGCAACTTGATTTTACAGGGGCAGATTTTGCCTGCACCAGCCTTTCCAATGACCCTCTTGGCCTTAAAAAGAGCATCACTGTAAGAGATGTTCTTGGAATATACCAGTTTGCCAACACAATAGAGGTTAAGTCAGTTACCAAAAAGGTATTAAAGACAGCGCTTGAGAGGTGCGCAGAGTACTTTGACTACGACAAAGAAACAGGGAAAGTCAGTATTTCCAAAGTGTTCCTTCAGCCAAAGGTTGAGCACTATAACTACGACTTTTACGCAGGACTCTGGTATGAGTTTGATCTTACAAGGCCTGTGGGAGACAGGGTTGTGACTTTAAAAAAGCTTGATGGATCAGAGATTTCTGATGATAAAGAGTACACCCTTGCTACCAGTAACTACAGAGCAACTGGAACAGGCGGCTATGAGTGCATAGGAAAAAGCCCTGTGGCCAGAAGCTATTCAGAAGAAATGCCAGATCTTCTTATCGACTATATCAGAAAGAACAGTCCAGTTCCTGAGATAGTAAACAGCAGGTTTTCTTGCAAGCCGCAAGAACAGTGAATTATTTGACTTTTGACAGTCAAGAAGGCATACTATATTTGTTGAAGTAGCCCCACGTATCTTTGCGATGGGGCCGCTTACAGTAAAAAGAAGGTTTTTATGTATAAAAGATTAGACAGAAACGATCAGTGCTGGTGCGGCAGTGGCAAAAAGTACAAGAGCTGCCATGCAGCATTTGACGACAAGATAATTAAATATGAACATCAGGGAATGATAGTTCCTTCAAGAAAGCTCTTTAAATCAGAAAGAGACATAGAAGGGATCAAAAAGAGTGCGGTCATAAATATGGCGGTCCTGGATGAGATCGGTGAAAAGATCCATGCAGGAATGTCCACTCAGGAAATAGATGATATTGTTTATAACACCACCACTAAGATGGGGGGCACCCCAGCGGACTTAGGATATGAAGGATTCCCAAAAAGTGTATGCACTTCTATTAATGAAGAGGTGTGCCATGGAATACCTTCCGACGACATAATTCTTCAAGAAGGCGATATCATCAACGTTGACTGCTCTACTATCCTGAACGGATATTTTTCAGATTCTTCGCGAATGTTCTGCATAGGAGAGGTTTCACCTGAGAAAAAGAGACTTGTTGATGTTACAAAAGAGTGCCTTGAGGAAGGTCTTAAGGCAGTTATTCCATGGACTCCGATCGGAGACATGGGCAATGCTGTACATCAGCACGCCTTAAAAAATGGATATACAGTAGTAAGAGAGATCGGTGGTCACGGCTGTGGCAACGAGTTCCACGAAGAGCCCTTTGTAAGCTTCGTAAGTGAACCTGGAACAGGAATGCTCATGGTTCCGGGAATGGTATTTACAATTGAGCCTATGGTCAACATGGGCGGCAATGAGATCTTCATTGACGAAGAGAATGACTGGACTGTATATACAGCAGATCTTAAGCCATCTGCCCAGTGGGAAGTTGAGCTTTTGGTCACAGAGACAGGATATGAGCTTTTATGCTGGTAATAATATATTGAAAGGATGAAAGTGATGCAGAATAAAGGTAAATACTATATTACAACAGCCATTGCATATACTTCAGGAAAACCTCACATTGGAAACAGCTATGAGATAGTCCTGGCAGATGCAATTGCAAGATATAAGAGAAGAGACGGATTTGACGTATTCTTCCAGACAGGCTCTGATGAGCATGGACAGAAGATCGAGACAAGAGCCATCGAAGCAGGTTGCAGCAGCCCCAAGGAATTTGTGGATCAGGTATCAGATACCATCAAAGGTCTTTGGAACCTGATGGATACATCCTATGATAAGTTCATCAGAACAACAGATGAGGACCACGTTAAGCAGGTCCAGAAGATTTTCAAGAAGTTCTATGATCAGGGTGATATCTATAAAGGATCCTATAAGGGAATGTACTGTACAGAGTGTGAGGCTTTCTACACAGAGTCTCAGCTTGTTGATGGCAAATGCCCTGAGTGCGGAGGACCGGTTCACCCGGCCGAGGAGGAAGCTTACTTCTTTAAGATGAGCAAGTATGCTGACAGACTCATTGAGCACATTAACACACATCCTGAATTCATTCAGCCTGTAGCAAGAAAGAACGAGATGATGAACAACTTCCTTCTTCCAGGACTTCAGGATCTGTGTGTATCAAGAACCTCATTTAAGTGGGGAATCCCGGTAGACTTTGATGACAAACACGTCGTTTATGTATGGCTTGATGCCCTTACTAACTACATCACAGGTATCGGCTATGATGCAGATGGAAACAGCTCAGACCTCTACAAGAAGTACTGGCCTGCAGACCTTCATCTTATTGGAAAAGATATCATCAGATTCCATACGATCTACTGGCCAATCTTCCTCTTTGCTCTTGGAGAGCCACTTCCAAAGCAGGTATTTGGTCACCCATGGCTTCTTCAGGGCGGAGAAAAGATGAGTAAGTCAAAGGGTAACGTTATTTACGCAGATGACCTTGTGAGCATCTTTGGCGTTGACCCTGTAAGATACTTCGTTCTTCACGAGATGCCATTTGACAACGACGGCGTTATCACATGGGAACTCCTTGTTGAGCGTTTCAATTCTGATCTTGCCAACACACTTGGAAACCTTGTAAATCGTACTATTGCCATGAGCAACAAGTACCTTGGCGGCGTTGTGGCAGACAAGGGAGTAACAGAAGCTGTTGATGATGATCTTAAGTCTGTAGTCACATCCTGCTACGACAAGGTAGAAGCCAAGATGGATGAGCTTCGTGTGGCTGATGCACTTACAGAGATATTCTCACTCTTTAAGAGATGCAATAAATATATTGATGAAACTGAGCCATGGATCCTTGGTAAGGACGAGGCCAAGAAGGACAGACTTTCTACAGTTCTTTACAACCTTGTAGAGTCTATCAGCATTGGCGCAGCACTTCTTGATCCATTTATGCCTGAGACAGCTCAGAAGATCAAGGAACAGCTTTCAGCACCAGACAGGGATTTTGATACCCTTAATACATTTGGAGTTCTTCCAAGTGGCACAAAGGTAACTGAGGCACCAGAGATGCTCTTTGCAAGAAAGGACCTTAAAGATGTCCTTGAGAAGGCAGCAGAGATCACCAAGAAGCAGAAGGCAGAATTTGAAGAGTCCCAGAAGAAGGCAGCTATAAACCTTGCTAAGGCTGGACTTGCTCCTGCACCTGTAGAAAAGAAAGAGGATTCCGGACAGGAGAAGGCAGATATAGATATTCCTGCCAAGGAAGAGATCTCTTTTGATCAGTTTGGAGCAATGCAGTTCCAGGTTGGCGAGATCATTAAGTGCGAGGCAGTTGAGAATTCTAAAAAGCTCCTTTGCTCCCAGGTTAAGATCGGAAGCTCTGTAAAGCAGATTGTTTCTGGTATAAGGAAGTACTACTCACCAGAAGAAATGGTTGGCAAGAAGGTAATGGTCCTTGTTAATCTTAAGCCTGCCAAGCTCGCTGGCGTTCTTTCAGAGGGAATGCTCCTTTGCGCAGAGGATGCAGATGGAAACCTCTCACTTATGACACCTGAAAAAGATATGCCAAGTGGAGCAGAGATTTGCTGATAATGCGTATTTAAACAACCGAAACGACGCAATCTGTAGTATTATATATGTATAGATATATAAGAATAACTTTGGGGAGGAATTCCAAATGGTACGCAAAGAGGAACTGACATACAAATCACGAGACAGACAGACAATGCTCCACGCTATCAGATGGATTCCGGAGGGTGAGCCTGTTGCAATACTTCAGATCATCCACGGAATGCAGGAGTATGTTGACCGCTATGATGAGTTTGCCAACTACCTGGCTGAGAGAGGAATACTCGTAATAGGTAATGATCATCTTGGACACGGCGGTTCTGTAGGTGAAAATGGGACAAAAGGATTTTTCTGTAAGGAGGATCCTGCAACAGTTCTTGTAAGGGATGCTCACAGACTTAAAAAGATGACTCAGGAAGATTATCCTGGAATTCCATGCTTTATCCTTGGTCACAGCTTTGGCTCTTTTGTGGCAAGAGAATATATCACCAGATACGGAACAGGTATCAAGGGCGCCATCATTCAGGGAACAGCCTTTATGCCAACCGGTACAGTTAAGAGCCTTTCAGGTCTTGTAAGCTTTATGCAGTTCATACTTGGCGAGAAGACCCGCAGCACCATGATCAACAACATGGCATTTAAGGGATATCTTAAGAGAATCCCAAATCCAAGGACCAAGTTTGACTGGCTTTCTCACAATGAGGAGAGCGTAGATAAATACATTGCTGATCCATTCTGCAACTTTGTATTTACTTTAAATGGATTTAAAACAATGGCAGAGCTTCTTAAGAGAGTTCAGGATGTTGAGAAGATGGAAGATATTCCTAAGAACCTTCCAATACTCATCACCGGAGGTAAGGAAGATCCTGTAGGCAGTTACGGAGATGCCCTTAAGAGACTCTACACAATTTATACAAATGAACTTCACATTGAGAATGTAGAACTGAAGCTCTACGATGGCATGCGCCACGAACTTCAGCAGGAGATAGGCAGAGAGACTGTATTTGAAGATCAGTACAACTGGCTCAAGAAAGTGATTGATGGTGGAGCAGCAAATTGACACGTCGAAAATAATGGTAAGATGCGCTTACCATTCTGACTGGGATGGGGCGATGAAGCTCGCATGGGATACCTTTGTGAGATTCGACGCCCCTGATTATTCTCAGGAGGGAATAGAAAATTTCCACAGATTTGTAAATGATGATATGCTAAGGAAGATGTTCGTGGCAGGTCATTATCAGCTTTTTGTGGCTACGGATGGTTCCAGATATGTGGGTATGCTGTCTTTGCGTGAAAAGAAGCATATCTCTCTTTTATTTGTGGATGAACAGTATCACAGACATGGAGTAGCCAGTGCGCTTCTTACATTTGTAAAGAGATATGCCATCGAGGAGGAAGGCGTTGACAGGCTCACTGTCAATTCATCGCCTTATGCTGTGGAGTTTTATCACAAGAAGGGCTTTAAGAACCTTCAGGGGGAGACAGTTGCAGACGGCATCAGATTTACGCCGATGGAACTTTTATTATGAGAAAAGAGAATTAGGAAGGAAATAGTTTTGAATGGGGAAGATTTTTGATCTTGACAGTCCTATCATGAGAGGACTTAGTAAAATGGCTGATGTAATGTGGCTCAATATACTGGTGCTTATTTTTGCACTGCCACTTATTATTCAGCAGTATCTTATGCTTGGTGCACTTGTATATGATGACCAGGCCCTTGTTCTTAATTATGTATTTTGGGCATGGATCGTTGGTATTATCGCTTCAATACCACTTGGACCAGCACTTACAGCGATGCATTTTGTGCTCCTTAAGATAGTAAGAGATGAGGAGAGCTATATCACCAAGACTTTCTTTAAGTCATTTAAGGAGAATTTCAAACAGAGCAGTATCCTTATGATAATCCAATTTATTGCTGGCGGTATTCTTGTAATGGATTTTCTTCTTATGAGAAATGCCGGTGTTGTTTACAAATATATCATCACTGCAGCTAGCATTATCCTGCTTATGGCTGCGATGTATATTTTCCCGCTTCAGTCCAAGTTCCAGAACAAGATCCTTGGAACGTTAAAGAACTCATTTCTGGTTGCGATCATGGCGCTTCCAAAGACAGCAGCCATGTTAGTTGTTTCACTGTTTCCACTGCTTCTTTACTATTTCTTTGGACTTAAGCTTGTGCCACTTCTTATCCTCATAGGAATAGCAGGACCTGGCTATGCCTGTGCTGCTCTCTACAATGAGACCTTCAAGAAGTTCGAGCCCAAGGAAGAAGAGATTTCAGAGGAGCAGGAACTGGAAAACGCTATAAAGAAAATTGAGGATGATGAACAAGAGTAACAGAAAGCATTTAAGATGGCTTATACCACTTATAATCTATTATGTGATCATGGCCATCACACTAAGACAATATTGGACATATTCTTACAGCAGAGCAGTTGAGGCTAAGGAGAACGAGATAGCATTTGATGTGGAGATGTCTCTGGATAACATCGACTTTTCTGTTGAGAATGCTATGTCCAGAATTACTCAGCTAGGAGAGTCTCTTTCTCTATATACGCCCACCTATAACAAGAATCAGATAACACTTTTGCTTAAGAATATGGTGGAGGAGACAGAGCTTTCCAATTCTTTTGTCTGCGATCTTGATGGCGTCGGATATGACATGGATGGTCGGGATATAAATGTAGGTGAGACAGCATATTTTGGGGATGTCACAGCTGAATACTCAAGAGGCGGAGTTGGCATGATCCTTCCTGATGGACAGGCTGATATGGATTCAGAGATCCTTATTATCAATGGTATTACCTACGGCAATAAGGAAAAAGGGTATCTGATCTCCTCGTTCCCAGTAATACATGTTTCTGATCAGCTCTTTAAAGACAAGTACATTGCCAACAGGTCTGATATAGTGACTATGGACGGCGACATCGTTACATTCGGACATAGCAAGAAACACCCTGGGGATACAGGTGTAACAAGGCAGAAATTGTGGACTGATCTTCCAGCCGGGATTTCAAAGGACACCATCAAGCTTAGCATATCTCAAAAAAATCTTTACATGTCTGATGTACCAGATTATGGATATGTAATAGTCGTACCATTTAGAAACATGGCAGGAGCAGTTGTCACTTTCATCACAGAAGATGAGATGCGTCAGATGGTTGACGGAAGTCTTCAGCCTCTTCGATATGCTTTTATATGGTCCATCGCATCATCACTTTTGCTTGTCCTGATGATCTATATTGCTAATGTTATCAGCAATTTTGTTGAGAAAAAGAAATTTGAAAAGGACCTTACTGAAGCTGAAAGAGATGTGGTAACAGGGCTTATGACCAGGGATTCAGCAACAAGGGCAATTGACAATTATATAAATGAAACTGGTGAAAAAAGAGGTATTTTATTTGTTGTTGGATTAAACAGCAGTGACACTGGTGAAAAGGAAGACATTTTTACCAGCGAAAGAGTAAAAGAGTTTTCACGTTCCCTTGAGGCGGGATTCAGAGTTACTGATATACTTGGAAGAATTTCAGATAACGAATTTTTGGTTTTTCTTAAGGACATCCACGAGGAAAAGGATGTAAGAAAGCAGACTGATCATATGCAGATGTTTCTCCACGACGTCAAGGTGACAGATGGAGAGAGGGAATTATCCGCAAATGCAGGAGCAGCTCTTTTCCCGGACAGCGGTAAAAATGCTGCCGATATTTTGAATGCTGCTGAGAGTGCTCTGATAAGATCCCGCAAGGATGGCATTGGCATGTTATCTTTTTGATGAAAAAGACAATAGGCAAATTGCACAGTGATATTTTCGTTTATTCGTCATAATTTTGTTGATTGGGGAAATTGTTCAAAAAACTAGGCAGATTGGCTAATGAAAAATAAAATCTTTGTGAAAATGGTGAATAGCCAATGAACTGCTGATTCTTTATACTTTAACCTAGCAATAAGCTTTGTACAAAATAGGAGGATTAATTGGTATGGCAAGTTTATCACTTGAGCATGTAACTAAAGTTTATCCTAATGGTTTTGAGGCTGTTAAAGATTTCAACCTTAACATCGAGGATAAAGAGTTTATCATTTTCGTAGGACCTTCAGGATGTGGAAAGTCTACAACTCTTCGTATGATCGCTGGACTTGAGGATATCTCTTCAGGAACACTTAAGATTGGTGACAGAGTTGTTAACGATGTAGAGCCTAAGGACAGAGATATCGCCATGGTATTCCAGAACTACGCTCTGTATCCACACATGACTGTATATGATAACATGGCTTTCGGACTTAAGCTTAGAAAAGTTCCTAAGGCTGAAATCGACAAGATGGTTAGAGATGCTGCTAAGATCCTTGACCTTGAGAAGCTCCTTGATCGTAAGCCTAAGGCTCTTTCAGGTGGACAGAGACAGCGTGTTGCTATGGGACGTGCAATCGTTCGTAACCCTAAGGTATTCCTTATGGACGAGCCTCTTTCAAACCTTGATGCTAAGCTCCGTGTACAGATGAGAACTGAGATAGCTAAGCTTCACCAGAGACTTGGCACAACAATCATCTACGTAACACACGATCAGACTGAGGCTATGACACTTGGTACAAGAATCGTTGTTATGAAGGACGGTGTTGTTCAGCAGGTTGACACACCTCAGAACCTCTATGACAAGCCAGGCAACCTCTTCGTTGCTGGATTCATGGGATCACCTCAGATGAACTTCCTTGATGCAGAAGTTGAGGTTCAGGGCGACAAAGCTAGCCTTAAGATCGCTGGTCAGTCAATCGAGCTTCCACCTGCAAAGGCTAAGAAGCTTATCGATGGTGGCTATGCTGGAAAGACTGTTACATTCGGTATCCGTCCTGAGGATGTTGATGATTCAGAAATGGTTGTTAACACATCTAAGGCAGTATTCGAGTCAACAATCAACGTTTACGAGCTTCTTGGTGCAGAAGTTTATCTGTACTTTGATCTTGCTGAGTTCCCTATCACAGCTAGAGTTGATTCTCGTACAACAGCTAGACCTGGCGATAAGGTTAAGTTCGCTTTCGATGTTGAGAAGATCCACATCTTCGACAAAGAGACAGAGCAGACAATCACAAACTAATTCATTGAATATTGAGAGCTGCGCTTTTGGGCGCAGCTCTTTTCTATTGTGCAGATAAAGTGTTATACTCAGAAGTAGGTAGGTTATGAGCGTCTAAGGGGGTTAAACCATGATAACAGCACACACGATCAAGACCAGTATAGAGGAACTGAGCGCCATTACTAAGGTTGAGCTTTCTGTGATGGACTTAAGCGGAGATGTAGTTGCCTCAACCAGCGAAAAAGACTTTTTGGATATTTCAATAATTGTGAGTTTTGCCAATTCCCCTGTGGATTCACAGGTTATTGGTGATGTCCATCTTTTTAAGGTTTTGGATGACCAGGACCCTGCGTATATTCTTTTAGCTAAGGGCGATTCAGAGCACGCTTATATGGTTGGTAAGATTGGTGTAAGTCAGCTTCAGGGACTTATCCAGGCATACAAGGAAAAGTTTGACCGCAATAACTTTTTCCAGAATCTTCTTCTGGACAACATGCTGCTCATTGACGTTTATAACAGAGCAAGGAAGCTTAAGATAGAAGTAAATGCACCTAGGGTAATAGTTCTTGTTGAGACAGGAGACACCGCAGACAACATGGCTTCTGAGCTTCTTGGTGGAATGTTTGGAAACCACATGGGAGATTTTGTCACTGCAGTTGATGAGAACAGTGTGATCCTTATCAAGACATTGTCAAAGGGACAGTCCTATGACGAGGTTCATAGGATCGCTACTACCATTGTAGACATGATGAATACTGAGGCCATGCTCAATGTTCGAGTAGCCTATGGCGCCATAGTTGATGAACTCAAAGACCTTAGCAAATCCTACAAGGAAGCCAAGATGGCTCTTGAAGTGGGTAAGATCTTTTATGCTGAGAAAAGAGTTAACGCCTACAATACACTGGGAATCGGAAGACTTATATATCAGCTTCCAGAGAGCCTTTGCAGGCTGTTTATAGACGAGATATTTGGCGATAATGAGGTTCCTGACGACCTTGACGAAGAGACTCTTAACACTATCAACAAGTTCTTTGAAAACAATCTGAATGTATCAGAGACTTCAAGACAGCTGTTTGTTCACAGGAATACTCTTGTTTATAGAATTGAAAAGTTGGAAAAGAGCTCTGGGCTTGATGTTAGGAAATTTGATGATGCCCTGACCTTTAAGATTGCAATGATGGTTATCAGCTACATGAAATATCTAGAAAAGAAAAGCTGATGAGATTCTCTAAAGGATGCATGCACGTCTCTTCGGAAAAGAATAGGCTACCTTACAACACATGAAAGGTTCCACTTAGTGCTGCTTCGTTCCCGACCTGACACGGTTCGTGGATTTCCATTGCATAAGACCCACTCCCTCACAGAAGTGCTGCTACATGCACCCTTTACAAAACCGCTCTATTACTATACTTACTTTTTTGATTTATGTCAAACTCTTCACTGCTGACCTAAGAGGTCCTGCAAAGTGAAGCTGTCTATATACTCATTGATGACCTTATCAAGTCCCTGCCAGAAAATGGCAGTGGAACACTCGCTGGCCAGAGGGCAGGAGAGCCCTTCTGAGTCTGCTGTGCATTCAACAGACGCCAGTGATCCTTCCGTTGTTCTTAGGATATCCCCAACGTTAATATCAGAAGGAGCCTTGGAGAGTCTGTGACCTCCGTTGCTTCCGCGCATGCTGTCAAGGTAGCCGGCTTTGCTGAGGGCAGAGATGATCTGTTCCATGTATTTGGGGGTTATACCCTGTCTGCTGGAAATGTCTTTTGCTGCTATATATTCTCCGTTGTTGTGAAGGGCAAGATCCAGCATGACCTTCAGTGCGTATCTGCCTTTTGTTGATATCTTCATTGTGTACCTCGAATAAAAAACTTATAATAGAAATGAGTTGTAAAAACATAATAGCAAAAACGAAAAGCAATTACTACCATATTGGTATGAATTATGAAAAATAGAGAACTGTCTGAAGAAGAGAAAAAGGACATAAAATACATGAGGGCAGCAATTGCCCAGGCAAAAAAAGCATATAAACTTGGTGAAGTTCCAATTGGCTGCGTTATAGTCTATGAGGACAAGATAATTGGCAGGGGATACAACAGGAGAAACACAGATAAAACGCCTCTGGCCCATGCAGAGATAACTGCCATAAAAAAAGCAGGGAAGTACATGAAAGACTGGAGACTTGAGGGCTGTAAGTTATACGTCACATTGGAACCATGTCAGATGTGCTCTGGGGCAATTGTCCAGGCCAGGATACCTGAGGTGATCATGGCTGCAGAAAATCCCAAGGCAGGATGCGCGGGATCGGTGATGGATATCCTCAATAACCCTGAGTTTAATCACCAGGTACTGGTAAAAAAGGGTGTACTTAAGGAAGAATGCAGCGAGATGCTAAAGAACTTTTTCGTTGAACTTAGAGTAAGAAATAAGGCTGAAAAAGAGCAGAGAGGTAAAGCTTGTGAGTAAGAGGATTATTTCGATTCTACTTGTTATTACTATGCTGTTGGGAACAGCAGGCTGTGGAGTGACTAGTAAGAACGGTTACAGAAACCCTGCAGCCATGGATGAAATAGACTTTAGTGAAGACCCTGTGACGATCACATATCTTACTATTGGAGATAAACCTACCAACGGGAGAACCGAAGAGGTTATTGAAAAACTAAACAAGATCCTGGTAAAGCGTCTTAATGCCAAGCTTGACATATATTATGTGGGCTGGTCAGACTATCTTCTTAACTATAATAATACAGTAAAGACAAAAGAGCTTGGTGTGGACCTTATTGGAACAGGCTCAGACTGGCTGGATGCATGGCCAAATGTAATAGAGGGCAACTTCCTTCCTCTTTCTGAGGATATGCTCCGCAAGTATTGTGGCATAACGTATACTAATGTTCCCAAGTCTATCTGGAGAAGCTGCTCCTACGAGGGAAACATCTATTTTATTCCTGAGAACGAATATACCCAGTGGACTAACCATGGCTTTATTTACAGAGAAGATCTTGCAAAAGAAGCTGGACTTTATGAGATCAATTCCTGGGATGACCTGTGCACATATTTTTACAGTGTAAGGGTAAAGCATCCGGATATGATCCCCTGGGACACTGATGGAAAAACAAGCATTGTGCCTCTGGGATATATAATGAGTAAGAGAAACTACGCTCCTATATACGAGCTTACCACCTATGGTCTTTGGGGAGAGGACCTTGATAATAAGGGCAAGATCATTTCTCCGTTCTACAAGGGAGATGAACTTATTGAGTATGCCAAACTCATGAAGGAATGGCGACTTAAGGGCGTCTTTAGAAGTGATACTGCCATGGTGGGTGATAATGAGGATGAGTTCTATATGGGTGAATCATCAGTTATCCAGCATCACACCCAGAACTTTTACACTGTTATCAAACCAAAAGCAGACCTTGATATGCCCGATACCAATGTGAAATTTTATTGGTTTGGGAAAGAAAACGGTAATCTCCTTAAGGTATCCAATCTTCACGGCGCTATGGCAGTTTCAGCATATTCGAAAAATCCGGAAAGAGCTCTTATGGTCTACGATATGCTAAGAAACGATCAGGAATGCTATAACCTGATCAGATACGGCATAGAGGGCATCCAGTATGAGTTTACAGGCAGCCATATGATCGAAAAGCCAAGTGGGTATAATGAGAGCAAGGACAGCTTTGTGACCAACTTCTGGTGGGGCAGGAGAGATGAATATGAGGTTCCTGATGTTTCATATGCCCTTGATGATTACTATACTTTGGTAAATAGCTATGAACACGTGGCTGAGGCCTATCCATGGGAGGGAGTCCCATTTGCAACTCCTTATGTCAATGACGAACTGAAAGCTATCACAGCCATCTGCGACGAATACATTCCACAGATCTCCATGGGAGCATACGTTGGGCCTCCGGAGGAAAAGGTTGCAGAGTTCAGGGCAAGGCTAAAGCAGGCTGGATTTGAAAGAATAACCGGACAGCTCCAGAGAATTTATAATGAACAGTAAAAAAGATCATACTATAGGGATAAGATTTGTGCTAAAATAGCGCCAATGTTATTTATGAAAAGAGTATGAAGTAGGAGGAACAAAATGGTAACGACTTTGGACAAGGGATGCTACCTTGTAAATGGACAGACACTGATCCCGGATGACGCTGAGGCAGCGGCTAAGCTTTCAGGTCTTGGTATTACAGATGAGCAGAACAATCAGGCAAAAGAGAACACTATCGCCTATGGTATTTTGAAAAACCACAACACCTCAGGCAACATGGACAAGCTCTGTGTTAAGTTCGACAAGCTTACATCACATGATATTACTTATGTTGGAATCATCCAGACAGCGAGAGCTTCAGGTCTTGAGAAGTTCCCTATCCCATATGTTCTTACCAATTGTCATAATTCACTGTGCGCAGTAGGTGGCACTATAAATGAAGATGACCACATGTTTGGACTTACAGCAGCTCAGAAGTACGGAGGAGTATATGTTCCACCTCACCAGGCTGTGATCCATCAGTATGCAAGAGAGATGCTCTCTGTAGGCGGCGGAATGATCCTTGGCTCTGACTCGCACACCAGATATGGAGCCCTTGGAACCATGGCTATTGGAGAAGGCGGCCCTGAGCTTGTTAAGCAGCTTCTTGGTCAGACCTACGACGTAGACAGACCAGAAGTAGTTGCGATATACCTTGAGGGAGAGCCCAAGAAGGGCGTTGGTCCTCAGGACGTTGCTCTTGCCATCATAGGTAAAGTATTTGGAAATGGCTATGTAAAGAATAAGGTAATGGAGTTTGTAGGTCCTGGTGTCAAGAATCTTAGCGCCGACTTCAGGATTGGCGTCGATGTTATGACAACAGAGACTACCTGCCTTTCATCTATCTGGGAAACAGATGATGAGATTAAAGAGTACTATGAGATCCATGGTAGATCAGAAGATTACAAGGAGCTCAAGCCTGGAAGGGTTGCCTTCTACGATGGCCTTGTTAAGGTAGACTTAAGTAGCATTAATCCAATGATCGCAATGCCTTTCCATCCAAGCAACGTATATGAAATTAGCGAGGTTAATCAGAATCTTGACGATATCCTTGAGGAAGTTACAAAGAGAGCTAAGGTAAGCTTTGGTGAAAAAGTTTCCTACTCACTTAAGGATAAGATTGTTAATGGCAAGTTTGTTGTTGATCAGGGAATCATCGCCGGATGTGCAGGCGGCGGATTTGAAAATATATGCGCAGCAGCTGATATCTTAAAGGGCAACTTTATTGGAAACGACAGGTTCACCTTAAGCGTTTATCCTGCTTCTACTCCAATTTATATGGAGATCGTTAAGAACGGAGCAGCAGCTACAATCCTTGAAACAGGCGCAATCCTTAAGACCGCTTTCTGTGGACCATGCTTTGGCGCAGGAGATACTCCTGCCAACAACGCCTTCAGTATCAGACATTCAACAAGGAACTTCCCTAACAGAGAAGGTTCCAAGGTTCAGAATGGACAGGTTGCATCAGTTGCACTTATGGATGCCCGCTCTATTGCAGCAACTGCAGCTAACAAGGGCGTTCTTACACCTGCTACTGAATTTGACGGAGAGATCAAAAAATACAAGTATCACTTTGACAGTGCTATTTATAAGAACAGAGTATTTGATTCAAAGGGCAAGGCAGATCCAAGTGTAGAGCTTCAGCTTGGACCAAACATCAAAGACTGGCCAAAGATGTCTGAGCTTCCAAAGAATCTGGTTCTTAAGGTTGTATCAGAGATCCATGACCCTGTAACAACAACAGATGAGCTCATCCCATCAGGTGAGACTTCATCTTACAGATCAAATCCTCTTGGCCTTGCAGAGTTCACTCTTTCAAGAAAGGACCCTGAGTATGTTGGCCTTGCAAAGGAAGTAAGGGCAGCCCAGGATGCACTTATAGAGGGCAAGGATCCGATTGCTGCATTCCCAGAGCTTAAGGGTGTTATGGATGTTATTAAGAATGCCTATGCTGACGTTGATAACAGCAATGTGGGCTTTGGTTCTACAATATTTGCAGTTAAGCCTGGTGACGGATCTGCAAGAGAGCAGGCTGCTTCCTGTCAGAAGGTTCTTGGCGGATGGGCTAACGTAGCCAATGAGTATGCTACAAAGAGATATCGTTCAAACCTTATCAACTGGGGTATGCTGCCATTTATCATTGATGAGGGCGAGCTTCCATTTAAGAGGCTTGATTATATCTTCCTTCCAGAGATCAGGAAGGCTGTTGAGAACAAGGACAGCGTGATAAAGGCCTACGCAGTCTCCGGTTCATCAATGAAGGAGTTTACTCTTAAGATGGGTGATCTTACAGATGACGAGAGACAGATAATCCTTGATGGTTGTCTTATAAACTTCAACCGCGTAAAATAATTAGTATGTCTTATGAGTGTAATGGATTCAAAAAAATAATAATTGCTGGTCTGTCTATGACCATGATTGGAAGCGTCGCAGGTTGCGGCGCTTCTTCTGCTGAATTGGAGGCAGAGGTTTCTGAGATCGCCACAAAAGCTCCGGCTTTGGTGGACTATCAGGTACCTGTGCAGGTTCCAAGAGGTCTTGTTGATCAGCTTGGCTATAGCAAAGACTCGGAGAAGGTAGTTGTTTTTAAGGGAGAGGATATTTCCGGGAATTTTGGCATCTACGATGTGGAAACCGGAAAAAATGTCTATACCGGAGAGATTGTAAAACCAGTATACGACGAGGGACTTAAAGAGTATGTAAGCCTGGGATATTTTAATGACCTTGAAGAAGAGGGGCAGTACTGCGTATATACAGATGCTACCGGAGAGTCATATTCTTTTTCTGTAAAAGAGGATGCCTTTAAGGAACTGTTTAATGAAGCCTGTAAAAAATACTATATAAACCGCTGCGGAATAGGCCTTTCCGAGAACTATGCAGGAGACAACGCTCACAGCGCATGCCATACAACTATGGCAAGGCTACAGGAAGATCCTTCAGTCCAGATCGATGTATCAGGGGGCTGGCACATGGACGAGCTGGCAAGAAGGGATGCTGCCCTTGGCAGCAGGATCGCTGAGAACCTCCTTGTTGCATATGAGATGAACCCTTCTGCGTTTACCGATGATACAGGCATTCCAGAAAGTGGAAACCAGATCCCGGATATTTTAGATGAGGTCAGATTTGAAGCTGAGTGGCTTTTAAAGATGCAGGACTCCAGGACTGGCGGAGAGTATGCAGCTGCAGTGACAGATGTTCAAAAGGGCGGAGATGTGTTTGCTGCACCTGTTCTTGTGACACCGGTGTCCATGGAGGCTACGATCTCTTTTGCGTCAGCCATGGCGAGGTTTAGTTACTTCTACCAGCAGTATGATCCTGAGTTCGCAACTACGGCCTTAAAGGCTGCAGACAGAGCGTTTTCCTGCTTCCTAAATAATAAAAGGGCAGAGGATGATTCAGCTGCATTTAAGGCAGCAGTACAGCTATACAGAGCTACAGGCTCTTTAGTGTACACAGACATAATGGATGGGTATTTTAACAGGCCAGACTTTGATGAGCTTTTTAACAGTGACGAGAATATTTTCCTTGGAGCTGTGACATATCTTTCCATCAATCAGAAGGTTGATGTTGAGAGATGTACGTATCTTATGAAGCTTCTCATGAAGGCTTCTGAGAATATTGCAGCCAAGGCTTCAGGATCCAGCTTTTTGGTGACAGATGAAGGTACAGATGAGGGATTTGAAAATATCCTTAAGGATATGAGATGTCTTACCATCACAGACCATATCATTTACAACCATGAATACACCACCATAATTGAGAATCATGTGCACTTCCTTTCGGGAATGAATCCGGGAGCTGTAAACTATCTCACTGACGATACTGAAAGGACCTACGTGGATGCAGGGGAAAGCGGTGTGTTGAATGATCCTGAGGCGGTATCTCTTTTGATATTCATGTTAAGTGTCCTTGAACAGTGAGAATTCCTGGTAGCACTTTTTCCAAAGTGATAGTCTCTTTTTGGTTTGCAACTGCCTAAGGGTAGTGTTAATATGGATGGGTCATGAAAGCGATAATAGGTGATTTAAATATCAATTACATAGATGAAGGCCAGGGGCCAATGCTTCTTATGCTTCACGGATGGGGATCCAATATAGATCTCTTCGCACCGGTGATAGGCTTTGCAAAAAAGAAGTATCACGTTGTAGCTATGGATATGCCTGGCTTTGGTAAGAGCGATGAGCCGGGGGAGCCCATGAACGTTGATGATTATGTGAACTTCGTTCTGGACTTTGTAAAGACTCTTTTCCCAGAAGAAAAAGAGATCATTTTCCTTGGACACTCCATGGGCGGAAGGATCATAATCAAGCTGGCCTCAGGGATAAAGGATGGAAGGATAGACAGCTCTTTTACCATACCCAAGGTGATACTTACGGACTCAGCAGGTATCATTCCTGTAAGGACTGCTGCCCAGAAAAAGAGAACTGCAAGGTATAAGTTCTATAAAAACCTCATCACAAAGACAGGGATTGCCAAGGCTTTTCCAGGAACACTTGATGCCCTTCAAAAGAAATTTGGAAGTGCAGACTATGCAGCTGCTTCTCCAGTAATGAGGCAGAGCCTTGTGAAGGTGGTAAATGAGGACCTTGAGCCTTACATGCCTTCAGTTACTATGCCAGCTCTTCTTATCTGGGGAGACAAGGACACAGCGACTCCTCTTTCTGATGGCCAGAAGATGGAAAAGCTGATGCCACAGGCAGGCCTTGCAGTAATAGAGGGAGCAGGTCATTACAGTTTTCTTGATAACACATATTTGTATAATAAGATCCTTGGAAGTTTTCTTGGGATCAGCTTTTGAGGTGATCAGTAGATGATCTTTACGATTTTAATTTATCTGCCAATTGTATGCTTTGCCATTTTGGGGCTGAGGTATCACACACATATGCTTCAGCTTTCAAGCTATCAGTTTCAGGGGTACTTCAGACATCTTAAAACTGACAAGGCAAGGATGATAGCACATATAGCTTTTATCCTGCTGTTTGTCATCGCCATGTCTGGGGAGCTGATAAATACCGGGATTCAGATCCTGGCTCTGGTGGCGCTCCTTGGGGTGTATGTAGGTCTTTTGATATCCTATGTACCCAAGCAGGCCAAGAAAAAGTTTGTGATAACCGACAGAGTTAAGAGACTTTTTGTAACATATGTCATTTTGTCATTTCTAATTCTGGTTCTGCCCTATATCATTTTTGGGGCATTTAGAAGGTCATACCAGGACTTTTCACCGGAAGCAGGACTTGCTGGTGCTTTTATCTCCATGATGATCACCGTTATCATGATGGTTTTGTACATTGGACTTCTGCCACTTCTGCCAGCCCTTGCCAATCTCATCAATAAGCCAATCGAGAACAGGATAAGCAGATGGTACATCGACGATGCAGTTCGTATGATAAAGGAGCACGGAGATCTGCGTATCATCGGTATCACAGGAAGCTTTGGCAAGACCAGCGTCAAGTACTATCTCACAACGCTTTTATCTGAGAGCTTTAGTGTTCTGATGACCCCAGAGAGCTACAACACACCAATGGGAATTGTCAGGACCATAAGAGAGCATCTTAAACCCACTCATGAAATCTTTGTCTGCGAGATGGGGGCAAGGCATCTTCATGATATAAAAGAGATAACAGATATAGTCCACCCTGATGATGGAATAGTAACATCAATTGGTTATCAGCATCTTGAGACCTTTCACAGCCTTGAGAACATCATCAGCACCAAGTATGAACTACTTGATGCTGTAGATGAGAAAGAAAAGGCGGAAGGCAAGCAGGAAGGAAAGCACCTTAAGTTTGTAAACGGAGACAACGAGATAATCCGTGCAAACATGAAGTATCCTGATGCCATTACCTATGGACTGTCTGATGGCAATGATTATCAGGCAAAGGACGTTCAGGTTTCAGGAGCAGGAACCAGCTTTACTGTTACAGCGCCAAGCGGTGAAACCGCAGAGTTTACAACAAGGCTTGTAGGAAGACATAATGTAGAAAACATAGTGGGAGCCATTGCTGCAGCAAACAGCCTTGGCGTTCCAATGAAAAAGCTTGTTATGGCGGTAAGGCGCCTTGTAAGCGTGCCTCACAGGCTTGAGCTTACCAAGCACGGAAATGTATCTATTTTGGATGACGCCTATAACTCCAACCCCAATGGTGCCAAGGTGGCCCTTGAGACACTTTCTCTTTTTGAAGGAAGCGTCAAGATCCTGGTTACTCCAGGTATGGTAGAGCTTGGGGAGAAGGAAGCAGAGTACAACGAAGAGTTTGGAAAGCAGGCAGCAGCTGTCTGCGACTACATCATCCTTGTTGGACAAAAGAACAGCGCAGATATTGAAAGAGGAGCTTTAGGGGCAGGCTTTGACAAGGAAAAGATATTTACAAAGTCAAGCTTTAAAGAGGCTTCTGAGCTGATGTATGAGATTGATGCAGGAAAAGAAAAGGTCATCTTACTTGAGAATGATCTTCCTGATAACTATAAGTAATAGAAAATGAAAGAAGGCATATTATGAAGCTAAAAGTAGCAGTTTTATTTGGCGGAAAGAGTACAGAGCATGAGATTTCCATTATCTCTGCAATACAGGCCATAGGCAGCATAAACAAGGACAAGTACGAAGTCATTCCTGTCTATATGACCAAGAACAATGATTTTTATGTTGGCGAATATATCGGAACCATCGAGGAGTACACCCACATCCCAGAGCTTCTTAAAAAGAGCACTCAGGTTATCTGGGTTAAGGATGGCGACAGAGTAAGCCTTGTAAGATACCCCATGAAGAAGTTTGGAAACAACGTTATAACTCAGGTTGATGTTGCTTTCCCTATCGTTCATGGAACCAATGTTGAGGATGGAACCCTGCAGGGCTACCTTGCAACAATGGGACTTCCAGTAGTTGGATGTGACGTTCTTTCATCAGCTGTTGGAATGAACAAGTATGTAATGAAGACAGTTCTTAAGGACAATGATATTCCTGTCCTTGACTGTAAGTGCTACACATGGAAAGATTACGAGGATGTGGATGGTCTTGTAGCTAAGATCGAGGCTGCTTTTTCATATCCTGTTATCATCAAGCCTCTTAACCTTGGCTCAAGTATTGGTATTAAAAAAGCCTCTGACAGAGAGGGACTTTTAGATGCTCTTGAACTTGGATTTGAGTTCTCAAAAAAGATCCTTGTTGAGCCTGCAATTTCAAACCTTAAGGAGATCAACTGCTCAGTTCTTGGTGACTATGAGTCCGCTGAAGCTTCTGAGTGCGAAGAGCCAGTAAACTCTGATGAAATCCTTTCATTTGAGGATAAGTATATTAGCGGAGCAAAGGGCTCAGCTAAGGGACAGGGCGGTTCAAAGGGAATGGCTTCTCTTAAGAGAAAGATCCCTGCAGATATCTCATCAGAGATGAGAGACAAGATCAGAAAGATGGCAGTGGATGCATTCATCTGCCTTGGATGTTCTGGTGTTTCCAGAATAGACTTCATGATAGATATGGATACCAATAAGGTATACCTTAACGAGATCAACACCATTCCAGGATCCCTTTCCTTCTATCTGTGGGAGCCACTGGGAATGAAGTATGAGCATCTTCTTGATAATATGATCCAGCTTGCGCTTAAGGCTGACAGAGAAAACCACAAGGTGGTTTATTCCTTTGAGACCAATGTCCTTGAGGGGGTTCATCTTGGAGGCGGCGCTAAGGGCAGCAAGATGTAAAAAACTCAAATAATACGGGCTGTGGAATTATATATGTTCATCTATAATTCCACAGCCCTTGTTTTTTGATGGCTTAATTACAATTCCTGATTCTTTAAGTATGTCTTTTCTATAATACTCTTTACATATTGATCTATGTTTTTTTGGTCTTCCTTGGAAAGCTCAGAAATTACGATTGGCTTGCAATATTCTATAGTGACCTTTGCAGATCTGATAAATGGCGAGTGGGCTTCGAAGATGTCTTCTGTGTGGTTTACTACTACAGGAACGATTGGGCATCCTGATTTCTGAGCGATCTTAAAGCTGCCCTTTTTGAATTCACCTAAAGGTTTGTCAGTTTTGTTTCTTGTTCCTTCAGGATAAATAAAGATTGAAATTCCATTCTTTACTTTTTCTATAGCTGTAAGGACCATCTCAAGGCCCTTTCTGATATCTTTTCTATCAAGGAACAGACAGTCCATAAAGATCATCCAGACATTGAGAAGCGGTACCTTAAGGACTTCCTTCTTGGAAATAAAGCCTGTGGGATTTGGAACCCTTGGATAGCAAAGGACTATATCAAAGATGCTTCGGTGGTTACCCACATAGAGCACTGCCTGGTCCTTTGGAACGTTCTCTTCGCCGATGACAGTTCTTTTCACACCGCAGATAAATATTACAACATTGAAGGCCCAGCTTACGATGGCAAGGGAAGCCCTCTTTTTAAATGGCTCGTTGAACTTTGAGATGATCCAGAGAACAAGCTGTATAGGAAGGGATATTATCAGAAAGATAGCAACAAATGCTACTGCAAGTATCAAACGTATCATATTTAAGCGCCTCGTTTCATTGTGGTTTCTAAATTCCTTGTCTATTTTCTCATGATTGGGAAAAAATTGAAAGATGTAATAGCACCTTACTGAAAAGATTGATACAATGAGATACGGTAGGGACAAGGAGAAAGCTATGCTTATAGTAAAGAACGGTTACATGATAGACCCTGCGTCAAAAACTGAGGGCGTAAGGGACATAGTTATTGATGGAGAAATAATAGCCGGGATATATGTGGAGGGCAGCCGGGAAGTTGCTGAGCTCCTTAAAGGTAAGGATGTGACGGTCATCGACGCAAGGGGCAGGACAGTAGCGCCGGGCCTTGTGGACCCTCATGTTCATTTCAGAGATCCCGGCTTTACATACAAGGAAGATATTGAGAGCGGCGCTAAGGCTGCTGCAAGAGGCGGATTTACCAGCGTCATCATGATGGGCAATACGAACCCTCACATGGACAATGTGGAAACTATCAAGGATGTCCTTGAAAGAGGGAAAAAGACCGGTCTTAACGTCTACACCTGCGCCAATGTCACTATGGATATGGCAGGAAAAGAGCTAACTCCCATGGAGGAACTCATTCAGGCAGGAGCAGTTCTTTTCACCGATGATGGCAAACCCATAACTGATGAAAAGATAATGGAAGAAGCTTGCAAAAAGGCAGCTTCCCTTAATAAGGTCATAAGCCTTCACGAAGAGGATCCGTCTCTTATAACGGACAATGGTATCAACCATGGTAAGGTATCCAAGAAGCTGGGAATTGTGGGCTCTCCAAGAGATGCTGAGATCTCCATGGTGAAAAGAGATATCGAGATCGCGAAAAAGACCGGTGCAAAGCTTACAGTCCAGCATATCAGTACCAAGGAAGCAGTGGACAGGATAAGGCGTGCAAAAAAAGAGGGACTGAGCATCTTCGCAGAGGCTACGCCCCATCACTTTACTCTTACTGACGAGGCCGTACTTGAGCATGGCACCAACGCCAAGATGAATCCGCCGCTTCGCCTGGAGAGTGACAGGAAGGCCATCATTGAGGGCCTTAGGGATGGAAGCATTGATGTTATTGCAACAGACCATGCGCCTCATTCCAAGGAGGAAAAGGAAAAACCATTAACAGAAGCGCCAAGCGGCATAACAGGACTTGAGACAGCTCTTTCCCTTGGGATAAGAGAGCTGGTAAAGCCAGGATACATGACCCTTATGACCCTT
>Ga0256405_10003247_pt1 | contig 34228 bp, 37 predicted proteins | sample RumenRJG_02DNA_FD_189096 | JGI IMG/M metagenome (GOLD analysis project Ga0256405, IMG submission 189096) | Bovine rumen microbial communities from Lethbridge, Alberta, Canada - RJG_02 | ecosystem: Host-associated > Mammals > Digestive system > Stomach > Rumen | place: Canada: Alberta...
TGAGATGGATAATTTCATCAAGTCTGTTGCTGACTTGCCAGAGGTGGTGACGGATTTTGACAACAGCCTGTGGGGAGCAATCGTGGACCATGTTACCGTATACAGGCATGGTGAAATATGCTTCACCCTCCGTGATGGCTCTGAGGTCAAGGCATAAGAAAAGCACTTCCGGTGGAGGTGCATTTTTCTTTTCTTGCAGGTATTCGGCTGTGCATGTAGAATGAAGTATAGTATCATCAGGAATTGCGGGGCGATATCCATGAGTGATGGTGTCATTGGGCGCGACCTTATCAGAAAAGCGATGGAACGGGAGGCATCGGACATCCATCTGACCGTGGGGCAGAGGCCCCATATGCGATGTGATGGGGAGCTGCAGGCCATCGGTGATAGTCCGCTGACGGAGTCCTTTCTGTCAGAGTTCTGTTCCTCCATCCTGAACGACAGCCAGCGGGAACGGCTGGAAAGAGAGCGGGACCTTGACCTTTCCTGGACCTTCGAGGGAAGGCGCTTCCGTGTCAATGCCTACTATCAGCAAGGCTGGATAGCGCTTGCCCTCCGCCTGCTGCCGGAGAGGATTCCGGCTCTGGCGGAGATTGGTGCATGGAAGGCATGGCAGAAAATGAAGGAAGTCGACCAGGGACTGATCCTGGTGACCGGAAGGACGGGAAGCGGCAAGACCACCACGCTGGCGGCCTTTATCGAGGAACTCAACAGGGAGAAATCGTATCATATCGTCACATTGGAAGATCCTTTGGAATATGTGCATGTACCAGGGAACTGCTTCATCAGCCAGAGGGAACTGGGCCGGGATTTCCTGAGCTTTCCGCAGGGACTTCGCAGTGCATTGCGGGAAATGCCGGATGTGATCCTGGTGGGGGAACTGCGGGATGCGGAGACGATGCGGACGGCACTCATGGCGGCGGAAACAGGAATCCTGGTGCTTGGCACATTGCACACGAAAAGCGCTGCGGAAACGGCTATGCGGGTGGAGGGCATGTTCCCCGCAGGGCAGAGGGATGTTGTTCGGGAGCAGTTTGCCTCCGTGTTCACGGGTATTTTCTCCCAGCAGCTCCTGCCTGCGAAAGATGGCGGGAGAGTGTGCGCCGTCGAGGTACTCTTGGCAACTGCGGCAGCCCGCAACATCATCCGGCAGGGAAAATATCCCCAACTGGATTCCGTGATGATGGGAGGCCGGGAGTGTGGGATGCAGACGAGGCAGATGGCATGGAAGGCACTCTATCAAGGAGGGCACATCACGAAAGAACTCTTTGAACGATTGGAAGACAGAGGATAGGGAGGTGTACATATGGCGATGTTCCATTATGTTGCCTGCAACGTCAGCGGAGAACTGAGGGAAGGGGAACTGGAGGCAGACTCCCCACGTGAGGCAGCCAGAGTAGTAAGGGAGCAGATGCTTCGGGTCATCCATATCGAGGAGGAGAAGCAGCAAAGCCGATGGAAGGGCATTCGATTTTCCTCGGTTACGCGGAAACATGCGGTATTTTTCTGCCGTCAGCTTGCGGTCATGGTGGATGCGCAGCCCATCAACAAGATCCTGGCTTCCATGGAGCAACAGAGCGGGGACAAGGCATATCTTGAAATGGTCAAGGAGATACGCCAATCCGTGGAACTTGGGCATGGCCTGGCAAGTGCCATGCAGAAATACGAGGATGCTTTTTCCGCAAGCATTGTCCATCTCATTGCGGCAGGGGAGGCCAGCGGAAGTTTGCCCGAGATACTGGCAAGGGCGGCGGATTATCTGGAACAGGAGTATGCGGACAGGAAAAAATTCCAGTCCGCCATGTTTTATCCTATGATTTTGGCAATCTCCGTCTGTTCTGTCCTTTTCGTGATGATGGTGTTCATCCTGCCCACCTTTGTCGGCCTGCTGGAAGGGCTGCATGTGGATTTGCCTCTTCCTGCCCGCATTTTATTGTTTTTCGGCAATTTCATTGCGAACTATGGGCTTTTTGCTCTGCTGGGCGGTATCGCTGTTCTGCTGGGGCTTTGGCAATTATATGGAAAGGAGTCGGTTCGCCGCCCCGTGGATGCTTTCCTTCTGCGATTGCCTGCCGTTGGGGATTTGAAGAAGCAGACGGCATGGATGCATATTCTTGGAACCCTGTCCGTGCTGCTCAACGGGGGATTGCGGATCGACGAGGCACTTTCCATGGCGGGGAAGGTGACGGACAACCTGGCGTTGCAGGATGTGGTTTCCAAGGCAAGAAACAGTGTGCAGCAGGGGTATTCCCTGGCGGAGGCATGGAAGGGGAATCCCCTGTTTCCGGCAATGCTCCTGCAGCTTGTGGCAGCGGGGGAGAGTTCCGGGCATTTGGAGGAGATGCTCCAGAAAGGGGCGGATTACTGCCGCATTTCCGCGGAAAATACATCCAAGAGGCTCCAGTCCATGGTGGAACCGGCACTGATCCTGGTCATGGGCGGCATCGTCCTGTTCTTTATCCTTGCCATTGTCCTTCCCCTGTTGGATTCCATGGAAGCGATTTCCTGATGGAGCAAGAATCAGATATGAAAGAAATTTAACATCCGCATGGTGACTTTCTTGTCATCGTCGTCGCGATGCTCAAAGAGATAGTTCAGGGAATAGGCGTAGAAGAAGGACGTGATGGGAACGAAGCGGCGCCCTTTCTTGATATTTCCCCAGGTCATGAGCTTCTTGTGGAGTGACTTGATGTCCTCCTTTGTAGCGGCATGCTTCCGCATGATGCGGCGCAATTTGAAATCCTTTTGGCAGTATTCGTAGATTTCGTCGAAAAGCTGCTCGTTTTCCAGGTCGTCGATGTATTTGTTGATGAGCCGGTTCGTCGTCTCGGAGCGTTTCAGGGAATGATACATCTCCAGTGCGACGATCACGAAGAGGGCCAGGCTCAGGGCAATCCATATGGTTTGTTGCATCATGATCTCCTCATAGGTTGTTCATTTTCTTGAAGCAGTAAAGGGTGGCCTTTGTGTCGGCGAGTGCCCCGTGGGCCTTGTCGTTGCCCCAGTCATACTTGTAATACTGGGCGCAGGTCGTGAGGTTCTGCCATTTGTAGCCGCCTCTTTTTTGATTGATTTCTCCATAGACAGGGGCGAAGTGCCGCATGACATCGATGACCTGCACATGCTTTCGATGAAAGGAGTCCATGGGAATCCCTGCCTGCTTGAGCATGCGGATGTCATAGAGGATGTTGTAGCCGATGTAGTACTGGGCGGCCTCCAGTATCTCCACGATGCGGTCATGGTGAGCATCGATGGCCTCCTTGTCTGCCACCATTTCCGGTGAGATGTGATGGACGGCCTCGGCCTCCGGCCATGAGAGATGGTGCTTGGGCCGGATGTACTCGTCGAACAGCACCTCGTCGGCGGCGTTCATGATGGAAAGCTGCAGGATTTCGGCCTGGTTGCCGAGCCCTGTGGTCTCCGTGTCGAAGCAAATGATTTTCGCTAAGTCCACTGTAATGGACATGTTCTCATCCCCTATTTCGTATTTCTTCTATGTTTTCCAATGATAACAAATATCGAAGAATATGACAACGGTAACTTGCACGAAAATCTCGAATATCAAAAGGAAGGTTCCACATGCAATTATCAAGAGAAGCAACGAGGCTCCGGCATCCCAATGTGCGCATCCAGCATATGATGCGCTTCAAGCCCGCACGAGTCATCCTGTTGAGCTTTGTCGCCATGATTGCCATCGGCACTTTGCTGCTGATGCTGCCGATCAGCACCACGAATGGGCAGGGGCTTCATCCCATAGATGCCCTTTTTGTTTCCACTTCCGCCTCCTGTGTCACAGGATTGACCGTAGTGGATGTCCATAATGATCTGACCGTGTTCGGCACAATCGTCATGCTGCTCCTGCTGCAGGTCGGCGGATTGGGTATCATGACACTGGCCACATTGGTTGCCCATTCCATCGGCCACCGCTTTCAGCTCCATGAAAGCATTGCCATCCAGGAATCCCTGAACCAGGGGGGGCGGAATGGACTCATGGGTCTGATTCGCTGCATCATCAAATACACCTTTCTCATTGAAGGATTCTTTGCTGTCCTGCTTTCCGTTCACTTCTATCCGGAATTTGGCATGAAGGCGATCGGCTATGGGATTTTCCACTCGGTATCCGCCTTCTGCAACGGGGGATTTGACCTTTTTGGCAACTATGACAGCCTCTGCCGGCGCAATGACGATATCTTCCTGCTGGCCTGTCTTGCCCTCTTGATCATTCTGGGCGGCATCGGTTTTACCGTTCTGGCGGAATTCGTGCATCGGCGAAGATGGTCCCGGTTTTCGCTCCATACGAAACTGGTCATTGTTTCCAACATTATCCTGATTCTTGCCGGAACCTTGCTGATCTTTGGCGTGGAATGCAGCAATCCCAACACGATTGGCAGCCTCAGCCTTCCAGAGCAGCTTGCAAACTCCTGCTTCACTTCCATTTCCTGCCGGACTGCGGGCTTCAACAGCTTCGATTTGGGGGAAACGGAACAGATTTCCCAGCTTGCCATGATCATCATAATGTTCATTGGTGCCTCGCCGCTTTCCACAGGAGGAGGCATCAAATGCACCACCTTCGCGGTCATCGTACTGTCCATGTGGGCCGTGTTTCGTGGACAGAGCGAGATCATCGTTTTCGGGCGGCGCATCACGCAGCGGCTGCGCGACCATGCCTTTGCCATCTTCACCATGGGAACCATCTGGGTCGTGACGGCAGGCATTATCCTTTCCATCCTCGATGGGGAGCAGCATGAGCTGCTGGAAGTCATCTTTGAAACCGTATCGGGATTTGCAACCGTCGGCATGGGTATCGGTATCACCCTGGAATGGAATGCCTGGGGGAAGCTCATCCTGGTTCTCACCATGCTGGCCGGCAGGGTGGGGATCATGACTTTCATGCTCTGCCTCATCGACCAAAAAGACACCATCATCAAATACCCGTCGGAAGATATCATGATCGGGTGAGGATTTGGAGGAATAAAAATGGCGGACAAGAAACAATTTGTTGTCTTCGGGCTGGGACGCTTTGGCAGCAATCTGGCCATTGCTTTGGCCGATATGGGCTACAATGTGCTGGGCGTAGACCGTGATGAGAATATCGCTTCCAGCATGGCGAATCGCCTGACCCATGTGGTGAGCTTCGATATCCGCGATGCCAGAGCCATGGAACAGGCGGGCATTGCCAGCTTCGACGCGGCAATCATCGCTTCCGGCAACCTGGAGGCAAGCCTGATGGCAACGATGCTTTGCAAGGAAATGAACCTTTCGGAAATCATTGTGAAGGCGATTGATGAGCGGCATGCAGAAATGGCGCGCAGACTCGGGGCGACAGAGGTCATCTTTTCCGAGCGGGATACGGCGCGCAGGGTCGCCTTTCGTCTGGTGTCGCCCCACATGGTGGACTATATCGAAATCGCAAAAGACATCCAGATCATGGGCGTCGACATGCCCCGCCGGCTCGTGGGAAAGAATCTGATCGAATCGGAGCTGCGTTCCCTCTACCAGCTCAACCTCATCGCATTGATTCACGAAGGCAAGACCATCGTATCACCCTCTCCCAATCAGGTCTTTGCGGCAGATGACAGGATGTTCCTCATCGGGACACCGGAAACCTTTGCAAGATTCGAGAGAGAGATGATGGATTGAAATGATGGATTGAATCGGTATGTTTTGCCTATGGAAAAATTTGAATAATTGCGTTATGACGGAATAAATTCCGTCGAAACGACACAAAGAATATTTTGCCATTGGCAAAATTTGAACAATACGTTATAATAATAAAAAATATGATTGACCTGTGCGCTGTCTGTTGTGGCAGGTCCTTTGCCTTTTTGCACCGTATTCCTTATCATATCAAAGGAGGAAGTTTCTGCAATGAAAAGCACGAAACCCATTTACACGATTGGCCATCGCAATCCGGACACGGACTCCATATGCTCGGCGATTGGCTATGCCCATTTGAAGCAGGCCATGGGGGAGAATGTTGTTCCCGCCCGCGCCGGAAAGGTGAATGCCGAGACGAAGTTTGCGCTGGAGCATTTCAAGGTGGAGCAGCCGCTTCTCATCACGGATCTCTATCCACGGGTCAAGGATATCACACTGGACTGCAAGATCGTGGTGCGTCAGCATGATACCCTGCGCCGTCTGGGAGAGGTCATGCGGGACAATGACCTGAAATCCGTTCCGGTCACGGACAGCAAGGGCGTGCTGGTGGGAATCGTCACGGTCAGCGATCTGGCGAAGCGCTATTTTCAGGAGCTTGGCATGCAGAACCTTGCCGATATGCGCGTGCGTTATCGCGACATCATCCATGCCATCGATGCCAAGGTTTTGGTGAACGGTGACGAGGGAGATTTCATTGAGGGCAGTGTGCGCATCGCTGCCGGCAGCGTAAACACCATCAAGAGCGTCGTGAAAAAGAATGATATCGTTCTGGTGGGGGACCGCCATGAGGCAACCCTGCTGGACTGCATGAACCAGGATATTTCTTGTCTCATCGTCACGGGCAATGGGCAGGTTCCTGCCGCTGTCATCGAGGAAGGCGAGAAGCGCAGGATGTTTATCTTGAGCACGCCTTACGATACCTATACTTCCGCCCGCCTCATCAACCAGTGCGTGCCGATTCGCCGGATCATGCACGAGGCACCCGTTTGCTTCAAGCCCCTGGATCTCCTCAGCGACATCAAGGGAACCATGGAGGAGACGAACTACCGCAACTATCCCGTGGTGGAAAACGGGCATCTGGTAGGGCTTGTGAGCCGTGACCAGCTCATGGTTCCCGAGCGCGAGCGCGTCATTCTTGTGGATCACAACGAGCGCGGACAGGCCGTGGAAGGCATCGAGGAAGCGAAGATCGTCGAGATCATCGACCACCATCGTCTCGGCGGCATCCAGACCAGTGAGCCCATCTATACCTATCAGGAGCCGGTGGGCTGCACGGCGACCATTGTTGCCAACATGCACTGGCTCCGCGATGTGGATATCCCGCCCTCCATTGCAGGTCTGCTCCTCTCGGCCATCATCTCCGACACGGTGCTCTTCAAGTCGCCGACCTGCACGGAGTATGACAAGAAGACCGCGAAGCATCTGGCGGAGATTGCGGGTGTGGACATCAACGAGTACGGACTTGCCATGCTCAAGGCTGGCTCAGGCATTGGTGACATGACCCCTGCGGAGATTGCCAAGAACGATATGAAGGAGTTCCGCATCGGCGAATACCGCATCATCGTGAGCCAGATTTCCGTCATGGATACCAAAGAGGTCATGGATCTGGAGTCGGAGCTCATCAAGAGCATGGCAGCCATCTGCGAGAAAGAGGGCTTCGATATGAGCCTTGTCATGGTGACGGATATCATCGAGGAGGCTACCTATTTGCTCTATTCCGGTTCGCCCAAGACGCTCATCGGCGAGGCCTTCAAGAAGGACGCCAGCGGAACCCATGTCTACCTGCCCGGTGTCATGTCCCGCAAGAAACAGATCATCCCGCCCCTTTCCGAAGCGGTCAAGCGCATCAAGCCTGAGTGAGTTATAGTGTGTATAGAAGAACGGCATCCCGATTGGGATGCCGTTCTTCAAATCTCCTCTATAAACTCTCCAAAATCATCCACCGGCAGGAAGGTTGCGCCATTGCCCAAGGCTTTGAAATGTGCCTTGCCGCACTGGATTTCTGGAAGGCATCGATGGTGATGACCATGATCTGGATATCGTTGGCCGTGGCAAAGTCCCGGATTTTCTCGATATGATTGCTGTCATAGACAAAGGCATCATAGTTCACATTGGTGTAGATTCCACGGAAGTGCTCACGGGTGATGTCGATGGTTTTCTTTACGCCCTCCTTGATGGCGATACTTGGCACAACGATGATAAACTTGGTGAAGCCATAGGCCTTGTTGAGTTCCAGCAGGGTGCGGAGGTACACGTAGGTTTTCCCCGTGCCGGTTTCCATCTCGATATCAAGATTGAGCTCGCTTTCCAGGGTGTCAGATTGGGGAAGTCCATGTCGGAGCTGTACCTCACGGATATTCTTGAGCAAATCTTCCTGGTCCAGTCCCAGACGATTTCCGATGCCCTGTCCCAGGGCAAGCTGTTGGGGAGCAGAAAACTCGTCCAAAAGGGATAACTGCTCGTCCACAGCTGTCACTGTGAACAAAGATGGTTTCACTGTCTGTCCCTTGAACACATCCCGCACAGCGGCAATGGCTTCTTGTTGGTAGTCAAGGGTGGAGTCAAATTTTAACTTCATGGGTATTTTCACCTCTATATAGGTTGTCGAATTGCATTTACGGCATGAATGATATATAATGATAGACGAAAGATCAGGAAAGGGGGCTTTTCTATGTCTATCACTGTAGACTTATCTCCTGCTGATGTAGCGTTTGTTGAGGAGCAAGCTAATGCGGCTAATTTAAGCCTGGAAGTCTTCGCTCGTGATGCCATAATGAAGGCGGCCAATAATGCGGCGTATCTTGCAAAATTGGACGAGGCCGACAGGCAGCTTCGGGAGGGGCAATTTAGAGTATTCACAATGGAGGAATTGGAGGCTATGGCAGAATGAGCCGCGTTGCTTTTGTTGATGCGGGTTGGAGCGATTATCTCTATTGGCAATTGATGGACAAAAAGACTTTGCGAAAAATAAACAAATTTCGGCCCAGACGGTCAATGCTCTTGATGACAATCGTATCGCCAACCTTCAAAACCTTCAGCATCGACTGATAGGCCGGACGGTCAAAGTCCTTGCCCGACTGCTTGTCCACGAAAAAATTCTCCGGTGGAACACCGCACTCCCGAAAGGCGGCCAACTGCCTGTCAAGGTTTTGCTCCCGCGTGGACACCCTGCCATACGCATATACCATTTCTCCCATAAACATTCCCTCCTTGCACAACGGGGGCAGCTCTGCGCTGCCCCCGTTGATCGTGTCCCGCCTCGTTCATATCCACAATAATTGCCCGATATGCAGCCATCTGCGTCGTCATCGGTCGGGGAATTCTTCGCCAATGGCTCAGAACTCCCGTTGACATGCCACTGGCATGTCAACCAGTTGGCGTAGCCACCGCTACGCCGCCCTCGAGAATATGCCACTGGCATATTCTCTCCTAGCATCTGACTACATCTCGAACAATTATTTTTATGTTTCTGAACGAGGTGGGACACTCGTTCAATCATCCTTGCCATCATAGCAGAGTTTCTCCTCGAAGAATCTACGGTTGACTCGCCCCCGAAAGGTGAGCTTGCCCATTGCTTCCAGTTCCGCATTGAGTCTCTTGATGATCTGGTAGGCGGTGTTCTTTCCCACTCCTGCCGCTTCCATGACTTCCTTCACGCTCATCTGCGTGGAAGGCGGTGCTGTTCGTCTGTTTTTCATATGGATGCTCCTTTCTTGCTGCCATCGGCAGCCTTTTTATATGTTAATTTGGCACATATACAGCCCAATGTCATTAACGATCGGGGAGTCGTCGAAGACAGTGGGGGGAGGTTCAACGGAAAAGTGGAACTCGTTTACTATTCGCCCAGTTGTGCCTTCGAACCTCATCCGTCAGACCTTCGGTCTGCCACCTTCCCCAGAGGGGAAGGCTTTCTGGAAAACAACCCCGCCTTCTTCCATGCTTTGGAATATTTTGCCTTTGGCAAAATTTGAACAATGCGTTATAATAAAGCCAAAAAGAGGAAGGGTGGTTGCCATGGCGAAAATCGAGATACCGACACTGAAGAAATATCAAAGGCCGGTCATAGAGATCGGCGGGCTTTTCGCGCTGATAGACACAGGTGCGACAATCCCCATGTTTTCCGTGCCGGGCCCCATTCTCAAAAAGGCATACTCCGCCGAGAAAATCCTGGAAAACGGGGTCGTCGGCGGGATTGGCGGTTTCACCATGGGGGACATATACCGTCTGCCGGAATTCAAGGTTGACGAACTGGAATATGCTCCATTCGAAGTCTTTGTCCCCCACAAGCAAAGGCTTAACTATCCGCTCCTTCTCAGCAGCACCTTGTTCTACGGCATGAGATACACTGTGGATACGGTAGAGTCCATGTTCATCGTGGACACAAAGAACGAACCAACAAAAAGGTCGTTCAAGATAATAAGCTTGGAGGGGAAACTCTACCCACAGATAGACAACATTCTCGTGCAGGACGGTGACCTGTTGTCCGGCGAGTTCTTTCTCAGTCCGGAATATTGATTTCAATCAAACAGCATACGAAATATAGAAGCCCGTGGCAATTTGCTGCGGGCTTTCTAAAACAGCAAGCCCTGCCATAACCCCACGAAGGGGATGGGGGAGGATTTGGGGCTGGAACTACCCAACCCCGAAGGGGTGGCCTGTCGTAGATACTCCCTAAGTGCGCAAACCTCGTTGCGTGAGCCGTCGCTTGCCGGCGGGGTATCTAGACACGTAGTTCTTATCAGGACAGGCCATTCGTGGAAGCCCCAAAGCCTCCCCCGTCCCCGTCCTCTATGCTGATCATGATAACTCCAATATACATGTATACATGCAGAAATGCCTTGTTTATCAGCCCCTGCAAGCAAAGTAGCAGTCAAAGTCCCGGCGTCAGAGCTGCGATGACATGCAGCGCGCCTTCACCTTGAAAAATCTCCTTGCACGGAGTAGAATGAGGACAGGATAAATGCGGAAGGGGGATACTATTGGATATTTTTAGTGGGCTCAATCCAGCGCAAAAATCTGCGGTGGAGCATATGGAGGGCCCGCTCCTGATTATGGCGGGGGCGGGCTCCGGGAAGACAAAGGTGCTGACCTGCAGGATTGCCAATCTGCTGGCGCATGGGGTGGCTCCTTACAGGATTCTTGCCATCACCTTTACCAACAAGGCGGCAATGGAGATGCGGGAACGGGTGGACAACATGATTGGCGAGGGGGCCAGGGAGGTGTGGCTCAGCACCTTCCATGCCTTCTGCGCCCGATTCCTGCGCCGGGAGATTGAAGCCACGGGGCTTTACAAGAGCAATTTCGTCATCTATGACACCAGCGACACTCAAAATCTCATCAAGACCTGCCTCAAGGAACTGAACCTTGACGACAAGCAGTTTGCCCCGAACGGCATCCAGTCGGCGATTTCCAATGCAAAGAACATGATGCAGGGGCCCAGGGCATATGAAAGGATGGCGGCAGGATTCTACGAGAAGAAGGTCTCCGAGGTCTACCAGCTCTATGCCAAGAAGCTCCGGGCAAACAACGCGCTGGACTTCGATGACCTCCTCATGGTGTCCGTGGCCCTTCTGGAAGAGAACGAAGAAGTGCGGGAAAAGTACCAGAACCGTTTCCGCTATATCCTCGTGGATGAGTACCAGGACACGAACGGAGCGCAGTACCAGCTGACAAAGCTCCTGGCGGAGAAGCATCACAACCTCTGCGTCGTGGGAGATGCAGACCAGTCCATCTATGGCTGGCGCGGTGCGGATATCCGCAATATCCTGGACTTTGAAAAGGATTATCCCGAGGCCGTGACCATCAAGCTGGAGCAGAATTACCGCTCCACGAAGACCATCCTCATGGCCGCCAATGCCGTTATCGAGAACAACAGGAACCGCAAGAAAAAGGAGCTCTGGACGGAAAATCCCTCCGGGGAAGGCATCACAAACCATGAGGCGGAGGATGAATGGGATGAGGCCCATTTCATTGCCGATGCCATCGTGAAGGAAAAGACACTGCATGGCGCGTCCTATGGGGATATGGCCATCCTTTACCGGACCAATGCCCAGTCCCGTGTCCTGGAGGAAGGGTTGATGCGGGCAGGGATTCCCTATACCATGGTCGGAGGGCTGAAATTCTATGACCGCAAGGAAATCAAGGATATCCTTGCGTATCTCAGGGTGATCTACAATCCCCTGGATACGGTGAGCCTCCTCCGCATCATCAATGTGCCGAAGCGGGGGCTGGGGGCGACTTCCATCGGCAGATTGACGGAGTATGCCGATGCCAACGATTTGACGCTTTTCGACATCATTTCCAGCCCGGATGCCATGGGAAGCGTGCCGGGGCTTTCCGGGCGGGCAAGGAATTCCCTGGAGAGATTTTCTGCCCTTATTTTTGAACTCATGGGATTGCAGGGGCAGATGGACTTGGATGCATTCGTGGAGAAGGTGCTGGAGGATTCCGGCTATATGGCGGAACTCGAGGCAGAGGACAAAAAGCCGGAGGTTCAGTCCCGCATCGAGAATCTCAAGGAATTCGTGGGCGTGGCGAAGGATTTCCAAAAGTCGGAGGAGAGCACGCGCCTGGAGGATTTCCTCTCCCAGGTTTCTCTGGTCTCGGATATCGACAATGCGGAGATGGAGGATGACCGCGTGACACTTATGACCCTGCATTCCGCCAAGGGCCTGGAATTCCCTGTCGTGTTCATGGCGGGCATGGAGGAGGGGATTTTCCCACATTCCCGCACACTCATGGAGGAAAAGGAAATCGAGGAGGAACGCCGTACCTGCTATGTTGGCATCACCCGTGCCCAGAGGAAGCTCTATATGACCCATGCGCGCATGCGTACGATCTATGGCAGGACAAATATGAATCCCGTCTCCCGCTTCATGGATGAGATCCCTGTATCCTGCATGGATTCCATGGGAGGGGCAGACCGGTATGGCGCAGGAAAGGAAACCGCGTTTCATCCCAAGGCAAGCCAGATGGGAAAAGGCGTGCACTTCCGTGGCAAGCCCCAATCTGCACTGGAAGCCATGCAGACCATGCAGCGCCGTCAGAGCGCGCCTTCGGCAAAGACGAGCGTGCCCAAAGACGTCATCCGTCCGGACATCACGGTCAAGTGGTCCGTGGGAGACAAGGCGCGGCATGGAAAATTTGGCCTGGGAACCGTCATTTCCGTCAAGGGAAGCGGCGAGGAGACGGAGCTCAAGATCGCATTTCCAGGGCAGGGCGTGAAGGGCTTTACACAGAAATATGCGCCGATCGTAAAGGCGTGAACATTGCGGGAAGGATGGTCGAGGGTGGCAGACATCAAGGAGATCAAGAAAGAGCTGCAGGCACTGCGCAAGGAGATCAAGCACCACAACCGCCGCTATTATGACGATGACAGCCCGGAGATATCGGATTATGAGTACGACCAGCTCATGCTCCGCCTCAAGGCCATAGAGAAGGAATACCCGGAACTCATCACGAAGACTTCCCCCACGCAGATGGTGGGGGGGACGGCAAAACGGGAGGCGGGTGTCCTGGTGAAGCATGATGTTCCCATGCTTTCCTTGCAGGATGTCTTTTCCAAGGCAGAAATCGTGGATTTTGTCGCCTCCATGCGGCAGGAACTGGGTGAGCCGGAATTCGTGGTGGAGGAGAAGATCGACGGGCTTTCCCTTGCCCTTCGCTACGAGAATGGCGAGCTTGTCCGCGCTGTCACGCGTGGCGATGGGATTCTTCAGGGAGAGGATGTCACGGAGAATGCAAGGGTCATAAAAGACGTGAGGCAGTCCTTGAAGGACCGGCTCCCCTATTTCGAGGTGCGGGGGGAGGTCTATATGGAGACGGCGGCCTTTGAGGCCGTCAATGAGAGGCAGGAGCTTCTGGGGCTCAAACCCTTTGCCAATCCGCGCAACTGTGCGGCAGGCACCCTTCGCCAGTTGGACAGCCGCATCACGGCGGAGCGGAATCTGTCCATGTTTGTGTTCAACCTGCAGACAGCCCGCGGCAGGGAGTTTGCGACCCATACGGAAGCCTATGAGTTCATGAGGGCCCAGGGCATCAAGATCATTCATGGCTACAAGGTCTGCCACACGGCGGATGAGGTATGGGCAGCTATACAGGAGATCGGCGAGTCCAGGGGGGAGCTTCCCTATGACATTGACGGCGCCGTGGTGAAGCTCAACAGCTTTGCCGACAGGGAACGGCTGGGGGCCACGTCGAAGGTGCCGCGATGGGCGATTGCCTATAAATATCCCCCCGAAGAGAAAGAGACCGTGCTGAGGAAGATCGAGCTTTCCGTGGGCCGGACGGGACGCATTACCCCGACGGCGATATTCGACCCCATCCGCCTTTGCGGTACGAAGGTGGAGCGGGCAACCCTCCACAACCAGGATTTCATCGACGAGATGGATGTGCGGATTGGGGACACCATTGTCGTCTATAAATCCGGGGAAATCATCCCGAAGGTGAAGGGGGTCGTGAAGGAGAAGCGCCCGATGGATGCGGTGCCCTTCCTCATCGGGGATACCTGCCCTGTTTGCGGGCATCGTGCCTTTCGTGAGGAGAATACCGCGGACATCAAATGCACGAATCCCAACTGTCCGGCGCAGCTGGAGAACCATATCCTGAATTTCGTGAGCCGCAATGCCATGGACATCAAGGGTTTCGGGGCGGCCTATATCAAGGAGCTCATCGAAAAAGGCTATCTTGCAAATATCGCGGATATCTATTATCTGCACAGCCATCGCGAGGAATTGATTGCCGCAGGCATCCTTGGCAAGGAAAAGAATACGGACAAACTTCTTCAGGCAATTGAGGCGAGCAAGGAAAACGAGCCGCAGCAGCTTTTGACGGGGCTGGGGATTCCCGGCATCGGCAGGGCGGCGGCGCGGGATCTCATGCGGAAGTTTGGCTCCATGGATGCTCTGCAGGCAGCGACGGAGGAAGAGCTTCTTGCCGTTCCGGACATGGGGGAGATCAGCGCGAAGAACATCAGGGAATACTTTTCCGATGAGGCCAACAAGGAGATGCTTCTCAACCTGAAGTCTGCGGGTGTCCATATGGAGAGCCATGAGGCCGGGAGCGAAGAGGGCATCCTTTCCGGCAAGACCTTTGTGATCACAGGCACCTTGCCCACCATGGACCGGAAGGAAGCGGCAGCGCTCATTGAGCGTCACGGTGGCAGGGTGACGGGCAGCGTTTCGAAAAAGACGGACTATCTTGTTGCCGGGGAAGCAGCCGGAAGCAAGCTGGCAAAAGCCCAGACACTGGGGACGAAGATCCTCTCGGAGGAGGAGCTGCTGGAGCTTTGCAAAGAATAAAGGATATTTTTTAAGGAGATGATCTGTATGCCAACATTGATGGACAAGACCGTACTCATGGACGCAGAGGGGATTCGCCGTGCCCTTACCCGTATCGCCCATGAGGTCGTTGAGAAGAACAAGGGCGTGGAGAATATCGTTCTCGTGGGGATTCGCACCCGTGGGGTTCCCATTGCCGAGCGTCTGGCGGAAAATATCGGGCAGATCGAGGGAGGGAAGCCTCCGGTGGGGATTCTGGACATCACCCTTTACAGGGATGATCTTTCCACTCTTTCCTACCAGCCGATTGTGCGTCCCACGGAACTGCCGGTGGATATCACGGGAAAGACCATCGTGCTGGTGGATGATGTCCTCTATACTGGAAGGACCATCCGTGCCGCCCTGGATGCCATTATCGACATGGGGCGGCCGAAGGCCATCCAGCTGGCTGTCCTGATTGACCGCGGGCATCGCGAGCTCCCCATCCGCGCGGATTTCGTGGGCAAGAATGTGCCGACCTCCTCCCGCGAGGTGGTCAGCGTGCAGATCGATGCGGTGGACGGAGAGGAAAAGGTTGTTCTGCGGGAATTAGAAAGGGAAGCGTAAAGGGGATGCAAAGGATTACTTTTCGATGGGCAGCCGTTCTGGTCTTGTCTTTGACCTTCCTGATGGCAGCCTTGGGATGCGGTGCGGACAAGAGCGCATCTTCCGGAAGTGCGTCTCAGGGAACACAGGTTGCGGCAGTACAGCCTGCGGACAGGGAAACCAGACCTGCGGACAGGGACCCCGGGCCGGTCAGGAAAACCGGGGAGGAAACAAACCATACGTCGGCACATGACAAATATACGAAAGAGGATATCGAGGGCCTCAGGAATACGGAGAACTTCGCCAAGGGAGCACTGGAGCACATTTTTGATGGCACCATCAACAAGAAGGGCAAGGCCACCGGCTACCATTACTCCATGGTGGAGGGAAGCAAGGGGCATATCATTGACGGAACAAGAAGCAATCTCGATGAGAATGAGGTCTTCACGGCCAAGGTCGAGGTGGGGGATGTCAAGAAGAATGGTTTCAGTTCCTTCTATCCGGAGTCATGGACACCCCAGGAGGTTGTTGATGCCATCAATGAGGCTTATCAGGATGCTGTGAACAATCCGCAGAATCCACAGGGAGATCTTTGGATTGGCTATCATGGGAATCTTGAGATCGATATGTATCTGAACGACAAGAAGAAAATCGTTACTGCTTATCCGATTTATGTGGGGAAGAAGAAATGATGAAGTATGAGATAAGGATGACAGAGGGGAAGCACCCGGTTCCGGTCGTGGTGTTCGAGGACAGGAAATACGAGCTGGTGGGAGCATTCCTTCTGGCCGAGGCGAGGAGCTTTTCCGATGAGATCCTGCATGTGATTGACGCGGTTTGCGTCGATGGCGGGGCGTCAGGGGAGTTCGCCGGCAATGTCTTCCGCCTTGAGATTGCGGCAGAAATGACAAATGTGGTGGATGACATCATGGGCAAGGAGTGCGAGATCGGCACGAAGGAATTGAGAGGAATTGTCGAGGCATATTGCAAGGCATGTTGTGATTGACCAGACATATCAATACTGACTGAGAGGATGAGTTCAAGTGTTGTACGCTACGTTTTGGCTAAGAGACAGTGTATACCTGAACTTGTATGTTATGAGCGAATACAAGGACAGGGATGGCGGAGACAATCTTTCACTGCGAATCGAAGACAGGGACAATGTCGATAATTTCTGTGAGTGGAGAGTCCCGGACGTTGCTTGCTTTAAGTCTTTTGGTTTTTCCGAAACGGATCTTTTCAAGATAGAGGATTATATCAGGGATAATGAGTCTATTATTTGGGATGATTGGAAGGAACACGCCAATGCCAGAACTGCTTGACATATATCTCGGCTATAACTTTTATGTAAAGTCTGATGGGGACAATGAGCCGGTTCACATTCATGTTGCCAAAGGACACCCGGAGAAGGCCACAAAATTTTGGATTATGTCCGACACGGTGGAGTTGGCAAGAGATAACGGAACAGTTGATCCCAAGGATATGGGGCGTGTCTTGCGTTACTTACGGAAAAACAGAGAGCGTATGATGAGCAAGTGGCTGGCGCATTTCAAACATGCCGAAGTTAAACATTAAAAAGCTGGCTCCTTGATGAAGAATTTTCCCTGTGACACGTATTTTCTGGAATGGTGAGGAGATGGCGCAATGAAGGGGTTTAAGAAATGGATTGGAACGGCCATGGCGGTGCTGGCCTTGTCTGTGCCCGCATCTTTCGTGGAATGTGCGCCCGCATATGCGGATTCGTTGCTGCGCCACCTGCCGCTGACGGTGCGTACGCAGTATTTTTCCGACGGGGACAAAGAAGGGGAACTGTTTCGTTCTCATTGGACACAGGTGGATTTCCAGGGAGACAGAGCTGCATTCGAAAATATTGCCAAGGCCCTGTCGGATTACAACAAACAGGAAGCCCGGTCCAACCGCGATATCCGGAAGCAGATGCTTGCTGCCGCCAAACAGGAAAGGAACGAGCGGAAAGAGGCCGGTGCAGCGACCTTTTATCCCTATGAACACACAGAGGACATATGCTTCCGGCGCACGGATTCTTTGGCCCTGAGCTTCCTGGAAAACAATTCCTCCTATGAGGGAGGCGTGCATGGGACGTACGGTGTGATCGGACGGAATTTCGATGCAAAAACAGGGAAAGAATTGCAGCTTGAGGATGTCATTACGGACAGGAAGGGGATGGCCGAAGCAGTCAAGGCGCAGCTTCGGTTCGACTATCCGAAGGCTTCTTTCATGGAAAGCGGAAGCACTCTGATGGAGGAAATGGTGGATCAGATGATGGAGGACGATACCATCTCCTGGACGTTGGATCCCTGGGGTCTATCCTTTTATTTCAATCCTTATCAGATCGGTTCGTATGCAGAAGGCATCTTTACTGCCACCATCCTGTTCTCCGAGCATCCGGAGCTGTTCCGTCAGGACGAATATCATTATGGGCCTTGCTGGCGTGGGCCTGGCAGTTATGCCATCGACATCATTCCTTATTTGCCCCAACGATTCTCCGACAGTCCCAGGGACGACCGGCTGGTTGTCTACAATATGGGAGATGAGGTGAGAATTGTCTATTGCGGTGAAACGCTTGTCGATCAGATTGCAGCCAAGGATTTCCGCCCGGTATTTGTTCAGCTTGCGGATGATCGGCGCTACCTGTACGCGGATTGCTCGACAGATGGGAAGAACTACCACCTGCGCGTCTATGACCTGAACGGGACGGAGCCTGAGCTTATCGGCACACAGGCCATGACAAGGCTCGCATCAAAGCCGGGACAGACGAAAAATCGCAAGTGGTATGTCCTTTCGGATCCCGGAGATTTCCTCATGACCTCCACGGGAGGTGACTTTCCGCCCGGAAAATGGCTGCGCTGCCGCGTGGGCCAGGATGGACGCATCGAAGTCTATGATGTAGAAGGTGCTGTTGGATGAGATGGTTTTATCATAAGGTCGGTTAACTGGAAGGGATGTATTGATTCATGTCAATTGAGAACGTGAAGGCGTATTTTCGTGCGCATGGGATGGAGGGACGGATTCTTGAGTTCGAGGAATCCAGTGCTACGGTGGACTTGGCGGCGCAGGCCGTGGGGTGCGAGCCGGCCCGTATCGCGAAAACCCTGTCCTTTTCTGTGGGAGGCCAGCCGGTTCTGGTGGTCACGGCAGGGGATATGCGCATTGCGGGGCCCAAGTTCAAGGCGGTGTTCCATGAAAAGCCGAGGATGCTGGCAGCGGATGAGGTAGAGGAAAAAATCGGCCATGGGGTGGGCGGTGTTTGCCCCTTTGCGGTCAAGGAGGGGGTAAAGGTATACCTGGATGTCTCCATGAAGCGGTTTGCCACCATATTTCCTGCCTGTGGCAGCGGCAACAGCGCTATCGAGCTTTCCCCGGAGGAACTGGAAAAGTATTCCGGCGCCCTGGAATGGGTGGACGTGTGCAAATAAAAGAAAGAGATGCCTGGTTACTCGCTGCTGTCCTGCATGAGGATGGCGGCGAGTTCTTTTTCTTCCGGGGTGATGTAGACGGTCTTTTGGTCGGTGAAGATGACGAAGCCGGGCTTTGCACCCGAGGGCTTCTTTACATGGCGGCACTCCGTGTAGTCGACGGGAACCTTGGAGGAGGCCTGCGCCTTGCTGAAATGGGCGGCGAGCTGGGCGGCGAGGAGCAGGGTTTCCTCTGACGGCTCCATGCCGCCTGAGCGCAGGATGACATGGGAGCCCGGGATATCCTTGGTATGGAGCCAGAGGTCATTGTAACGGGCGGTCTTGAAGGTCAGCCTGTCGTTCTGGTAGTTGTTCTTTCCCACAAGGATTTCCGTACCGTCGGGGGCATGGAAATGGAAGGGGCGAGCGGGCTTGTCGTTGTTCTTCTTTTTCACCTTTTCCCTGAGGTAACCGCCGGATACGAGCTCGTTGTGTATCTCGTTGATTTCGGCAAGACTGGAGGAGGCAAGCAGGGAGGATTCGATGCTTTCAAGATAGGAAATCTCTTCCTCGTTTTTGGTGATCTGTTCCTTCAACAATTCCTGGGCCCGTTTCAGCTTGTCGTACTTCTTGTAATAGGCCTGCATGTTCTGGACGAGGGTAAAGCGCTGGTCCAGGGGAATCGAGATCTTCTCCCCTTCGCCACTGTAGATGTCAGGCACCGTGATCTCACTGTCGGCATGGTCCTGGAAATCGTACTGGTAGGTCATGAGGTTGTCGCCGCGGACCTTGTATTCCTCGGCATTCTCTGCCTCGGCCAGCTCCTCGTGGATTTTTTCCAGTTTGCCACGGGCACGGTTCAGCTCGTTCTTTACGAGTTTCCGGAAGCGTTCCTTGTCCGGGGGCATATAGCTCCCGATCATCCTGTCCGCTTTTTCCAGCAGTGCGCTGATGGTGGGGAATTCCAGGACGATGGCATCTGTGATGTAATGAAGGGGGAAGGCTGCCATGGCCAGTATTTTCTTGTTGGCATCGCACAGGAGGGCAGCAGGGCTGTCCGTAGACTGGCAGGCATGAAGGAGTTCTTCCAGAGCATTCTGCAGGGATTGGAAGTCCGCATCATCGAGTTCCGAAACAGGAATATTGGCGGGAAGTCCTGCGGAAAAGGCGGCCTCCCTGGCGGATACGGGGCCGAATCCCATGCAGGCATCGAGGAGGGCCTTGGAGAGCTTCTTTTCCGGGGTGCTTTTGATGCGCTCCATGATATCTTCCATGGGGGAGGTGAAAAGGTCCAGCTTTTCCTGCCCGGGAGGGAGTTCATAGGCCTGTCCCGGCAGCACAGTTCGCACCCTGCTGCTGTTCTCCCCGATTTTCCGTAGGGAATCGATGATGGTGCCGTCCTGGATGAGAATGATGTTGCTGTATTTTCCCATGAGCTCGATGACAAGGGTTTTTGTGACGATTTTCCCACCGGCGGCCAGTGTGTCGATATCCAGGAGGATGAGCCTGTCCAGCCCGTGCTGGCGTATGTCGGCGATGCGTCCTGTCTCGATCTGCTTGCGGAGCACCATGCAGAAGACGGGGGGCTCGGGAGGGTTCTCCAGTGGTTTCGTGATGAGATGGGCGGCAGGGTTCTGGGGATGGATGGAGATGTGCAGAAGATGGTTCTGCCCGGGCTGCCGAATGGAAAGGATGATGGAATGCCGGTTGGGCTGGGTGATCTTGTCGATGCGCCCGCCATTCAAGGTGTTCTGTAATTCCTGCACCAGTGGGTGCATGGAAAATCCGTCAAAGCTCATTTGCAATACCTCGTTCCCAATTTAATAAAGAAAGTATAGCACGGACAGTTGCATAGCGGCAACAAAACAAGTAAAATAAGAAAAGCGAAGATAGGAACGGAAAATTTCAGGATAGGGGTTGTCGTCATGGATTTCACGAAATGGCAGGGCTGCGGGAATGATTTCGTCCTTGTGGACTGCCTGCAGGAGAAGATAAGGGATTATGCGGCTTTTGCAAGGAAGGTGTGCGACAGGCACTACGGCGTTGGCGCGGATGGCATTCTCGTCGTCCTGCCGTCGGAAAAGGCGGATTTTTGCATGCGCATCTTCAATACGGATGGAAGCGAGGCGGAGATGTGCGGCAACGGCATCCGCTGTTTTGCCCGCTATCTGTATGACAATGGGATTGCAAAGGGCACGGAATTCACGGTGGAGACCGGTGCGGGAATCCTGGTGCCGAAAATCGTGACGGAAGACGGGGCAGCGAAGGCCGTATGCGTGGATATGGGAAAGCCGGTCCTTGCAGGAGACGAGATTCCGGTGACAGGCTTTGGGAAGGGACAGGTGGTGTCCGAGCCCATCGAGGTGGCAGGAAAGACCTATGCCATGACCTGCGTGTCCATGGGGAATCCGCACTGCGTGATATTCGTGGAGGATATTGCTGCCTGCGGCATTGAGCATATCGGGGCTCTTTTTGAGTCCCATGAACGGTTCCCACGCAAGACGAACACGGAATTCGTGGAGGTCAGGGACAGGAAGCATATGCGCATGCGCGTCTGGGAACGCGGTGCGGCAATCACTTTGGCCTGTGGCACAGGGGCCTGCGCTACGCTTGTGGCTGCGGTGCTCAATGACAAGGCGGACAAGAAGGCGGAAATCGAACTGGATGGCGGCAAGCTCGTGATCGAGTGGGCCGACAATGGTCATATTTATATGACGGGCCCGGCGGAGCAGGTATTTTCCGGGGAAATTGAGGAATGAGAGGAGTGCTTTTGTGCTTAGGAGCATGACAGGGTTCGGTGCAGCGGAAACGGAAAACGAGTCCTATAAGGTTCATGTGGAAGTCAAGTCGGTGAACCAGCGTTTTCTGGATTTGGCATTTCATATGCCGCGATTGCTCAATGTGTGGGAGGATGAGCTTCGCAATCGCATCAAGGAGAAGGCTGCGCGAGGGAAGATGGATGTGTATGTCACCCTTGTGGATAAGCGGGAGATGGAAGCCTGCGTCCGTGTGAATCATGGATTGGCAAAGGGATACCATGGGGCGCTCAATGAGATAAGCGATCTCCTCCATCTGCCCCGCAATGGCGATGTCACTGCGATTGCAGCCTATCCCGATGTGCTGGTCATGGAGGAGCGGACTTCCCTGGAAGGCGGCGAGGAGGTATTGTTTCCTGCCTTGGAACAGGCCTTGGAATCCCTTGATGCGATGCGCCAGAGGGAAGGCATGAATATCCAGCAGGACTTCCAGCAGCGGCTGGCCGAACTGGAGAGCATGGTGGACAAGGTGTCCGCATTGGCACCAGAGATTGTGGAGGCCTATCGCCAGCGTCTGCAGAAGATGATGGCGGAACTCCTGGCGGACAAGGACTTTGATGAGACGCGCATCATACAGGAAACGGCCCTTTATGCGGACAAGGTGAACTATACGGAAGAGATCGTGCGGCTGAAGAGCCATTTCCAGCAGTTTCGCCAGATGGTGGCGGCAGCGGAGGGGCCTGTGGGGAGGAAGCTGGATTTCCTGATCCAGGAGATGAACCGTGAGGCAAATACCATAGGCTCGAAGGCGAACAATGCGGCCGCTGCCCAGATTGTGGTGGATATCAAGAGCGAAATCGAGAAGCTCAGGGAACAGGTACAGAATATCGAGTGAGGCGAGGTTATGGATATCAAGCTCATAAATATTGGGTTTGGCAATATCGTTTCGGCGAACCGGATTATTGCCATTGTGAGTCCGGAATCCGCCCCTATCAAACGCATCATACAGGAGGCAAGGGATGCGGGAAGGCTTATCGATGCGACCTATGGGCGCCGTACCCGTGCCGTGGTCATCACGGACAGTGACCATGTGATCCTTTCGGCTGTCCAGCCCGAGACCGTGGCTCATCGCATGGTTGGAAGCGATGATGCAGAACTGAAGAAGGATGAGGAGAAATGAAACAGGGATTGCTTATCGTGGTTTCCGGGGCATCCGGGACAGGAAAGGGCACTGTATGCAATGCCCTTATGGAATCCTTGCCGGAACTGGCGTATTCCATTTCTGCGACAACCCGTTCTCCCCGAAAGGGCGAGCAGGATGGGGTGAATTATTATTTTCTCGCACGGGAAGAATTTGAGAAAATGATAGAAGAAGGCGGGTTCCTGGAATGGGCCGAGGTATATGGCAACTATTACGGGACCCCCCTCAAGAAGATACAGGAGCGACTGGCAGAAGGGCAGGATATCCTGCTGGAGATCGATACGCAAGGCGCATTGAAGGTCATGGAGAAATGTCCGGAAGGGGTATTCATTTTCCTTCTGCCTCCCTCCCTGGAGGAGTTGGAACGCCGTATCCGCGGACGGGGAACGGAAACAGAGGAAAGCATTACCAGACGGCTGGGGGCGGCCAAAGAGGAAATTGGCGTTGGCAGGAAGTATAAATATGTTGTGGTAAATGACCGCGTCGGGAAAGCTGTGGAGCAGATCCAGGCGATTCTCGTGGCGGAGCATTGCCGGGTGGAACAGAATACAAAGATCTTTGAGGTGTTGGAGAAATGAAGACAAGTGTAGTGATGAGCATGGTGAATCCTTCCACGGATGCATTGATGACAAAGGTGGACAGCCGCTATGGCCTGGTGGTTCTTGCAGCGCGCCGTGCCCGCCAGCTCATGACAGGTGCCGAGGTGAAGGCGAAGAACCAGTCCACGAAGAATGTGACGAATGCCCTGGAGGAAATCGTCGAGGGCAAGATTACCTATGAGATTGTCAAGGATGCCCGCGAAGAGGTTGAGGATCTGGAAGATGAAATGTATGAGGAAGTCGCGGGACCTGTAGATGAGGTTCCCCAGGAGGCTTCAGAAGACCGCGGGACTGCTGAGACTGCTGAGGCAGAGACACCGGATGAGGCAGCAGATGAGGAGGCTGGGCAGCAGGAATGATGTCATCTGGACATTGCATGACAGGAAAGAAAATCATTCTCGGCGTTACCGGCGGAATAGCGGCATACAAGGCTGTGGAGGTTGCCAGCCGCCTCCGAAAGGCAGGAGCGGAAGTCCAGGTCATCATGACGAGGGCGGCGCAGGAGTTTGTCACGGAGCTCACCTTTCGGGAGATTACGGGCAATCCCGTGAATACCGGCATGTGGGGGAAGGTTGCCCACTGGAATGTGGAGCATATTGCACTGGCACAGATGGCGGATCTGGTGCTTGTCGCCCCTGCCACGGCTAACCTGATCGCGAAATTGTCCGTTGGCATGGCGGATGACATGCTGACCACGACGATTCTGGCAACCCGTGCCCCTGTGTTTCTGGCACCGGCCATGAACAGCAATATGTTCAGTAATCCTGTGACACAGAGGAATCTGGAGACGCTTCGGGCGCAGGGCATGGAGATCATCCCTCCTGCCTCCGGCCACCTGGCTTGTGGTGTGGATGGAGTGGGGCGTTTGCCGGAGCCTGTGGATATCGTTGCCAGGGTGGAGGAATACTTCTGCCGGGGGCAGTCCCTGAAGGGAAGGAAGATCCTGGTGACGGCGGGAGGCACGATTGCTCCCATCGATCCCGTGCGCTTTATCGGGAACCGTTCCAGCGGGAAAATGGGATATGCTGTGGCAGAAGAGGCGGCAAGACGGGGCGCGGAGGTCGTATTGGTGCTGGGCGTCTCTGCCCTTCCTGACCTTGGGAATGCACGGACGGTCCGGGTGGAAACGACAGAGGAGATGCGCCGGGCAGTCCTGCAGGAATTTCCCGATTCGGATGCCGTCATCAAGGCTGCGGCTGTGGCGGATTATCGCGTGAAGCAGGTGGCCGGGCAGAAGATCAAGAAGTCCGATGATGATTGGTCCATCGAACTCGTGCGAAATCCGGACATCCTCTATGAACTGGGGCAGAAGAAGGAACATCAGGTTCTTGTGGGGTTCGCGGCAGAGACACAGAATCTCATGGAATATGCGAAAAAGAAATTGGACAAGAAGAACCTTGATTTCATTGTGGCCAATGATGTGACCATGTCGGGGGCAGGTTTCCAGGGGGAGACGAATATTGCCCGTCTCGTCTTTCGGGATGGAAGGGCGGAAGAGCATCCCATGATGAAAAAGTCGGAGCTTGCCTGTGTCATCCTTGACCATCTGGAGGGCATCTTTCGGGAAAAGTGCGCCGAGGTGGAATGAGGAAAGGGATTCTGGCATTGTTGACATGAGGGAATTCCCTCTGTTATGATGGTAAATATAGTGTTATGGTTAGGAGATGATGGAATCCATGAAAGTTGCTGTGATTATGGGAAGTGACTCCGACTGGCCCATCCTGAAGCCGGCAGTCGAGCTTTTGAAGCAGTTTGGCATCGAGTCCGAGGTGACGGTGGCTTCTGCCCATCGCACGCCTGCAAAGGTCCGCGAGTTCGTTCTTGCGGCACCGGAAAAGGGAATCCGTGTATTCATCGTGGCGGCAGGGGCGGCAGCACATCTTGCTGGTGTCGTTGCAAGCTATACGTCTTTGCCGGTCATTGGCATCCCCATCAATGCGACGCCCCTCAATGGCATGGACGCTCTCTTGAGCACAGTCCAGATGCCTTCCGGCGTGCCGGTGGCTACGATGGCGGTAAATGGTGCGAAGAACGCCGCTGTTTTTGCTGCGCAGATTTTTGCGGTGACGGATGAAGCTCTGGCAAAGAAATTGCAGGAATACCGCGAGAAGATGGCCCAGGATGTGGATAAGAAAGCAGCTCGTGTCGCTGCACAGCTTTGATGCTGCGCGGCGCATTCGGGCCGCTTTTTTTACTATGAAATCTTAGCGAGTCAAGCCCGAAGGGCGCGGAATCGGTTAGATTTCGTGTAAGGGCGTAGTGCGAAACACCGTTTCGTACGGAGTTTACTATGAAAAGTTTGCTGTACATGGATATGGATGACAGGAGAAACAGGAAAAACAATGTATGATATTGACAACAAATGGAAGGAAGAATGTGGCGTTTATGGCGTCTATTCCCGTAGTGAGAATGTATCCGAGATGACGTATCTCGGCCTTTATGCCTTGCAGCATCGCGGGCAGGAGAGCGCCGGGATTGCCATCACGGATGGCGCGTGGATGGACGTGAGCCGTGGCATGGGGCTTGTGAATGAGGTCTTTCGCCATCAGCTTCCCCATATGGATGGGCAGTACATCGCCATTGGGCATGTGAGGTATTCCACCACGGGCTCCAGCTTGTTGGCGAATACCCAGCCTCTCATGGTGAATTATTCCGGCGGCAAGATCGCCCTGGCGCATAACGGCAATCTGACCAATGCGGAGGAAATCCGTCATGGGCTGGAGGAGCAGGGCACCATCTTTCAGACAACCATTGACTCCGAGGTATTCGTGAACCTCATCGCCCGGTCCCGAAAGGAGACCATCGAGGGGAAGGTCATGGAGAGCCTTCGGAAGATCAAGGGGGCGTATTGCCTGACGATTATGACGGAGGACAAGCTCATCGGCGCAAGGGATCCCCAGGGATTCCGCCCACTCTGCCTTGGAAAGCAGGAGGATGGTACGTGGATCCTCTCGTCGGAAACCTGCGGCCTGGATGTTGTGGGGGCCGATTTCGTGCGGGATGTTGAACCGGGTGAGATGGTGGTCATTGATGATTCCGGGGTAAAATCCTATAAGTTTGCCTTTGGAGAGAAACTGGCTTCCTGCATTTTCGAGTACATCTATTTTGCCCGTCCGGATTCGGTGATTGACGGGCAAAGCGTCCATGAGGCCCGCTTCATGATGGGGCGCATCCTGGCAAGGGAGAGCGGCTTCAAGGGAGATATCGTCATTTCCGTGCCGGATTCCGGAAATACCGCAGCCTCGGGCTATGCCTTCGAGTCGGGCATTCCCTATATGGAAGGGCTCATCAAGAACCGGTACATCGGGCGCACATTCATCCAGCCGACGCAGAAGATGCGGGACACGGCGGTGAAGCTCAAGCTCAATCCGATCCGGGCCGTGGTGGAGGGGAAATCCGTTATCCTGGTGGACGATTCCATCGTGCGTGGAACCACCAGTGGAAAGATCGTGCGGATGCTCAGGCATGCTGGCGCAAAGGAAGTCCATATGTGCATCAGTTCCCCGCCCATTGGCTATCCCTGTTTCTATGGCATCGACACATCGATCCGTAAGGAACTCATCGCGGCGACAAAAACGGTGGAAGAGATTCGCCAGTACATCGAGGCGGATTCTCTGCACTTCCTGTCCTTGGAGGGGCTGAAGCAGAGCCTCACCCATGCGAACCCGGAATCCATGTGCTATGCATGCTTCAACAGCGCTTATCCGGTTGCCAAGGGGGAAAGTCCTGCGGGGAAGAACAAATATGTTTTTGAACAGAGGAAAAAAGGCTGAACGGGAGGAGAAAATGGAAGAAAAGCTTACCTATCGGGATGCCGGTGTGGACATTGATGCCGGCAATTACTCGGTGAAGCTCATCAAGGACAGTGTCAAGGCCACTTATCGCCCGGAGGTTCTCGGCGATCTCGGGGGATTTGGCGGGCTTTTTGCGCTGAACAGCGGCAAGTACAAGGAGCCGGTTCTCGTTTCCGGCACGGATGGTGTGGGAACGAAGCTGCGGCTTGCCTTTATGCTGGACAAGCATGACACCATCGGGCAGGATGCTGTTGCCATGTGTGTCAATGATATTCTCGTTCAGGGGGCAGAGCCGCTCTTCTTTCTGGACTACCTTGCTGTGGGAAAGCTGAAGCCGGAGCAGGTGGCAGAGGTCGTCAAGGGTGTGGCCGGTGCCTGCAAGGAATCCGGCTGTGCGCTCATCGGCGGGGAGACGGCGGAGATGTCCGGGTTCTATCCTGATGGGGAATACGATATCGCTGGATTTGCCGTGGGGGTTGTGGAGAAATCCAGGCTCATCACCAGTGCCCGTGTTAAGGAGGGAGATGTGCTTCTGGGGCTTCCGTCCTCGGGGGTGCATTCCAATGGCTATTCCCTTGTGCGCAAGATTGTCTTTGACCGCAAGGGGTTCAAGGGCGACGAGTACATTGAGGAATTGGGCAGGACCATTGGCGAGGAACTTCTGACGCCCACGAGACTCTACCCGAAGTCTTGCCTGCCGCTCATTGAGAAGTTCGACATCCATGGGATGGTGCATATTACAGGCGGCGGGTTCTACGATAACATTCCCAGGGCATTGCCGGAGGATCTGGCGGTGGAAATCCAGGCCGACGCATGGAAGATGCCCGTGATTTTCAAGCTCCTGCAGGAGTGGGGCAATGTGGAATGGAAGGAAATGTACCGCACCTTCAATATGGGCATTGGTATGGTCATCATTGCCGGTGCGGATGAGGCGGAAAAAATCAAGGCGCATCTGAAGTCCGGGCAGGAGGTCTGCTATGAGATCGGCAAGGTTGTCAAGGGCTCCCATGATGTGACCATCAAAGGCGGCGTGTTCCATGGCTAAGGAAGTGTTGGGCGTCCTTTGTTCCGGGCGTGGAACGGATCTGCAGTCCATCATCGATGCGATTGCAGATGGGAAACTGGACGCGGAAATCGCCGTCGTGCTGACGGACAAGCCCGATGTCATGGCCCTGGAGCGGGCAAGGAAGGCAGGCATCCGGAATGTCTGCGTGAACCGCAAGGAATACGAGGACAGGGAATCCTTTGAACGCGTCCTGGTTGCAGAACTGGAGGCATCCGGTGTTACTCTGGTGATACTGGCGGGATTCATGAGGATCTTGAGCCCGCATTTTGTGCATGCGTACAGCGGGCGCATCATGAATATCCATCCTGCCCTTCTTCCGTCTTTTGGCGGGGCCCATGCCCATCGCGATGTATTGGCCTATGGCGTGAAGATTTCCGGCTGTACGGTTCATTTCGTCGATGAAGGCATGGATTCAGGTCCCATTATCCTGCAGGCCGCAGTTCCGGTTCTGGATGATGATACGGAGGAGACCCTTGGAGCGCGGGTGCTGGAACAGGAGCACATCATTTATCCCAAGGCCATCCAGCTCTATGTGGAGGGCAGACTCAAGGTGGAAGGCCGTCATGTAAGGATTCTCGAACAATAAATTTAAGGGGTGTTGGTTATGAAAATCAAACGTGCACTGATCAGTGTTTCTGACAAGACCGGTGTGGTGGATTTCGCTCGCAAGCTGCATGATGCAGGGGTGGAAATCGTCTCCACGGGCGGCACCATGAAGGCTCTTCAGGAGGCCGGGGTGCCTGTGACCTATGTCAGCGATGTCACGGGCTTCCCTGAGATCATGGATGGCCGTGTCAAGACATTGAATCCCTATATCCATGGGGGCATCCTTGCCGTGCGCGACAATCCGAAGCATCAGCGGGAGATGAAGGAGCACAAGATCACGGGGATTGATTTGGTGGCAGTGAACCTCTATCCCTTCAAGGAGACCATTGCGAAGCCGAATGTGACTCTGGCGGAGGCCATTGAGAACATCGATATCGGCGGGCCAGCCATGATTCGCGCTGCGGCGAAGAATTTCAAGTTCGTCACGGTGGTGACGAATCCTTCTCGCTACGATGAAGTGGCTTCCATGGTGGCAAAGGATGGCTGCGTGAATGGCATGCTTCGCATGGAGCTCGCAAAGGAAGCCTTTGCCCATACGGCGGATTATGATATGGCAATCCAGAACTACCTCAAGGAGCAGGTGGAAAAATAATGAAACTATTGGTGATTGGAAGCGGCGGGCGCGAGCATACGCTGGCATGGAAACTCGCCCAGAGCCCCAAATGCGAAAAGCTTTATGCGGTTCCCGGCAATCCGGGCATGGAAGATATCGCCGAGTGCATCAGCGGCATTTCCATTGAGGACAATGATGCGGTGGTGAAACTGGCGAAGGAGAAAGCCATCGACCTTGTTGTGGTGGGACCGGAAGTTCCTTTGACAAATGGGATTGTGGATGCATTGAATGGAGCTGGCATCAAGGCTTTCGGCCCGTCGAAATTGGCGGCGGAACTCGAGGGCTCCAAGGCATTCTCCAAGGGCCTCATGAAGAAGTACGGCATTCCCACGGCAAAATATGAAGTGTTTACGGATGCGGCGGCTGCACGGGAATATGTGAAGAAGGAAGGCGCTCCCATCGTCGTCAAGGCAGACGGTCTTGCGGCGGGCAAGGGGGTCATCGTTGCCATGACCTTGGAGGAGGCACTCCACGCCGTTGACGACATCATGGAGGACAAGGCTTTCGGCCAGGCCGGCAGCCGCGTTGTCATCGAGGAATTCATGGAGGGAGAGGAAGCCTCTCTTCTGGCCTTTACCGATGGGGAAACCATTGTTCCCATGATATCCTCCCAGGACCACAAGCGCGTCTATGATGGCGACAAGGGGCCGAATACCGGCGGCATGGGAACTTATGCACCGGCTCCCGTCATGACGCCGGACATGGTCCAGGCGGCCACGGAAAGGATATTGAAGCCTGCCATCTCGGCCATGAAAGCAGAGGGGCGCCCCTATAAGGGCTGCCTTTACGCCGGTCTCATGATTACGAAAGAGGGGCCCAAGGTCGTGGAATTCAATGCCCGCTTTGGAGATCCAGAGACGCAGGTGGTGTTGCCTCTTTTGGAGAGCGATCTTGTGGAGATCATGCTGGCTTGTGCAGATGGTTCTTTGGGCAGTCTGGATATCCAGTGGAGCAAGGGGGCGGCGGTTTGCGTTGTCATGGCCTCCGGCGGCTATCCAGGCAGTTATGCCAAGGGAAAGGAAATCACAGGCCTTGATGAGGCGAAGAAGGCCGGAAATCTCGTCTTCCATGCCGGTACCGCACGGAAAGACGGAAAAATCGTCACCAATGGCGGGCGAGTGCTCGGTGTTGTGGCGAAAGCGGACAGCATTCAGGATGCGGTGAAGCACGCCTATGAGGGCGTAGGGCGGATCGCTTTTGAGGATGCGTTCTATCGAAAGGATATTGCCTATCGCGCCTTGGCACGTCAAAAATAACGTGAAAAATAGGCTTCTGAGGAGGCCTATTTTTATCCTGAAGAAAAGAGGGAAGGACATGTCGGTTTTGGTATGTGGCGGGGCGGGCTACATTGGCTCCCATGCGGTTCATCAGCTTATCGGAAAGGGCGAGGAGGTCGTTATCGTCGACAATCTGCAGACGGGCCACAGGGGCGCCCTTCATCCCAAGGCGAAATTTTATGAGGGAGATATCCGGGATGCTGTGGTTCTCGACAAGATTTTTGCATCTGAGGATATTGAGGCGGTGATTCATTTTGCTGCCAATTCCCTGGTGGGGGAAAGCATGGAGAAACCCCTCAAATATTTCAATAACAATGTTTATGGAATGCAGGTATTGCTGGAGGCCATGGTGCGGCACAGGGTGGACAAGATTGTCTTTTCTTCCACGGCAGCGGTGTATGGGGAGCCGAAGCGGGTTCCCATCCTGGAAGATGATGAGACAATGCCCACCAATACCTATGGCGAAACGAAACTCACCATGGAAAAGATGATGAAATGGGTGAGTCGTGCCGATGGCATCCGCTATGTGTCCCTGCGCTATTTCAATGCAGCGGGGGCATTGGATGACGGCTCCATTGGCGAGGACCATCATCCGGAGACCCATCTCATTCCGTTGATCCTGCAGGTGCCTTTGGGAAAGCGCGACCATATCACGGTCTTTGGTGATGACTATGACACGCCGGATGGGACTTGCCTGCGTGACTATATTCATGTCATCGATCTTGCAGATGCCCATGTGCTGGCCTTGGATTATCTCCGCAAGGGTGGGGAGAGCAATATTTTCAATCTTGGCAATGGACAGGGATTTTCTGTCAAGGAGATGATTGAGGCGGCGAAGAAGGCTACGGGCATGGGAATCAAGGTGGAAATCGGGAAGCGTCGTGCAGGCGATCCTGCACAGCTCATTGCCTCCAGTGAGAAGGCCCGGAAGGTGCTGGGCTGGAAGCCTCGCTATACCGATGTGGAAGCTGTCATTGGCACAGCGTGGAACTGGCATGGAAAGCATCCGGATGGTTATGGCGATGGGCGTGTTGAAAAACTCCACCAGCGCACTACAGCGGCCACTTTTCCGTCTACCTGCGTCAGCGACCCCTTGACGTAGCTCTGCTACGACTGCGGGTTCTCTTCCTTTCTATACGGAAAATTGTCTCGCTGTAGTGCACAGCTTCCGTTTTTCAACACGCCCTAAACCTCTATAGTGAAAAAATATGAGGCTGATGCCGGAGCATTGCTCCAGGCATCAGCCTCTTGACTATCATGGTCGGGATGACAGGATTTGAACCTGCGACCCCCTCGTCCCGAACGAGGTGCGCTACCAAACTGCGCTACATCCCGTAAAACATGGAATTATTATACGCAATTGTTTCGATTTTGTCAAAGACAAAATCTGAACAATGCGTTATAATAAATTCAGTTTCATGGATTCAGGAATAACAAAGTTTATCAACACGCCTTGGGCTGTGTTGAGATATCGGATATATGGGGGATATTGGCATGGAGCGTTTTCGTCATGGTGGCGACATATACAGGGAATCTTTCTCGCAGGGGGAATGGCTGGATTTCAGTGCCAACATCAATCCCCTGGGATTGTCGGACAAGACGAGAAGATGCCTCATGGAGCATATCGATGATTTGGTGCATTATCCTGACCCTGAGGCCAGGGAATTAAAAGAAGCCATTGCTAACCATTATGGCTTGCCCCAGGAAGAGATTGTCTTGGGGAATGGGGCGGCGGAACTGCTGTATTTGTTCTTCGGCATGATGAAGTTTTCCAAGATGCTTTTGCCGCAGCCTGCCTTCAGTGACTATGAGAGGGCGGCATTGGCAGCAGGTTCCCATGTGGAGTATGTTTTCATGAATCCGGAAGAGGGGTTTCCGTTTCCACAGGAGAAACTTTGCGCGTTGGGAGATTCTGTGGACTGCATTGTGGTCGGCAATCCCAACAACCCTACAGGGACATTGACTGCAGCGGAAGTGCTGGAGAAGACTTTGGATCATTTACATGGAAATACGTGGCTCCTGGTCGATGAATCCTTTATGGAGTTCCGGGAGGATGCGGAAAAATATACCCTGCGCCATCTTGTGGAAAAGTATCCAAGGCTGTTTGTTGTGCAGTCCTTGACTAAATTTTATGCCCTGCCGGGGCTTCGCCTTGGCTTTGGAGTGGCAAGGCCGGATATCGTGAAGCGCATGGAGGAGGGGAAAGATGTCTGGAATGTGAATCTTCTGGCGCAAAAGGCAGGCGTAGCAGCCTTATCGGACACGGATTACCAAAGGAATACCCTTTGGTGGCTTTGGGAGGAACAGGCGTACATTGTGGAGGCATTGCACTGCATTCCCGGCCTTAAGATATTTCCCCCAAGCGTGAATTTTGTGCTGGCAGATGTGCGTGGCACGGGCATGGAGGCAGCGTATATCCTGTCGGAAATGAAAAAGAGGGGAATCCTTTTGAGAGACTGCAGCAATTATCCTTCCTTGAATGAAAACTATATCCGCATGGCAATCCGCAGCCATGGGGAAAACCTGCGGCTCATGGAAGCATGGCGGGAGATCATGGGGAATCGGGGAGAGAGGACATGACGAGGATTGTTTTTATCCGGCATGGGCAGACGGAGTGGAATGTCATTGGGAAGTATCAGGGGCAGACGGATGTGGCACTTTCTTCCGAAGGTGTGGAACAGGCGAATATGTTGGCGGAACATTTCCCTTTGGAACATCTGGATGCCGTTTATGCCAGTGACTTGAAGCGGGCCATGGTGACGGCTAACTGCGTGGCAAAGCACTTTGGGCTGGAGGTTCAGCCGGAAACGGCATTTCGCGAATTGAATTTCGGGGATTGGGAAGGACTGACTTATGAGGAAATCGTATCGCAATGGCCGGAGGCCATGGAGAATTTTCTGGAGCATCCCGACAGGCTTTTGATTCCGAACGGTGAAAGTTTCGGGGATCTTCAGAAAAGGGCAATGCATCGTGTCCGGGAAATCGTTGCACAGGAGAGTGGGAAGACTGTAGCAGTTGTTGCCCACGGTGCCATCCTGAGGACGATTCTCTGCAGTGCCCTGCATATGCCCTTGGAGTATCTTTGGGCAATCCGCCAATTCAACACAGCGGTCAATATCGTCAGCTACGAGGAGGGATGGAGTTCTGTGGAGGTTATGAACAGCACAGCACATTTACGTAAGATTTCTTGAAAAAAGGTATTGACAAAGGAGCCAAAAGCGTGTAACATAATACAAGTCGTCAGCAAACAGCACTTGGAAGGAAAGCAGGGAGCTGACGATGCCAACGAAAAAGTTTGAAGGAAAAGAAAAAAGTCCTTGACAAACGACTTTCGATGGAGTAATATAAAGAAGCTGACTCGCTGAACGAAAGCGTAGCGAAA
>Ga0256405_10003248_pt1 | contig 34215 bp, 18 predicted proteins | sample RumenRJG_02DNA_FD_189096 | JGI IMG/M metagenome (GOLD analysis project Ga0256405, IMG submission 189096) | Bovine rumen microbial communities from Lethbridge, Alberta, Canada - RJG_02 | ecosystem: Host-associated > Mammals > Digestive system > Stomach > Rumen | place: Canada: Alberta...
CACGCAGGCGGAGGGACGCGTCGTTCTGCGGCGGCAGCTTGGGCCCGACGGGACCTTTTCCTTCACGCCCGAAAATCCCGCCGACTGTCTGCATCTGGCGGCGGTGAAACTCTTTGACCGGGAAAACAGGCTCATCGACTCCGCAAAACGGGAATTTTCGGTCATCAACCGCCCCGTCGATACGGAAAGAATGCACGCGCTGGTGTGGACGAAACTGCATAACAGTGAAAAATATCCCGTCTACAAGAATCTGGGCTTCGAAAAAATCATCTGCTATCAGACCAATACTGACGGACTTCAGGCGATCCGCATGATCAACGGCGAGCCGGTGGTCATGAGCAACTGCTCCGTCGCCTGGGGCAACGACTGGCGCGCCTACAAGTCCGACTGTCCGGGCCCCCGGATCCGCTCGGTCTGCTTCTCGGACGACGCCCGCCGGAAGAAGGCGGATGAAAATATCGACCGGCTCCTGAAGAGAACCATGGCGCGTTACTATGACACCAACTTTCAACTGTACGGCGACGAAAAGTTTCTGGGGCGGGACTGCTGTTTTTCGCAGTGGTGCATGAGAGATTTCCGCAAAGCCTTCCCCGAAGCTCGGGAATCCGATTGTCTGCCCGGGAAAAAACATCATCTTGACCACCGGATCTTCATGAACAAAGTCTTCGCCGAAAATTTCGTGAACAGCATGGCGAAAAGTCACAGGAAGGTCTTCCCCAACCTCTTCGGGGGCCTCAGCGGCACGGGGAATCCGGGAGCCTCCTACAACTGGCCCATGCTGATGAAGCGGATGAATTTCGTCGCCTACTACAGCGGGATCCAGCGCAAGATGGTCTTCGACTTCGGCGGGAAAAAGATCATCGCCGGCCGCTGGAAAGGCTACACGCTCCCCGTCCGCAAGGATTTCTACGTCGGGTCGTGGTTCTGGGAGGACTTTTTCTGCGGAGCCAATCTGGTGCCGCTCTATGCCGCCAATTCCGAAATGAGCGGTTTTCTGGCGGTCACGCCTCCTTTGGAAACACTGAGCGCGCTGCTGCGTGAGGTGCGCAGAGGCATGGACAAACTTTTCCTTTCGGCGGAGGAACGGCCGGAAATAATCCTTCTTTTCAACCAGCGTTCCGTCTTTCTCAATACCGACACGCCCCAAAACTCCCTATGGCAGCGGACTCTGACCGGATGGGACGCGCTGCTCAGGGACGCGGCGGTTCCCTACCGGTTCGTCGATTCCGACGCCTTCACCGGCAATGAGAAGGCGAAGCTCCTCGTCGTTCCGGGCGGCAGCGTGCTGAGCGACAGGGATTTTGCCGGGATCCGCCGTTTCATCGCCCGGGGCGGACGGGTCTGCGCCGAAAAAACGCCCGGCGAATACGACGACAAGAGCCGCAAGCGTCCCCCGGAGCTCCTGAAGAAACTGCTCGAGGGGGTTTCCGTCTGGGGAAAATCCATCGACACCTACGAGACCGTGGAACTCGGCGGCATCGGAGGAGAAACGGCCGAAGTCACGTCGGGAGATTTCCGGGAAAAACAGCAGCTCCGCCTTCTCATGGACGAAGAACTCAAACGCAGCGGCATCGTCCCCTTCGCCCGGCTCGAAAGCGATTCCGGAGCCCGGAAAATTCCGGCGCTCAGGACGCGTTACCGGAACGGGGTCGGGCTTCTGGGCATCGCCGATCTGCGCACGGGCAACTCCGGAGACGCCTCGGAGCAGATCATCGCCGCATGCCCCGCGGAACCCTGCCGGCTCCTCCTCGCCGAGCCCGGATATGTTTACGATTTGCGCAAAAGACGTTTTCTGGGATTCGGGAAGGAATTTCCGGTGGCCCTTCACCCCGGGTTCGGCGGTTTTTATGCCGTTCACCCGGCCATGCCCGAACCTTTCAAGGTACAGATCGCTCCAATGTTCCGTCAGGGTGATAAGATCACCTTCACCCTCTCCGGCAAGGGCGACCTGATGAAGCGGCTCTTCTACTTCGAGCTGACGGCTCCCGGCGGCAAGGTCTTTTCGGGCTGCATGACCGCGGTCGACGGCGTCGTCACGGGCTCCTTCAGGAGCGCCTTCAACGATCCCGCCGGCAGGTGGGAGCTTCAGGTTTTCGACTGCGCCTCCGACATGACGCGGAAAGTCGCCTTCGATCTGAAGTAAGTTTTCGCCGAGGCGTTTTTACGGGGCCACAATAGCTGTTTATAAAACAAAGCCCATTGCGATTGGTAAGGAGGTCTACACTCTGAAACATGTTTTTTCGTGACTTTTTCACAAGAAAAAATTACAGTCGATGCGTCAAAATTGGTTTGACGCTGAAAAAAACAACTTTTTAACAAGATGAGCCAAAACGTTTTGAAATTGGCTCTCCTGTATATAAATATTTACAGAAGTTTGCCTGTTGAAAGGATCTCGTATTCAAAAATCCTCGTTTTGAAAGGTCAGGAAAAAAATGAATGTAATGCTTGAAAAAACACTCTCCACTGGAGAAAAACTGCGGATTCTGCGGTTTGTGACCCCGGAGGAGATTCCGGAACGCATAATCCGCTACTGGATTGCATCCTTGAGGTTCGATACCTATCGGCTGTATGTTTCCAGTATCAGTTATTGGCGACTCTATTTTCGGGAAGTCTTTGCCGGAAATTTCGCCGGGGAAACGGTTGATCATATCTATATCGCCGAAGTAAACGGGGAATACGCCGCCAGGATGTGGTTCGCTTATTCCCAAAAGACCCTTCATGGAAATTTCGGTCATGTCTTCACCGAACCCGCATTCCGGAAACGCGGTTTGATGGGCGAACTGCTGAAAATCTGTCTTGAGGATTTCAAGCAGTCTCCCGCAACAATGATTTGCTGCGCAAGCGGAAGCGAGAGCGTGGTTCGCGCTTATGTGAATCACGGATTCGAGTTGATCTACGGCGGAACGACAGGTCCGCTCGCTCTGATGAAGGATGGAACTTTCGAGTCTGTAACCGCGAAGCTTTTCGATCCCGCCGGAGGCAAATGCATCATCCGTGAAGGAATGATCGGCGATCAGTTCGAGTGTGATAAAGTTCTGGCATACAGCAAAAACGTTTACCTCGGGAAAAGGAATTTACGCCGCGGGATCGCGAATCTCATACCGGATTTCTGTACGGCATATCAGGAGATGCTTTCCGGAAACGGAAAAGTCTTTGTCGCAGAAAACGAACACGGCGCGATCACGGGTTATGCTTACGCCTTGAATTTCTGCGGGAACGGTATTTTCGATTTCACATGGAACGGTGATTATGCCTCTGAGATCCCGGATCTCCTTCGGAAAACGGCGGCTTCGGTCGATTTCCCCGTTGTGCTGGCTCTCGATCCAGATGACAAGGAAAAAATCGAACTTGCAAGAAAAGCCGGAATGACGGATGCCATTCCCGAAAAAGAATACTTGACATTCAGGAAGTGAAAAATGAGCAGAAAAACCTATCGCGGCATCCGTCCGGATGATCTTCACGGACGCATGGCTTTGGCAAACCCGGAACGCGGGTTCCGGACGGAAATGTATTTCAGCGAGATCCCCGGCGAGGTCGCTGGAACATGCTCCTGCCACTCAAAACAATGCAAGCTCGACGGACGCCCGGAGATCCCGGTTTATCAGAACTGCGAGATCGCAGGCGTGCCGCATCTGATCCGCGGAAACCGTCTCGACGGACTCGAATTCTGCCACGGTCAATGGATGGATGAACTCGATTATTTCTCATACGAAGGCGTCCGGATCATGCAGAGCTACTGTTTCCTGAAAAACTATCCGCATGTTCCGCTTCCGCCGGAAAAACTCGCGGATATCGAACGCTTTTTCCAGAAAGTCCGGAAAGCCGGTGTGAAACTCCTGCTCCGTTTCGCATACGAGCTTTCCCCTGCGGAGGATGGACCCGATAAGGATACGATTCTTCTCCACATCCAGCAGCTGACTCCGCTGATCCGGAACTACATCGACATCATCTATGTTCTTCAATGCGGTTTTGTCGGCAAATTCGGGGAATATCATAACAGCTACAACCATTTGCAGGATGATATCGCTTTTGAAAAAGAACTCCTTGCAGCGGTTCTGGATGTGCTGCCTCCCGAACGCTGTACGATGCTTCGCTATCCGCGTTTGAAACAGCGTGTTTTCGGCGATACGCCGATTTCGGAAGAACTTGCGTTCACTTCCGATCCACGGGCAAGGATCGGACATTTCAACGATGGTTTTCTGGCGGGTCCAACTCATGGGGGAACTTTCAGTCATCCGGGAGGCCCCTCCTTCGAAGAAGATTCGGAGTATCTTGCGCAGGAAACCCGGTATCTGCCGCAGGACGGCGAATTGTTCTGGCGCGATGTCGCCGGAGCAGTCCTCCCGACCGATGCCTTCGATTATTTGCGGAAATGGCATTATGACACGCTCGGGTTCGTCCACAGCAACAGCCCGTTCGAAGGCAATCTCTATTCGATGGATCACTGGAAAAAAGTCCCGGTTGATCCGCTCTATCTAAAAGATGTCCAGTATCCGCCGCACTCGCAGGATTATTTCCACGATGAACGAGGCCGTTTCGTCTGGCGGAGTTACTATGAATTCATCCGCGATCACATCGGCTACCGTTTCGAGCTGGAATCAGCGGATATTCAGGTCGAAAACGGCAAGCTCACAGCCGATCTTGCGCTTTACAACCGCGGCTTCTCTGCTCCGGTCAATCCGCGTCCGGTCTTGCTGACTGTGGATGACAAGGAAACTCATCTGGAATTTCCGTTCCCGGTCGAGATCCGGAAACTTTACGGCGGCGAGAAGCATCAGCTCAAACTTTCGGTCCCGCTCCCGGCGAACTGGCATTCCGGAACATGGAATATCGGGCTTGCTCTCCCGGATGCCTCTGAAATCCTGCGTAAAGATGAGCGTTATGCCATTCGTCTCGCCAATGAAATCGAATTCCGAAATGGAGTCAATCAGCTCGGCAGCTGGGAACTTTGATCGGAAAAAAGATAATTCAAAAGGAAAAAATTGAAAATGACAGATCTGCGCATTGAAGATTTTAAGATCAGGGGCCATCGGGTCGGCAAAACCGCCTGGTATCCCGCCGCCCGTGAACTGATCAAATCGGAAATCTCCGCTGAACTCGATGAAGATGATGGACTCTTTATCGGTTACGGCATGATGTCCGATGGTTTGCCTTACACGCTTCAGGATGATTATGACAATCCGGAAGAAGAGCTCTCGTTCAAGTCGGTCGTATTGGAGAACGAATATCTGAAAGCCGTCTTCATCCCCGAACTCGGCGGCCGCCTCTGGTCAATCTACGATAAGGAAAATCATCGCGATCTGATCCTTGCAAATACGAAGTTCATTCCGTGCAACCTCGCCATCCGGAACGCATGGTTTGCCGGAGGAGTCGAGTTCAACTGCGGACGCCGCGGACACGACGAACAGACTGTTTCTCCCCGCTATGCCGCCATTGTCGAGACCGATAAATTCCCGGTGCTGCGCATCTATGAATATCAGCGTGACCGCGGAACCCCGTTCCAGTATGACTGTTTCCTGCCGTCCGGTTCGAAGTTCCTCTATATCAGAGGGCGAATTTACAATCCGAACAGTTATGTTGTGCCGATGTACTGGTGGAGCAATATTGCCACGGCCGAAGTCAAGGGAAGCCGCGTTGTTGTGCCTGCGAAAGACACCTTTGCGAACTGGTATTCCAACGGGTCGCATGCTTTGGCGAAACTGACTCTTCCGGACGGAGAAGGATTCGACGGGACCTATCCGACCAACTTCCAGTATGTCAAAGATCATTTTTACAATATCCCCGAAGACAACCGCCGCTATGAGTGTCTGTTCATGCCGGATGGATATGGATTCTGCCATGTTTCGACCCGGCGTCTCCGCGGACGCAAACTCTTCGTCTGGGGTCAGTCGCAGGGGGGGCGTCACTGGAATCAGAAACTGCTTGGTCCGGGACTGGAGAATTATATCGAACTTCAGGGCGGACTCGCCCGTTCCCAGCAGGAATGTCTTCCGATGCCGCCGAAAACCGCATGGGAATGGCTCGAAGGCTACGGCAACCTGAACATGAAAGGGGAAGATGTTTTCGGTTCATGGGATAAGGCTGTCGAAAAAACGACTGCCGCCATTGATTCTCTGATCCCGGAAACTGAACTGGATCGAATCTTGAAGGAGACCCGTGAAAGTATCGCTCTGAAGAAGGGCAAAGTGATTTTCGAAGGCTCCGGCTGGGGCGCTCTGGAAGAGAAAAGAAGCGGAAAAAAACTCGCTCCGCAGCTGGAATTTTCCAATCTCGGCGAAGAACAGACCGCATGGTTGGAGCTGCTGGGCCAGGGGAAAATCGATCAGGCGCTTCCGGTATCCTATCAGGTCAGCGATGAGTGGTTCAAGCTGCTGAAGAATGCGAAGGAATCGTGGCAGAAACATTATCATCTTGCCTTGAATTATTACCGCAGGAAAGATCTGGAACGTGCGGAAAATGAGGTCGCGAAAGCCGGAGAGATCAAGAACAACCGCTATCTGCTCCATCTGCTTGCCAATATCCGCAATCTGCAAAAGAGGTTCCCCGAAAGTGCTGATCTGATTTTTCAGGCAGGCAAACTCGAACTCAAAGATAAGTCGTTCCTCAAGGAAGTGTTCAAAATGCTTCTGGGGTTGGGCGCATACGACAAGATGCTGGAATTGAGTTTGCTCCTGGATGAAAAGATCCTTGCATTCCCGCTGATGAAATTCATGCGGGCGTATGCCTTGGCTTATACCGGGGAAATAGACAAAGCCGAAGCCATTCTTCTGGAAAACGGCGGCTTGGATATTCCGGATATCCGCGAAGGAGAGAATTCGACCTCCGGCTTGTATTTGTACATTCAGGAGCAGAGGGCGAAACGGAACAATCAGCCTTTCGATCCGAAGAAAGTCAATGTGCCGTTTCTGCTGGATCTAAGGATGTCGGAATAAGTTTTGAATCCGTGATAAAAATTCAGATTTTATGAGTTTAGAGTTTGAAACACTGCTGAGGTTGTGTGAGTTACGTTTATCCAAAACAAAACTAAAACAACACCCAGCAGATGAAACAATGGTAACTATACAGCAAGGTAGCGAAGAAATCAACTCCAATGGTGGAATTTCTTTGATAAAAAAGATGTTTGAAGGAAACGAAGGCTTCTACCATAAAGCTCTGTCAAATCGAACAACGTCTTCATTCAGATTTTGGATCCGATAAATTCAAAAATCCGCAACAGGATTTTCTAAACACCAGGAAAACATTTCTGAAAAATAAGCAAGAATAAGCAAGTAAAATCCAAAATCCGAGCGTAATCATATAGCGATCATTGCGATTCTCGCGGGAATGCTTCTGCCGGCGCTGAACAATGCCAGGGAAACGGCCAAAAAAATATCGTGTCTGAACAGCTTGAAGCAGCACGCTATCTACATTACCTTATACACGGACAGCTGCGGCGGCTTCTTCCCCTGGCATGATCATGAGTCGGACAAAAACCTTCAGGTGTATTACTGGCGCCACCTGATGATGCAGGGCGGTTTCATGAAGTATGTGACCGTGAAGCGGGAATCCGGAACCATGTCACACATGGTCAAGGAGCGCTGTCCCGGACACGCGATCAGCAACAAATCAGGGAATATGAATCCGGAAAAGACTTTCAGGGTGGATTACAACGGGACCTATATGATGAACGGCGTGCATTCCTCCACTCTGGGATATGGACTGGCGGCTGCCGGCCCCGGAATCAAGGGCTGCAAGACCAATATGATCCCGCATCCGTCAGCATTCAATATCCTGGCGGAAAAAGGAAATCCCAAGGATTTTTCCAGCAACGGATACATCACCCATTCGATTTATAACAACTATGACTATTTCCACAGTGTCGCAAACCCCGCCACACGCGGCGATAACCGTGCCGTGGATTTGACCGCCCACGGCAGAAGCAGCTCAAATTATCTGTATGCTGACGGTCATGCCGCATCAATGAATTACCGTGACGTCCGGTGGAAAAACTTTTCCATCCAATCCACGGACAGAGACAACGTCGGTTTCATGCGAAAAAGATAACCATCGAAAGGGACCTGAAAATGAAAATGAATCTCATCCGACGCTGCGGGCTGTTTTTTATCGCAGGCGCACTGACGGCCTCAGCGCTGGAACTGCCGCTGACAAATCCCAAGGCGCCATTCGCGCAGGAAAAAGGAGTCAACCCTGGAAAAACTGAAAATGCGAAACCGTTTCTGGATGAAAAGGGAAAAATCTTTCATTTCGGGAAAAAGGCGGTCCAGGTCTCGCCGTCCGGGTTCATCCGCCTCATGGATTCCGGCCGGGAGATCGCCTTCATTTACTTTTACGGCAGCTCGCCGTATTCCGGGTACTTTGACTCCGGAATCCGGGGAATGCAAAGTCCGGTCCCGTATTCTTACGATAAAAAGCATCCTTCCGTTGCCTCGTTTACCGCAGATCTGAAATCGAAATCCGTAACGGTAAAAGGCGGGGTTCCCTGCCATAAAAGCGGCGAGAAGGAATTGCTGTTCGATTATTCGCAGACTGTCCGCCTGACCCCGGAAAATAAAATCTTCATCCGTCTGGAATATGACCGTCCGGAAAACCTGAAAAATGCCAAACTCGGTATGATCTGCACGGCTCCACGGGCGAAATCTTTCGTTCAAGATGGCAAAACTCAGACGTTCGAAGGCAAAAAATGGTTCCGTATGGAAAAACTGCTTCCCGTCCAGGTGGAAGGCGCGGTGAAAAGCGACACGTTCACACTGGATTACCTCACGAAGAACAGCATGTTCGTCACTTCCGCCAAATCCTTTTTCTTTACCGTGAAAAAGGAAAAAACGGCTTCCGGGAAGATCCGGTTTGCGCTGGAGCTGGAATTGGATCTAATGAACTGGAACGGGAAAAAATCATCGGACGGTTCGGTCGATCTGATGGATGTGGAGGCGCTGAGAACCGAAAACCGCATTTCCCGGAACCTGATGCCGAATCCCTATCTGGCCAGAGGGCTCAATTATTTCGGAGTTTATGAGAACTATGCCTTGTGGCGGGGATATGGCTTAGTGGTCCTTTCAAGAGAAAACCCAAAATTCGGCGAATATTGTCTGAAGGTCCCGGTTTTCCCGGACAAAACCATCGATGCCGCGATCCTGTCCGCCGCGCCGGGGACCTATACGGCCAGCGTCTATGCCCGGGCGAGCAAACCCGGAGCATCACTCCATTTGACGATGGGGGGACATAACCGGAGAAAAGTCTACGGAACGAAAATCTTCAAAGGGAAAATTTCCACGGAATGGAAAAGATTCCAGGTCACGTTCACGGTTCCCGCGCCGACGGCTTTGAGATACAGTTTCCGGGTCACGGCCAAAGATAAAGACACACTCGTTTATCTGGATGGTTTTCAGCTGGAAAAAGGAAGCACGGCAACGGATTTCACGGCATCGCCCGTATCCGCACGGCTGCTGACTTCGGCTCCGGATGATTTTATCCGCCACGGTGAACCGGTCAATGCCCGGATGAAACTTTCCGCGCTGAAGGGAAAAGCTTCCGGAACCATGACGGTCACGGTGCGCAATATGTTCGGGGAAGAACTGGCCCGGTCAAAACACCGATTCGATTTCGCATCGGGAGAGCATCCCGAAATTCCACTGGATCTGGAAGGAAAAATCCCGGACGGGGTCCATACCGTTCAAACGGATTTTGAATGCAACGGCAAACGACACACGGAATTTTCCAGGTTCAGCATCATGCCTTTTTTCAGCAACCGGCACAAACTGAAAAACATGTTCTCGCTGGACTATTCCGGACAGCGCACCATGGAGCATCTGGAACCCGGTATGGAGGAACTGATCCGCCGCTGGATGTATATCGGAACGGGTTGTGTCACACACTGCAAATATCCTGCTCCGGAAGTGGATGCGCTGTGCAGAAAATACAATTTCGAATACCTGGATTCGCATCTGTTCGCCAAGACCTATCCGGCTGTTCCGAATTCTGTGCGGAAATTGAAAAAAATGATGCCCGGCGCCGATCTTCAGCCGGGACATTCATACTACTATTTCCGTTTTGCAAATAGCTGGTCCGAGCATCAGTTCCGGCACGGGCCGCAGCAGGTCTTGCTGCTCGACCACAGGCTCTGCGGCGGCTGGACTCCGGAATACCGGAAGAAAGTCGTCGACACAACGATGAAAATCGTCCGTAAATCCTCGCCTCGCCGCATTTACATTGCCGGATCCGAAGCGTCTGCGGAGATCAAGGATGATCCCCATTATGTCGACCTGATTCTTGCGATCCGCGAAGGCATCAAAAAAGTCTATCCCAATGCTCTGTTCGGCGAGGGCGGTGCCTACAATATGACGATCGGAGTCGGAATCAAGGAAATCGATGATATGCTGACCCGTCTTCAGGGGAAAATGCCGATCGAAATCGTCCATACGCATACCTATACGCATGATGTCCCCGCCATCGAACGGAATTTCAAGGCGCTGGTCGATGTGGTCGAAAACAAGCACGGTCTGAAAGGGATGAAATATTATTTCGGCGAAGGGATGCACTGGGGACCCTATCAGGTGCTGGAATGGGGGCTGGAATCCCTGAACTGGGATGCGCGCGGCTGGAACACGGCAGTTCCGTTTTCCTACGATATGGGCTGGACCGAGAAACTGGGCGCCGCCTGGTTCATGCGAAGCTGGCTGTTCTTCATGACCAAACTCAATCAGGTGATTTCTTCCAGTTCGTCCATGTATGCCAGAGCCGGCACTTTCGATGTGGATGTGCAGATGCGTCCCCGGCTCGGACAAAAGGTTCCGAACACCCTGTCCATGCTTCTCGGCAACGCCAAAGACTTCGTGAAGGATGTTTCCTTTGCCGCCAATATCAAATGCCTGATCTGGGAAGATGAAAAAGGGCGTCCGGTGGCCGCAGTCTGGAATCAGGAACACGAGGTTGACCGCGGTCTGAAACAGGGACCGTGGGGCAAAGCCGATCTGCCACGTGATGTCGAAATATTCGACATGATGGGCGGCAAACGCATTCCCCGTGAAGACGGGAAATTCCCGCTTTCTCCGTTCCCGCTGTTCTTTCGCGGCAAGCCCGGCGAGGTTGACCGCTATGTAAAAATCCTGAGCCATGCGGACGTCATCGGGGAAAACACCGTCCCGTTCAGCCTGGATGTCCGACTTCGTTCCAGAACCAGGGCGCAGCTGAACGTGGAAAATCTTACGGTGCGGAATGAGAAGATCGAATTGACTCTGAACGGAAAAACGGAAAGCGCCGTATTGAAGCCGCTGGATACCACTTCATTCCTGACCGAACTACCGATGCCGATCCCGTTCGACAAGGTGGTGGAATCCGACATCCGATACACGATCAGGACCAAGGGGAAAACGGTGAGTTCCTCCGAAAAATTCCATGGGATCGCCGTGAAGCAGTTCAAAGGGAACTGGAACGAAATTCCTGCTGTTCCTTTCAATAAAACGAATGTCAAAGCGGATTTTCCGCCGCAGGATTTTTCCGCCGTCTGGCAGATGGCATGGGACAAGCAGAATTTCCATATCCGGGTCACGGTCACGGACGACAAGTTCTTCTGCAAAGCAGTGCCCAAACCGGAACAGGGCTGGAACAATGACACTTTACAGATTTTCATCGATGCCGGATGCAATGCCCGGCGCAAACCGGTCAATGCCTTTGACCAGGATGATTATGTCTATAACATTTATCCGTCGGCTGACGGGAAAAGTGCACGTGTCTTCCGCTGGAGAAGTCCGGATCAGCAGCTTACGCTCGGCCTGGCTGCCCCCAAAGACAAAACATTCGCGGATGACATCCACTGCAAGTTCACCCGGACCGGATCCGGCTATATCTATGAAATTGCGATCCCGGCAAAATACCTCCTTCCGGCGCATCTGGAGGAAAATTGCAGCATCGGAATCGCCCTGGGTCTAAACGACCGAGACGGTGAAAAGCAGCCGAACAAGACTCTTGCCACCACGCCGCAGGGAACATTCCCGTTCAACCACCCGTATCTTTATCCGCAGATCATCCTGACCGGAGATTGAAGATCCAAACCGGACAAGACCATATTTCAAAGCAGAAAGGATCTCATTCATGAACTGGTATAATTGGTTGATCGTGATCATTCCCTTTGCTGGAGTTTTGTACATGGCATTTCACACGCGGAAATATATCCGCGGAGTGCCGGATTTTCTTGCCGGCGGACGGATTTGCGGCCGGTATCTGCTGTCGGTCGGCAGCATGGAGTCAGGACTGAGTGTAATGGCGCTGATCGCCTTTGTGGAGGTCCATTACCGGACCGGATTTTCCTACGGTTTCTGGGGCGGGTTCCTTGCTCCGCTGGCGTTGTTCCTCTCCTTGACCGGGTTTGTCACTTACCGGCTGCGGGAGACCAAGGCGTTGAGCATGGGGCAATTTCTGGAGATGCGTTACAGCCATTCGTTCCGCCTGTTCTGTGCGGTGCTCCGGACTTCGGTTGAACTGCTCAGCAATGCGATCCTGCCCGCCCTTTCGGCCCGTTTTTTCATTTATCTGCTGGGGATCCCGCACTATGTCGATATCTTCGGCTTCAAAGTGCAGAGTCTGGCGCTGGTGATTGCGCTGGTGCTGATCCTGGCCTCGGCCATTCTGCTGGCCGGCGGCTCACTGGCACTGCTGGTCACCGATACCCTTCAGGGACTGATGACTTATCCGATCATTTTCATCTTCACCATGTATATCCTGCTGAGTTTCTCCTGGTGGGACGAGATCGTTCCGGTGATGTCGGACCGGATCGCGGGGGAAAGTTTCATCGATCCCTATGACATCCGGTCATTGCGGGATTTTAATCTGTTCGCGGTATTTGTCGGGGCATTCGGCAGCATCCTCAACCGCGGCAACTGGTTCGGCGGCGGCGCATCCAGTGCTGCACGAACCGCCCATGAGCAGAAAATGGCGGGGATCCTGGGCGCTTGGCGGAACGGCTTCAATCCGCTGTTTTATCTGCTGCTGGCGGCAATGATCCTGACGGTGATGAATCATGTGAATTATGCCTCGAAAGCCAAAGCGATCCGGACCGAGATGTGTACCCGGATCGCCAACGAGATCCTGCCCGCAGGTCAGACCCGACAGGAAATCGTACAAAGCACGGCCGGCATTCCCGAACAGCGTCATCTTATCGGCAAAGACCAACCCCTGTCGGAAAAACAGAATCCGGACACGGTTTATCTGCAGACCGTGCATGAAACGCTGGGCAGATCGCCGGAAGGCAATGCGAAATTCCAGGAATTCCGCACCTTGTACAACCAGCTGCGCCTGTCGGTGGCGATCCGCCATATCCTGCCCGGTTATCTGATCGGGATCTTCATCCTGCTGATGCTGATGCTCATGGTGTCGACGGATGACAGCCGGGTTTTCAGTTCCGCCATGACGATCGTGCAGGACATCATCCTGCCGCTCCGCAAGACCCCGATGACGCCGCAGACTCATATCCGGCTGGTCAAACTCCTGACGGTCCTGGTCTGCATCTTCTTTTTCTTCGGTTCGCTCTTCATGTCGCAGCTGGATTATATCAATCTCTATTTCACGGTAGTGGGCGCGATCTGGAGCGGCGGCGCCGGCGCGGTGGTGCTCGGCGGCCTTTATACCCGTTTCGGCACCACAGCAGGCGCATACGCTTCCATTCTGACCGGTGCGGCCGTCTCCGGCGGCGGCATGCTGGTCCAGCGCAACTGGCCCGACTATGTTTACCCATTCCTGGACCGGCTCGGCCTGATTCCCGCCTTGACAGATCTGTTCGAAACCATGAGCCGTCCGCTCGAACCATGGATCCTGTGGCGGATGAGTCCGGTCAAATTCCCGGTCAATTCGACTGAGATCATGTTCATTGCCATGATCCTCAGTATTGCCATGTATTGTCTGGTGTCGTTCCTGACCTGCCGCAGACCGTTCAATCTGGAACGGATGCTGCACCGCGGCAAGTATGCGCTGGACGGGGAAGTAAAACATTTCGAGAAACTGACCTTCCGCAACTGTTTCCGGAAAATCATCGGCATCACGCCCGATTATACTTTCGGCGACAAGTGCATCGCCTGGGGAACTTTCATTTGGAATTTCGGTTTATCTTTCGGCATTTTCTATATGGGGACCATTGTCTGGAACTCCTTTTACCGCTGGCCGACTCTCTGGTGGGGATGGCGGCTCTTCATTCTTTCGGTCATCGTGGCATGCGTCAAATCCATGATCTCCATGGTATGGTTCATGATCGGCGGCATCATTGATATGAAACAGATGTTCCGCGACCTGGCCGCCCGGACATCTGTCAATGAACTGGACAACGGCATGGTCTCAGGCAATATGTCCCTGGCCGACAAGGCTCAACTGGAAGCGGTGGATAAGAAAGAACCGTAACCGGCCGGTAACAATACTTATTTCTTCGACGGTTTCTGGAAAGAATAAGCAAAAAAAATACGAAACGGAATTGAAAAATACCGGCATCGGTCCTTTTTTTGAATTACCACAAAACAAGAATAGGAGGAAGCAATGCCGATCAACTTGTAATATACACAGAAACCTTTTTATCAAACAACCTCCCAAAATTGAAGACGAGTAATTTTTGCTAAATATTTTCCTCGCACACAGATACCTCCGAGACAGACGCTGCAAGAAAACGAGATTGTTAAGATAAATAAATAGGTTTTGATTTAGCATAAAATCAAGAAAGATGTTAAACCATTTATAGAATCATGGTTTGATCCTCATTCCACTGATATTATCCAGAATGTTGAAAAAGATCTCTCGGCCTTGCCAAAAGAATTGAGCAATTTTTGTGACAAATCATTGCGCATTGTCCGTCAGCTGCAGTCGCAGTTGAAAAATTATGATTTCAATGAGAAACAAACTCATAATTTTGACAATCTTGTTGATGTAATCAATGTGGAATTTACGAACTCCCCAAGCCCGGAAGAACAGAAAAAACTTCCCAAAAGTCAAAGGGTTTCTGAATACGAAAAAATCATTTATAAGACTCTTGACGACCCCTATCAGACGATCATGAAAATGCAGAAACTTCTTCCCGGACTCGGCATTGCCTTGACATGCGATTTTCTGAAGGAATCCCATCTCTGCAATATCGCCAAGCCGGATGTGCATATCTGTCACGTCTTTTCCGTCATAGACAGCATTCCCTATTCCATGGATCTGGCATTGGTCAAACGGGTCGCCGAATTTGCACAGAACGTATGCCCGCCCGTTGAGGATCATTTCTGCGAAAGCGGAGCATACTGCGTGGATAAAATCATCTGGATGATTTGCAGCAAAGGGAAGAAGAAAGAACTTCTTGATGCGCTAAGGTAACTCAATAACGCATTCTGTCGCGGGCGGCGTTAACTCACTCCTCTGGTCTGCGACAGCCCCCTGATAGGTAAAAAAATTCTTGTGTCCCCGGAGAAGCGGAGAATGCGGTTTGAGGAGGGATAAAAATTCGCTGCTCTAATTCATGTGTCCTCTGCGAATGCCTGTGTTTCAGGATGTTACACGAACGGAGAATGACGCGAATTTTGCAATAAATGTGCCACCATTTTTTTGCCCTGATGGCAAAAAAACATGAAGCCGGCAGGCTTCGCTTCATGTCGCATCAGCGGCGTTTCATAATCTCCATGATTGCTTCATATGGCGAAGCTGTGCTTCATTTTCAGATCGTGTCAAAGAAGAACGACGCTATATTCCGCGGGATCGGACCTGTCTGACTTGTCCGACCTGTCCGATAAAAGCCCGCGGCAAAATTTCGAAATCTGTTCGAGCAAGACCCTCCCCCGCTAAAGGCGTCGAGTGTCAAGCCGTGATCAGCTGTTCCCTGTTCACCGGACATTACTTTTTCAGCTTTTCCAAGGCGGCTTTGGCATCTTTATTGCCATGGCCGGCAGCCTTGAGATACCATTTCTCCGCTTCGGCGAGGTCCTTTTTGACGCCTTCGCCGTTCTGATAGCAATATCCCAGGCTGTATTCGGCTTCTGCATAGCCCTGGTCCGCGGATTTGCGGCACCATTTCAACGCTTCAGCCAGATCCTTTTTGACGCCTTCGCCGGAATAATAGCAATACCCCAAATTGAATTGCGCTTCCGCAAATCCCTGTTCCGCGGCTTTCCGAAGCCATTTCATTGCTTCGGCCTGATCCTTTTTCACTTCTTTGCCGTAATAATAGCCCGCGGCAAGATTGAATTGGGCTTCCGCAAATCCCTGTTCCGCGGCTTTCCGAAGCCATTTCACCGCCTCGGACGGATCCTTTTTGACTTCTGTGCCATAATAATAGCACACAGCAAGATTGAACTGGGCTTCCGCATGGCCCTGGTCCGCGGCTTTGCGGCACCATTTCACCGCTTCAGCCAAATCCTTGCTTACGCCTTTACCTTCGTAATAGCATTTCGCCAGATTGAACTGGGCTTCCGCAAATCCCTGCTCCGCGGATTTCCGATACCATTTCACCGCCTCGGCCGGATCTTTTTTCATTCCTTCGCCGGAATAACAGAATAAGCCGAGATAGTATTGGGCTTCGGCATTGCCCTGTTCCGCGGCTTTCCGAAGCCATTTCATTGCTTCGGCCTGATCCTTGCTTACGCCCCGGCCATAATAATAGCCAGCCGCGAGGTTGAGCTGGGCATCCGCATTCCCCTGCTCGGCCGATTTCCGGACCCATTTCACCGCTTCGGCCAGATCCTTGCTTACGCCTTTGCCTTCGTAATAGCACAACCCGAGGTTGTTCTGGGCATCCGCATTCCCCTGCCCGGCAGCTTTGCGAAACCATTTCACCGCTTCGGCCGGATCCTTCTTGACTCCATTGCCATTGGCATAGCACAATCCGAGATTGTTCTGGGCATCCGCGACCCCCTGATCCGCGGCTTTCCGATACCATTTTGCCGCCTCGGCCATATCCTTCTTGACGCCATTGCCGGATTCATAACACATCCCGAGATTGAATTGGGCATCCGCGACCCCCTGGTCGGCAGCTTTGCGAAACCATTTCACCGCTTCAGCGGAGTCCTTCTTGACCCCATCGCCGGATTCATAGCACATTCCGAGATTGAATTGGGCATCCGCGACCCCCTGATCCGCGGCTTTCCGATACCATTTTGCCGCCTCGACCGGATCCTTCTTGACGCCATAGCCATTGGCATAGCATACTCCAAGGCCGAATTGTGCCTCTGCGTGTCCCTGATCCGCAGCGAACCGCCCGTATTTCACCGCGGAAACATAATCCTCCCGATCGGCAAAACCTACAGCTTTCTGATACAGAGCCTCGGCATCATCCGGGGTTTCGGCGAACGCTCCCAGAAGCGCCGCGGTCATCATTGTCGTCAATATCTTTTTCATGTCTTTCTCCTCATGTATATTCAAACCGGACAGATCGTGTCCATTTTGCCTGTCCCCCATAAAATAACAGTATGAAATATAATGCGAATCCCAATAAAAGCAACTGCGGAAACCGGAAACGATGCAATTTTTGGGGCGCGGCTTTGTCCTGCAATTATTCTTTTTCCCCTTGACATTTCTTTTTTTCAAAGTATATTGCACTGTCATCATTTGAAGAATTGTCAAGAAGGATAATACTATGAGAAATTTGACAACTGCGTTATTTTTGACTTTCATTTTCATGTTCTGCGCGGTTTCCGCCAACAGCAAGGAGTTGGCGAAAGGATCCGATCAGAGCGCCTCCCGGAAAATATCGGGAAAGAACCGCCCGATGAATTATAACAAATCATTCCGCGATACACTCTGGAAAAAAAAACTGAATGATTGGAAAAAACGCCATAGCGCAGTTTCCAAACGCAAGCCGCGCGTTACTTTCAAGCGTCATAAACATTCTTCATCAAGAAAATTCAAGTCGTCTCACAGAAGTTTCAGGTCGTCTCACAGCCACAGGTCCAGACATGTCAAAACCCATGTCAGAAGAAGATCAAGAAGATAAACCTCATCCGTTTCTGATATGGCAGTCCGCCATCCGGCAGCTGCCGATGATTTTGAAAGCCCGGTTTTGAGCCGGGCTTTTCCGTTCTCCGGATTCTTTATTTCTTGAACTGTTTCACCCAGTCCGGATTTTCCGGCCCGAAATGCTTCAGCATGACAATGGGATCGCAGGAAGATCCGTTCACGATCTCAACGCCGTTTCGGGCCGTCTGCTCCGAAACGAAATATTCATCGTTCGTCAGCTGCCCGTACCGGATCAGCGCGGGCGTCTCAAGCGGCATGCCGTTCAGGGTGCCGTGGCCCTGCATCATGATCAGCCCGTAGGCGGCGGCATCTCTGACGACCGCAGTTTGTCCGGGCAGAACGGTCAGTTCCTTGGCGGAGACAGCCGGAGATTTGTAGCAGACCCAGCGGTCCACAGCCCCGACGGTTTTCTGGATATTTTCCACCGGACGCATGAAACGGTGTTTGCCGAATTCCGGGTCCACGTTCAGTTCCCAGTCCATGTTGGAGATCAGGTAATCGAAATCGCCGATCTTTTCTTTCGGACAGTTCTTCCAGAGCAGCGACTCGTCGATCAGCTGATCGTCCACCAGGCTCTGCCACATCGCATACACGTCGCTGGCAACCTGCGGCTCGTAGGTGCAGAGACTTCCCGGCGCATGGAGGACCCCCGGCGGCACATCCCAGCCGGTCCCCGGTTCCAGTCGGTAGGCTTTGGCAAGATCGGTGATCCTGTTGTCGCCTTTGGTGAAGTTCATCAGGCACTCTTTCACCTGTTCTTTGGTGGTTCCCGGTTCGAACCCGAAAAAGGTGAAGGGGAAATGGCCGCCGTGGTTGTTCAGCTGCGGCGGGAAGTAGTAGCATTCCGGTTTGCCGCGTTCGCCGACGAGTCTTGCATGTTCGTCCATGTGGTGGATATGATGCGGCAGCGGTCCGAGATTGTCGAAGAATTTCGAATAGACCGGCCAGCAATGATACTGATCCCAGATGCGTTCGCCCAGGAGTTCCGCGCCGAGTTCCCTTACCGCTTCGGTGAGCGGGATCAATTCGCCGTCTTCGGCGACCAGATGGCTGATTCCCTCATTTTTCCCAGTCAGGGGGCCGTTGTCCGCCGGAGTCGTGCAGCCCAGCCAGCGTTCGTCGATCCCGCCGCGCGCGCTGCCCAGCGCATAGTAATCGTCCGGATGCAGTTTGATCCGGCGGCCGGGGATGCAGAAGGAACGCGGGACCCAGTTCGGTGCCAGGCGGAAGATCCCTCCCCCCTGTTCGAAGGCTTTTCTGATTTTCGCGGAATTGTTCATGATGTTTCTCCTTTTTGTGTTTATGAATTCTATTTCAAATTGAGTTTGGAGCGTCTGCTGCGCTGATCGTTCATCGTTCCGCCCTGCCCGATATCCGGAAAAATTCGCCGTAATGCAGGTCACCGACCTCAAGCGACAAAACATTGTCTTTCCATCCGACGGGGATTTCGGTATGATCTGAAACCCGGATGATCTTTTCCGGTTTGACAGTCATTCTCAGAGCAAGCCTGATCTTGCAGAGCGGGATTACGGGAAAATCATCCTGCAGGTTAACGATGCAGAACAGCGTTTCCCCTTCCCGGTTCCTCAACACGGTGATCTCGGCGGATTCCGGCAGATTTTCCGAACTGACGATGAACTCCGGCAGGAATTCACGGAAGATCTTCTTCATAAATTCAAGCTGTGTATGGCTCCGTTTCAGCATGATCGGCGCAGCGATCCAGAGAACGCGACCTTTGCCGTATCCATGCAAAGTCACCGCGGGAAACCCGCTCTCGTGTGCCGCAGGCGGATTCGAATGGATCGAAGCATAGCGTTCCGGATCGAACGGAGGAAAGTCCGGGAAGGTCAGAAAACTCCGGACGACCGTATCCCGATGCGCAGTCACCAGCGGGACCTCGCCTTCCGCGAAGACCCGTTCCGGGCCGGTATAGGTGATCCCGCCGGAACGCTTCCCGGTAAAGTCGATCCCGAAAACATCGCTCAGCACGAAGTTCCCACTTGATCCGCCGGAAAGGTCGTGGAGCGAAGTCCCGCCGGTCGCGATCAAGGTCCCGCCTTCCTCGACGAACTTGCGGAGCCGCCCGCATTCCTCCGGGGAAAGATATTCCGAGTTGATGATGATCACCGTTTTCAATCCGGAAAAATCGGCGGAAATATCAGTCAGGATCTTCCACGGGATATGGAGCCGGTTCAAGACGTCCGCCACGCCGAGGCACTCATCCATGACGGCATTTTTCCGTGACTGCATATTGTTCGCCCGTCCGCCATCAAAAGAATTGAACTTCAGTCCGTTCAAATGACGGTCAACGCAGCTGTTGATGGAAAAATAAACTGCCGTTTCCGCGGAAAGCCTGCCGCCGAATTCTTCCAAGCATTCCCGGAACGGAGCAAGCTGATGATTGATTTTTCCCAGTCTCCGGTAAAAGGGTTCTTCCAGGGTGCCGTCCGGGTTGATGGCGTCGATGAAAAAATACGCGCCTCCGTTTGCAAGAGTGGTCAGCGCACTCAAAAAAAGCTCCTCATCGGATTTCGAGCTTGTGTGATCCTGCAGGTTCACACAACGGGAAGTCATGAATTCGAACGGCGGATGTTTGGTATAGGCATCAAATGCTTTGACCGCGAAGCGCTGTTGGAGTTTGCTGCCGTAAAAATCGCCGCTGGCGTAATCGGAGGCAGCCGGGATCCCCGAATTCTGTCCGAGATACCATCCATGCAGCACGGGAGAAAACTGATGGACGACCGAGATCCCGGGTTTGACTGATTTCGCAAAATCCGTAAGCCGCTGCGCAAAAGCCGCGAGGGAATTTTCCCGGAAGCGCTGGAAGTGGACCCATTCCGGCGAATCCCAGTCGATCGTTTCCGGCAGAGGTTCCCCGAAGGCTTTCCGGCATGCGTCGCAGCAGCAGATCGAGGGCCAGAATGTCATATCGATGAAAAGCCCTGCAACAGGATATTGCAGAATCTCCCGGATCTGTGCACGGTAAAACTGTTCGGCGTCCGGCTGATTCGGGCAGGTGAAATGATAGCGTCCGTCATGGTCCGCACCGACGTTGTCAATGATCCTTGTATGGGGCAGCCTCCGGGCGCAGTCATTGTGATAGATCACCGTATAATAGGCGATTGGGACAATGTTTTTCTCAAGAAGGAGTTTGACCGTTTCTCCAAAATTGTCGCCTTGGATATTCGCATGGACATGCCCGACCTTTGTCGGATAATAACAGTTTCCGTTGTGGTCGCAGGCATAGACCATGGCGGAACCCACACCGGCAGTCTGCACCATGCGGGCATATTCCCTCGCGGAAAACCGGCTCATAAATTCCGGTTTCAGATCGGTGATATGATTATCGATCAGAAGCCGCGAATAGCATTCAAAATTCTTTTTTATCATAAAAACTTCCTTGTATTTTTTTCTTTTCAGAGGTATATTATACCATAAAAACAGGGAAAAGACAATATAACAAATTTGATATTTATAGCACCGATCATGCATTTCGAAAACTTTTCAAAAATTATTCCGTCATTCGGACCGATTTTTCAGGGGGAATGGAAAACGGGTCATGTCGAACGGAACCGGCGGATCTACGATTTCGAGCTGGTGTATTTTGCGAAAGGGACGACCAAGGTCATATTCCCGGACAAGATTTTTCTATGTCAGGCAGGGAGCACGATCCTGATCCCGCCCAACGTGGTCCATTGTTCCATCGCACTGGACAACGTGGAACGCTGGTGCATTCATTTCGACTGGTTTTCCGACTGCCGGGGACCGCGGGACCTGAAAACGGTCTTTGTCTATACAGATACGAATATCAAGTTCGAACCCGACCTCTGTGCATCCGCTCCGGGAAATCTTGAGTTCCCGCTGTTCCAGAACGGGACGGAAGTCTGTTTTCCGTTCATTCGTCGGTATTTCGCCACGGAAGCGAACGAATGCAATCATCTGATCCGGCAGGGACTTCTCCTGCAGATACTGGGGCTTTTTCTGCTGGAATCGGAAGATGAAGCCACCCACAGGAAGAACAACATCCTGATTTTGAAGGTAAAAGAACGCATTGATGAGGAATACCTGTCGCACGATTTCCGGATCGCGGACCTTGCCGCGGAAATGCAGGTCACGCCGAATCATATATCCCGGATCTTCCGGACGGAGATTGGCTGTTCCATTACGGAATACATGATGCGGAAAAGATTTTCCTTTGCCAAAAAGCAATTACGGGAAACGGGTCTTTCCATTGGTCAGATCGCGGAATCCTGCGGATTTTCCGATCTCAACTATTTCTGCCGGTTTTTCCGCAAGCAGGCAGGTGTTTCTCCCGGGTCCTATCGCAAAAAGTAAGGATCCATCATCTTATCGACTTACATGTATACAGGGAAAGTGGTGAGATCCGGTGGATCAACATACTCATTCTTTCCAGGAACCGTCGACGGAGCCTGACAGAAATCAGCATTTTCCCAATATTCACGGCAAATCTCAAGTTGAAAAATCCCGCCTGACGTGTATATTACGCTGGCTTTTATTAAAAAAGTAAGGAGATATCATGCAAGACTATATCTACTCTTCAATAGCCTTTGTCGCGATGGTGATCCATCTGATCATCAACTCCGGTCCGCGTATGGAACTGGGAGGAATGACTGCCAGACACGGGGCACGCGAATACAGTATTTATCTGAAGGGGGTCTTCGCCTATTATGTGGTGGACGCCGGCTGGGGCGTGCTGGCGGGTCTGGGCTGGACACGCCTGCTTTATGTCGATACGATGTTCTATTATATCACCATTGCCGTATCCGTTCTCACGTGGTGCCATTTTGCCGTTACCTATCTGGATCTCCGCGGATGGAAGGCCCGGCTCCTTCCATGGTTCGGATATGCGCTGCTGTCCCTGTATGTGGTGCTGCTGTCGGCCAACATTTTCAACAGCTGTCTTTTCCATTTCGACGAAAACGGGCATTACTGCGCCGGATTCATACGCTGTCTCATATTCTATCCGCTGGTTGCCTTGAATATCCTGATGGCGATCTGGGCTCTGGTGAAAGCCCGCAGCAGTCAGGATTCCGTACGGAGACGGAACCTGGTGGTTTTTCTGTTCAGTCTCACGATGGCGGTGGCGATCGTATTGCAGATCATCTGGCCGCTCTGGCCATATTACGCGCTGGGCTGTCTTATCGGCAACTGCTTCTTCCATATATTCGTTGTCGAAGATGAACGCAACGAACTGCGAAGGGCCGTCATTGAGCGGGAACAGACAGCCAAGCACATGGCCGAACTGGAAAAAGCGCTTGAGCGCGCCCGCGCAGCCGAAAAATCCCGGAGCATGTTCTTCAGCATCGTAAGTCATGACATCCGCACTCCGCTGAACGCGATCCTCGGCTATTCCGAACTTTTGCAGGACGGGATCCAGGACAAAAAAGAAAGGGATGAAGCGCTCCAGTCCATCCGGGCAAGCGGCACCACACTTTTGGAGCTGGTGAACGATGGGCTCGACCTTGCGAAAATAGATTCGGGCAAGATGACGCTCCAGCCGGTGTCCGTGTGTCTGAGCGATTTGACTCAGGAGGTGTTCGCCTCCTTCCGGCTGGCTGCGGCATCGAAAGGTCTCGAACTGGTCGACCGGACAGGGGATGTGCCGCCCCTGATGCTGGATAAGCGCCGTTTCCGTCAGATCCTCTTCAATCTGGTCGGCAATGCGGTCAAATTTACCGCAAAAGGATCCGTTACGGTCGCCGCGTCCTATGCGAATAAACTCCTCAAAGTTTCCGTTTCCGATACGGGATGCGGCATTGCATCCGACATGCTTTCGCGGATCCTTGATCCGTTTGTCCAGGTGCAGGACCCGAGTCATGCGTCGGATCGGACCCAGGGAACCGGATTGGGGCTCTCCATTTGCCGGAGTATGGTCGAGGTGATGGGCGGTGAACTCACGGTTGAAAGCGAACTCGGGAAAGGTTCGACCTTCCAGGCACAGATCCCCGGCGTGACATCCGGCGATGAAAAGGCGGAGACTGCCGCAGAACCCAAGACGGTCGCGGGATTGAAGAACCTGCCGAAAAATGTCCTAGTCGTTGATGATTCTCCGGTCAACCGTGCGGTCCTGACCGCCTTCCTGAAGAAAGCGGGGATCGTCTCGATCGAACATGCATGTGACGGCGAAGAAGCCCTCTCGAAAATCGGCGCGATGGAGAAAACGGATCATCCTTTCGATTTCGTCTTTTCCGATTTCTGGATGCCGAATATGAACGGAATCGAGTTGATTGAAAAACTCCGTGCCGATCCCCGGTTCGCCAGCCTTCCAGTCTTTGCTTTGACGGCTGACACGGAGGCTCAGCGCGATGACCGGACCAAACTCTTCACCGGGATCCTCCTTAAGCCGCTGACCTACAGCAAACTTGCAGAAGTATTTGCTGCGATGTGATTTCGATCAAACATCCCGCTGCAGGTCCTCCGGGGAAAACCGCACTTCATCACGGGCGCTTGTTTCACCTCGCCGGATTATTTTCTGAGGTAAAGGGCTAAAATCCGCCGCCCCGGTGGGGCTTGATTTTGCATCCGTTACGTTCGGCTCAGACAGTCTGCTTTTTGCCGGAGGGCAGCTGCACCAGGATCACGGCGGCAAAAATGATCGCACAGCCGATCAGGTTCTGCAATGAATACTTTTCGTTCAACAGCAAAGCGCCCCAGATCACAGCGAACACGGAAGCGGTGCTGAGGACGATGGAACAAACCGCAGGATGCACATATTTCTGCGCCGCGACCTGGACGGTACAGGCGAAGCCTATCGCGATCACGCCGCAATACAGCAAGGGTCCGGCGGTGGCGATGACGCCGTTCCAGGTGCATTGCTCCCCGGCGATCAGGGTCGCGATCCCGGAAATGACCGTCACCGTGGTGAACTGGACCGCGGCCAGCTGCAGGGCATCGGCCTCCGGCGCGAATTTGGCAATGGCAATGAACTGGAACGCGAAAAACACTGCGCAGATCAGGATCAGCGCATCCCCGAGATTGCCGAAATTGTTCAGCGTCCCGTCGCTGCAGAGCAGATACGTCCCCGCCACGGACAACAGTGAAGCGCACCAGATCCGCCAGTTCGACTTGTTCCGGGTGAACACCCCGATCAGCGGGATCATGATCACATAAAGCGCGGTCAGGAACCCCGCCTTCCCCGCCGAAGTGTAAAGCAGTCCGAACTGCTGCAGGATCTCGCCTCCGGCCAGACACACGCCGCAGGCAAAGCCTCCGGCAAAAAGTCTTTTGTCCGGCTTTTTCTTCATCGCCAGGATCACCGGCAGAAGAATCACACTGCCGATCAGATAGCGAAGGAAGACAAAGAACAGCGCCGGCATGCTTTTCATCGCTTCCGACTGCGCGGAATACGACAATCCCCAGATGACCGCCGTGAGGATCAGGAAACCGGTCGCCACCCAATTTATTTTTTTCATGGAAGGATCCTTTTCAATTCTTAAAAAAGAGTCCCGGTAATATAGCAGACAATGAAAACATTACAAGTGAAAAAAGGAGATTTGTTCCGCCGCCCGTTGGGGCTTATTTTATCGGAATGATCCAAGCAGTCTTTTGATCTGCGGAGACGCATCCAGCTCCCGTATGCTTTTTCCTCCGGGCGATTTCCAATCCGGGTCGGCACCCTTTTTCAACAGCATTTTGACCACCTCCAGGCGGCCCTTTTCGACCGCGGCATAAAGGGCGGTCGCCGTGTATTCCCTCCGGCGCCTGGCTCCCCTGCTCCCACGGTTCCCCGCGGATGATTTTTCGGAAACGAATTCGACCCGGGTGACCGGTATATTCACATTGGCGCCTTTGTCGATCATTTCTTTGATCACGTCGTCATTGCAGTCGGAGAATACCGCCTCAGCCACCACCGGCTCCCATTGTTCGAACGAGTGAAATTTTCCGAGGATCTTTTTCACGAACCAGGAGGGTCTCCGGCGCCGGATCGCCAGCAGCAGGATCGAAACGGGCTTTTCCCTCCCCCAGGATCTGAGATAAAGTTCGGTACGGGGATCGTCCAGCAGGGCGTCAAGGATCGGTTCGTCCCAGGGCTTGCTTTCATGGTATCCCTGACACATGTGCTTCAACAAGGTGGTGCCGCCATATCCGATGGGCGGGACATTGGGGTTGGCGCCCTTTTTCACCAGCATGGCAAAGATCTCGGCATCGCGGGTCCTCAGGTCGAATGCGATTTGCAGCGGATAATAGGTCCGGACGCTGTTTTTGCTTCCGATATTGGGATCGGCGCCGTTGTCCAGAAGGAGTTTGACCAGCATGCGGTTTTTCTGACGGCAAGCCGCTTGCAAGGCGGTCTGGTCATTGCTGAAACGGACATTTGGATCGACTCCTTTCTTCAGCAATTCCTCGACGACTCTCACCTGGCAGCGGTTTACCGCGTTTTGAAAACGGCCGATGTCTTCCATGTCTGCGGCGGTCTTGCCTGAATTGTCCTTGATTTCCGGATCCGCGCCGGCCTTGAGCAGCATATCGTAAATGTTTTTCCTGCCGCTTTTCATTGCTTCGAAGAGCGGAGTCTCACCCTGTTCATTGCGGGCATTCACCTCCGCATCGAGCAGGATCAGCAGGGAAACCAGCTTGTCCGATCCGGAACGGGCGGCATAATGCAGTGCGGTGTTGCCGAGTTCATCCTTTTCGTCGATCCGGTGGTTGAGATAAAGCAGTTCCGTGACGATCCTCTCCTGCATCGGGTTGCGTTTCATATAAGGCAGCAGTTTTTCCGCCAGGGCATTGTAACCTCCGCGGATCAACACTTCCGCATACGCCTTGTTGTAATAGTTGACTTTACTTTCCAGTACGCGGGAGGTGTCCGCGCCAAGCTGGATCAGCTGTTTCGCGAGCAGTTCCTGTTGCTGGATCCGTCCGCTCATGATGCTCTTGAGCAGCGGGCCGGAATGTGTGGAGTATGTGCTGTCAACGACTTCGATATCGGGATCGATCTCTCCGGATTTCAGCTCCTCCAGCATCCAGTTCGCGAATTCGATATCACGCTGATTGTAACCCCAGTCCCGGCGCATCCTGGTGTGTTCTGCAAATTTCTGTTTGAATTTTTCCATCCTATCGGTATTGAACCGGGAACGGTCAACGTGTTTTGAGAGTTCCCGCACTGACAGTTGTTCATTCAGACGGCGGATCTGTTCGGAACGGACCACTATTTTCTGTTTCAGCAGATCCCGTTCTTCCGGCTTGGAACTGGCGGCGATTTCCTGCTGGAGTTCCTTCAACCGTTTTTCCGCCCTGCCGATCCGGGTTTCGATCGTTCCGTCCTCACTTGACCGCACGGGGAGCGGCCGGGGAAGGTATCTGCTGAATCCGGGGATTTCCCGCGGGGGATCGAGCTTCGGGGTCTTCTTCGGTACCGGAACGGATCCGGTCTGCGGACGCTCCTGATTGACCGGAGGACCCGGCATCTTTTGCGGGACCGGAGCAGCGGACGGCTGCGGCGCCGGCCGGTACGGCGGCACAGACGGACGGACAGGCGGCATCGGAGGGATCCGCGGACCGGAAGTTTTTTTGACCGGACCGGAAAACTCCTGGGTCTCCTTGTCTTCCTTCATTTCCTTATACAGGAAACGGACGTTGACCGCGATCAGCACGACCAGTCCGGCCCCCAGCAGGAAACGGAATAACTTTTTGCCCGGGAACGATTTGAAAATGCCGATGCCCCGGCTTCCGCTTTTGTCGGGTTCCGCTCCGTCTCCGGATACGGCGGATTTTATCCCGGAGATATACTCAAGCAGTTCGGCCGGAGTCTGCGGACGATCCGCGGGATCTTTCTGCATCATTTTCCGGACCAGTCCGATAAAGCGGGGAGACAGATCGGGGCGGAGCGTTTCCAGCGGTTCCGGCTCCTCCCGCATGACTTTCAGGATGATCTCCACCGGAGTCCCGCCGTCAAACGGGACTTTTCCGCTGGCCAGGTGATACATGGTGGCGCCGAGGCAATAAATATCGGACCGGATGTCAGTGTCATGGGACGACTGGCATTGCTCAGGCGAGGCATAACTCGGGGTGCCGATCGTGGCCTGTTCCATCGTCAGCGTCACCTCCCCGTCAATGCCGCCGCTGCTCTTCGCGATCCCCAGGTCCATCAGTTTGTAGACTCCGTCCCCTGCCCGCTGCATGATGTTCGACGGCTTGATGTCCCGGTGCACCACATGGAGCCGGTCCAGCGCGGAAAGCGCATCCGCCATGGAATACAGGATCTTCCACAGCTCATCTTCGCTCATCGGCCGCTCCCGGACGATATCCGACAAGGTCCTCCCCTCCACATATTCCATGGCTATGAAGAGATAACAGGTCTTGAAATCACTTCCCACGTCATACACCTTGACGATGTTCGGATGGTCGATGGAATGCGCCAGCCGGGCCTCGCGGACAAACCGTTTCACATAGACCGGATCCTTTTCACCCAGCCCGCCGCGCATCAGTTTCAGCGCGCATTTCTGATGCAGCAGGAGATGTTCGCCAAGGTAGACTTCCGCCATTCCCCCTCGTCCAAGCAGGGAAATGATCCTGTATTTGTCAATGAATTCCCCATCCTGCAGCATCCGCCGGGACACGGGAAAACGGGAACTCAATTCTTCTCCGGAAGAATCCGTTCCCGGATCCCATTCCCCGGTCCCCAGCCGCAGCGGCTTGCCGCACTGAGGACAGGCCAGATCGGGATCGGACAGGAGGTCACACGGGATCTTCAGTTTGGTCCGGCATTCCGGACACAGCACAAGCGCGGAAAAATCGCTGTAAGGCAAACTTTCTCCGCAGCGGGGACAGGAAATACGTTCCGGAAGTCCGGTTTCGGAATCGAACCCGAACCGGTTTTTGCATTTCGGACATTCCAGAACATGGGAAAACATATTTTTCGGCCTCCGTTTCCGCTTGACATACCCGTATCATTATTCCCTAATATAATACAGAATGCACTTTTTTCAAATCTGTTACAGTTTTTTGGATAATATGCCGGAACGCGAGTCGCGTCTTCGGGATTTCCGGATGATCCGCAAGGGAAGGAAAATCCGATCAAAATTCAATTCCCGCGGGAACCCGGTTGTCCATCCCGGACGATTTGCCCCCAATAGGTTTTCACCTTGCGGAAAACGACTTGAACCGGTTTTCCGTTTTCAGAGATCATACCGCTTCCGGCGGCTTTGTTTCCCGAGAACGGCACCTGAAACAACAATTTCCCATTGCTGTCCCATTCCTGGTAAAGGCCATTCAGCATACCGTTTTTTACCGTGTATTCCGCTTGCCTGCTGCCATTGGGAAATTTTACGATAAAGGTCCCGTCCTTCTTCAGTTTACCTCCCGGCACCTTCCGTAAGACAGGAGTTATCCGTATCAATTTGCCGTCATAATGATATTCGCGCAGCATGGGGAAACCGTCACAGATGACATATTCACTTTTCAATTCACGTTCGATACCACTATATATATTCGTTATTTCCGTGCCGACCAGAATGTTGTCCTGCGTCTTATAAGGGAAATTATCCTTCAACCATTTCAGGTCGATACCGGCATCCATCCAGGAAAGGATTTTTTTTGCATCTTTTTCATCCAGTTCATCCTTCCCGTTTCGCGGGGAGTTCCAGTTCATTGCGGACGGGCCGTAGGACACATCCCAGCACTGGGCCATTGCGAGCAGGATCTTATGCTTCCCGATGATCAGGTGGTACCGTCTGTTCTGCCATAAATGCCTGGCGATCGTTTCTCTTGCGGACCGGTTGGCTTCTTCAAAAGAAAGCCCCTCTTCCATTTTTGCCGTAATGATTTCGTTCCAGACCTTCGATTCAGCCACGACTCTCGATTTGGAAGGTTTGTCAAAATACCCGAGGGAACCATATTTGCGGGCAAGTTCGGTTGCCGCTTCCGTTTGGGTGAGTTTGCAATGCAGTTCACGCAGCTTCACTTCCTGTATTCTGGCGATCCATGAGGGATCCTTTCCGACCAACCGGATCTTATACCGCCGATGCAATGCGTGCGTCATTTCATGAATGATCACACTGGTGCAATAGATCAGGTTCAACTGTCTCTCTTCGGCATTCCGGTATTTGAGGAACTCGGAATTAAGGGAGATCATTCCGCCGCCATAATCTCCCCACCGGTATTTCGGCATCGATTTGAACCTGAACCGGAAATCGAAACCGCCTTTCATTTTTGCAATAATATTTCTGCCGACTGAAGATTTTTCGATTTCTTTGATCGCATCCTGCAAAAAAGTTCTTTCTTTTTCCGGCAAATCGGATCTTTCCAGACACTCCGTCAAATTTCTGCAGAGAACACTCCCTTTGGTCCGCCTTTGTTTTTCGCGCGGTTTCTGCAATGCGGCAAAAGCATCGTATGGCATGGATGCAAAGATGGCCGAGATCAAAAAGAAAGACAAAAACCGTTTTAACATATCGACCTCTCCTGTTTTTCAGTTCCCTCTAAAATGTTTATTTGGCAGTAAAAAATATGACGATATTTCAAAATATAGCATCCTTCAGCCGCTTTTCAAATCGATTTCCGTCCAAAGGCGGGGGATGACATGGAGCAGGAGCGCAGTTGAGCGGCGGCGGAGGTGGCTTTTTTCCTCATTCTTTTGTATCTGAAGAGGGTATCAGCCGAGGATTCCCTTTAGCTTCTCCACGGTGACAGGTTTCAGCAGGAGTCCATCAAACCCGGTCTCGCTGTATTTGCCCTGCATTTCCGTATCGGCTGTCACCACATGGACTGGGATCGAGGCAAGTTTTCCGTCCGCACGGATGGCCCGGACCAATCCTTCGCCGTCCATGACCGGCATCCACATGTCGGTCAAAACAAGGTAAAACGGCGAGTCGGATGAGTTCAGGATGTCCAATGCCTCCTGCCCATCCTTGGCCATGACGATATCGAATGTCCCGAGTTTTTTCAGCATCGACTTCAGCACCATCAGATTCATCTTCTGGTCGTCGGCGATCAGAATACGCTTTTGCTCGGCGCTTGCGGACGGTGTTTCCTCCTTCTTGTCCACCTTGGCGGGGGCAGATCCTTCTTTCGGAGCAGTGCTGCTGATTTCCACGTCGCGGAACGTCACCGTGAAGGTTGAGCCTTTCCCGAGTTCGGAGACAATGGAAAGTTCTCCACCCATCGCATCGACCAGCTTGCGGCATACGGCCAGTCCGACGCCGGTGCCGCCGTGCCGGGCCTCCTTCGATTCCACCTGGGACAAAGCCCACGTCTACCGCATTTTGGAAAATCACACATACATCGGTGAAGTGAAGTACAAGGATGCGATCTGCAAAGGCGAGCAGGAGGCTATCATTCCTCTTGACCTCTGGAACCGGGCGAAAACCATCCGGGAAAGCGCCGCCCCGTGTCCCGACCGTTCCAGACGGCAGGAAACGATCTCGCCTTTGAAGAACATTCTCCGGTGCGCTCACTGCGGCGGAGCGATGATGCCAACGTATTCGACCAAGGGCGGCCGCCGTGTATTCCCTCCTGCGCCTGGCTCCCCTGCTCCCACGGTTCCCCGCGGATGATTTTTCGGAAACGAATTCGACCCGGGTGACCGGTATATTCACATTGGCGCCTTTGTCGATCATTTCTTTGATCACGTCGTCATTGCAGTCGGAGAATTACGCCTCTGCCATGCGGATGATTTTCAGATACGTCTCCCCGATCCGGAAGTGCTTTCCGGGCTTGACCTGAGCCGGGATTGGAGCAAAGAGCTGAAACGGGCCGAAGCGGAACGCTGATTTCAAGGGGATGATCTGCGATTTCCCCGCATGGGCCGAATGATCCTGACCGCCCGAACTGCATCGTGGACCGCCAAAACAAAAGCATTTTGCAAAATAACTCAGATCAACGGACCAGCAGGAAGGTCTGCATAGCTGCCGGACCGCGGTTCTGCCACAGCATATAGGGGATCGCGCACAATTCGGCAGGGACGTATTCCGGTGCATTGGCGGAATAGAGGGGACCGCCGGCAACGGTGCGGACCGCTTCTCCCCGGAAGTGCAGAGCAAGCGTTCCTTCCGGCAGACCGTCTGCGGGGCACTCCTGAAACTCCGGATGCGCCGGGATACGGACGGTGTGAAGCAGAATCCCGGGATTGTCCACGCTTTCGAGACAATATACCACGGGTCCGCGCCGGACTGCGGCTTTCCCCGCATCGGCAGGAACGTTCGGGTTGGCATAGATCACTTCCGGCGTCATTTCCATCGTAAAGCGGATCTCGTCTCCGGCCTGCCAGATCCTCCGGCACTGCCAGTAACCGTTCTCCGGGGAAACATCGGAGCATTTTCCGTTCAGTTCGAGCCGGTGATCCCGGCACCAGCCGGGGATCCGGAGTGCAAGCGTGAATTCTCCGCCGCGCACGATCCGGACGGAAATACGGCCGTCATACGGATAATCTCCCTTTACTTCGACCTCGTATTCCGGCAGGGAAACATTCATGGCCGCGGGGATGTCGATCCGCAGTTTTTCCGGTGCGGCGTCCGCGCAGAACAGCCCCAGCCGGGGCAGGAAACGGCAATAGTTGGTGGGACAGCAGGAGCAGCCGAACCATTTTTCGCGGACCGGGCTGGTTGGTTCGAAAGTGGCGACGGTGGCTTCCAGCGGATTACAGTAGAAGAAAGTGTCTCCGGCCAGACTGATCCCGCTCAAGCCGTTGTTGTAAAGCACCTGTTCAAGCACATCGGCATAACCAGCCTCCCCCGTGAAATCCAGCATCCGTTTGGCAAACAGTGCCAGCCCGATGGCGGCGCAGCTTTCCGTGTAGGCAGTATCGTTCGGCAGACCGTAATCGACGGAGAATCTTTCGCCGACAGTGGCGGAACCGATCCCGCCGGTGATGTACATGCGTTTTTCCACTACGTTGCGGAACAGACGCTCCACTGCCTGAAACAGGTCTTTGGCTCCTGTTTCCCTGGCGACATCCGCCGCACCGGCGAAGAAATACATGGCACGGACCGCATGGCCGTCCGCTTTGGTCTGTTCCAGCAGCGGCTTGTGCGCCTGCACCCGGATCAGAGTTTTGCGCGGGGAGTTCTCATGTTCGACGTAATAATTGGGTTCCCGTCCGCGTTCCCGGATGAAATAGTCGGCCAGTTCAAGATAGCGTTTGTTCCCCGAGGCCTCGGCGAGTTTGACCAGAGCCAGTTCAACTTCCTCATGTCCCGGATAGCCCCGTTTCTTCCCCGGCTCGCGGCCGAAAACCGATCCGATGTGATCTGCGTAACGGCACATCGCATCGAGGAAATTCCGCTTTCCGGTCGCCTGAAAGTAGGCGACGGCTGCTTCCATCAGGTGTCCGGCATTGTACAACTCGTGCATCCCGGAGACGTTTTGCCAGCGCTTTTCCGGTTCGACCTGGGTGAAATGCGTATTGAGATAACCGTCCGGCTGCTGGGCGCCGATCACCAGTTCGACCAGTTCGTCCAGCTGTTTTTCCAGCGCCGGATCGGGCTCCAGCATCAGCGCGGCGGCCATGCCCTCAAGCACTTTGGCGACGTCGGAATCCCAGAAGATATGCGGTTCATCGGGATCGCCGGGTTTCCATTCGAGCTTGAACGCTTTGAGCCGCCCGGTTTCCTCGCAGCGTTGTATGCAGGTGGGAATCGTTACTTCCCGGTTGATTTTCTGCCTCGGGGCAAACACCCCGTCGCGCAAACGGATTTTTTTCAGCATACTGTCATTCATATCTGACTCCTTTTCGGCTTAGATGCTTTTTCTGTTCAGGCTATTCAATATAATACGGCATATTGCCGAAGACAAGAGGAAGAAAACAGTACAATTTCGAAATTATTCCGACTTTTTTCGTGCAATTTCGAGCTTTTTTCAGAGGAGCAAAAGAAAAAGAAACTCCAGTGTCCGACTGCAGGGTCTTTTAAATGCCTTTCTCTTCCCTGATAATTTCCAGCAGTTTATATTTGTTGAACGTATCAGGTTCGAGATAACTGCCCTCAGTCCATTCGTTATCGATCTTGACAGCCATTACAGCGGGATCAGCCTCATCGCCATATCCCCAGAGCGGGATCCGCGGCTGGCGGTGGCCCTCAAAACGGGGCGTTGCACATTTCATCAGTTCCCATTCGGTCCAGCCTTTCCCGTGCTGAAGTTCGTTACGGGGATCCACGTGGTAATTCGGGAAATAATATGCAGCCGCCGGCATGACCGCAATCCTCCTTGCACTAATATCATCATCCATCTGCGGTATCTGCCGCAGTTGCTTGTCGATTTACTATAACTTCGGTCATTGCTTCAAAATCTGGCCGTTGTCAT
>Ga0256405_10003249_pt1 | contig 34183 bp, 33 predicted proteins | sample RumenRJG_02DNA_FD_189096 | JGI IMG/M metagenome (GOLD analysis project Ga0256405, IMG submission 189096) | Bovine rumen microbial communities from Lethbridge, Alberta, Canada - RJG_02 | ecosystem: Host-associated > Mammals > Digestive system > Stomach > Rumen | place: Canada: Alberta...
CGCTCCAAATAGCCCCTCCATACTACTGTTCTCTCTCGTAGAGAGAACCTAGTATGGGGCTTGGAGCCTTCACCTCGGAGAATTTTGTATGTCTGTCATGGGAAAGCCTTCCAAGGGTGTTGGGAGCCTTTCCCAAGGGTCGTACCGATGGCACCTACGGGTCGTGCGGATGGCTTCCAAGACCCATGGAAGCCATCGCCAAGGGTCTTGGGGATATCTCCTATACCCCCAAAGGAATGCCTTGTACGACCCATAGGAGGCATCGGAGTACCCCCACAACAGATATCGGAACGAGGGATATACCATATTTTTTCTTTGGATTATTTGGAGGATTGAAGAAAAAAGACTACCTTTGCGTTTGCTATGTATAGATTGCGAGGATATATCCTGACATTAGGGCTGATGGCCGTGGGACTGGCTGCTGTGGCACAGCAGAAGCCGGCGATGACGGAATGGCATGACCTGCAGGTGAATGAGGTCAACCGCTATGTCCTGCATACCGATTTCTTCCCCTATGAGTCGGAGGCACTGGCACTTGCCGGTGACAAGACGAAGTCTGGGAATTATCTGTCGCTCGACGGTACGTGGCGCTTCCTTTGGGTGGAGCATGCCGACCAGCGTCCCACGGACTGCTTCGGTACGGACTATGACGACAGCAGCTGGAAGACGATGCCCGTACCGGGTATCTGGGAACTGAACGGCTATGGTGACCCGGAGTATGTGAACATCGGTTTCGCCTGGCGCGGACATTTCAAGAACAACCCGCCCGAGGTGCCGGTGAGGGACAACCATGTGGGGACATACCGCCGCACGGTGACGATTCCCGCAGGCTGGAACGGCAAGCAGGTGATAGCCCGTTTCGGTTCCGTCACCTCCAACATGTACCTGTGGGTCAACGGCAGGTATGTGGGATATACCGAGGACTCAAAAGTCGCCGCAGAGTTTGACATCACGGAGTATGTGCACAGCGGTGACAACCTCATCGCTTTCCAGACCTTCCGCTGGTGTGACGGTTCCTACGACGAGGACCAGGACTTCTGGCGGCTGAGTGGGGTGGGGCGCTCGTGCTACCTCTATGCACAGGACAAGGCGGCGCATATCCAGGATATCCGCATCACCCCCGACCTGGTGAATGACTATCAGGACGGTACCCTCTCCGTGAAGCTGACGACCGTCGGGAAGGCGAAGACGCAGATATCCCTCCGTGACGCAGCGGGACAGGAGATTGCCACAGGTGCCGAGATGCAGGTGAAGAACCCCCGTAAGTGGACGGCGGAGACCCCTTACCTCTATACCCTCGTGGTGCGCTATGGTGACGAGGTGGTCACCCAGAAGGTGGGCTTCCGCAAGGTGGAGATCAAGAACGCACAGCTGCTGGTCAACGGGCAGCCTATTTATATAAAAGGAGTCAACCGTCACGAGATGGATCCTGACGGCGGCTATGTGGTCAGCCGTGAGCGTATGCTGCAGGACCTGCGGTTGATGAAGCGCTTTAACATCAACGCCGTGCGCACCTGTCATTATCCCGACGACCCGCAGTGGTATGACCTCTGTGACGAGTACGGCATCTACCTGGTGGCTGAGGCTAACCAGGAGAGCCACGGTTTCGGCTATGGTGACGACGCACCCACGAAGAAACCCCTTTTCGCCCGTCAGATACTGGAGCGTAACCAGCATAACGTCAGCATGAACTTCAACCATCCGAGTGTCATTATCTGGAGCTTGGGAAATGAGACGGTGAATGGTCCGAACTTCACCGCTGCCTACCAGTGGATCCGTCAGCAGGACAAGAGCCGTCCTGTGCAGTTCGAGCAGGCACATGGTGGTGACAATACCGACATCTTCTGTCCGATGTACATGTCGCAATGGCATTGTGAGGGGTATGCGAAGGATGACTCCAAGCAGAAGCCGCTGATCCAGTGCGAGTACAGTCATGCGATGGGTAACAGCAGTGGCGGTTTCAAGGAGTATTGGGACCTCGTGCGCCGTTACCCCAAGTTCCAGGGAGGTTTCATCTGGGACTTCGTCGACCAGGCGCTGCATGGCAAGGACAAAGAGGGGCGTGCCATCTACACCTATGGTGGTGACTATAACAGCTACGACCCTTCCGACAATAATTTCAACTGCAATGGTCTGGTGAGTCCGGACCGTGTGCCCAACCCGCAGATGTATGAGGTGGGCTATGAGTATCAGAATATCTGGGTAGAACCGGTGGACATCCTGAACGGACGTGTCCGCATCCGCAACGAATACTTCTTCCGTACGCTGGATCATGTGTACATGGAGTGGACGCTGCTGTGCAACGGAATACCAGTGAGGCGGGGTACGGTGGAGGACATCGACTGTCAGCCTCAAGGTACTAGGGAAGTCACACTATCATTAGGTGACTTCTCATCCATCGATGAGTACCTGCTGAACGTCGATTTCAAATTAAAGAATGCGGAGCCGCTAATGTATCATGGGCAGGCTTTATCTTTTATGCAGCTCCCAGTGCTCCACCCAACCCTTTTTTCACTTTCTCCAGCCGTCACTGACCAGTCGTCAACGGTCAGTTTCGACCCAGCCACCGGGTTCATCAAGGAATATGTTGTTGGCGGTAAATCGATGCTGGGCAAGGGTGGTACCCTCAAACCCCAGTTCTGGCGTGCCGTGACCGATAACGACATGGGTGCGCGGCTGCACCAGAAGAACCGTGTATGGCGACAGCCGGTGATGAATCTCAAGAGTCTCAAACAGGGTAGGAAAGACAAGAAGACCGGTGCCTATACTGTCACTGCCGTCTATGACATGCCGGAGGTGAAGTCGACACTCACCATGACTTATCAGATTGAGAAGAATGGTGTCGTCACGGTGACGGAGCAGATGCAGACCACTCCCGGTGACAAGCAGCCCGACCTGCTGCGTTATGGTGTCGTGTTGCAGATGCCTTACGAGATGGAACAGAGCGAGTATTACGGCAGGGGACCCATAGAGAACTACAGCGACCGCCATCTGTCACAGCGTATCGGTATCTACCGGCAGACTGCCGACGAACAGTTCTATCCCTATATCCGTCCACAGGAGACAGGTACCAAGACGGACATAAGGTGGTGGAAACAGAGCGATGCCGCCGGCAAGGGCTTGCGCATAGAGGCGGATACCCCCTTCTCAGCCTCCGCCCTGCACTATAGTGTGGAGGACCTTGACGAGCCAGGCATGGAGAAGGCTCAGCGTCACTCTCCCCAGGTTCCCCAGTCGTCCTATACCAACCTGAGCATCGACCAGGTACATGCGGGTCTCGGTGGGCTCGACAGCTGGAGCGAGTGGGGACAGGCGTTAATGCCTTATCGTGTTCCGTGCCAGAACCGGTCCTTTACGTTCCGGATAATACCAATGTAATATTTCTTTCTGAACTTCGTCCAGTGTTCTTTTTTCTCCAGAAAGAACCAAAAAGTGTTTTTTTCTTTGTAACTTCGCACTCACTATGAGATAAATAACAAAACGATATGGAAAATAACGATAAGAGTCAAGAGCAGAATCAACTGCAACTGGAACTGCCACAGGACGTGGCACAGGGCGAGTATGCCAATTTCGCCATCATCTCACACTCAAGTAGTGACTTCGTCATCGACTTCGCACGCATCCTCCCCGGCGTACCTAAAAGTCCCGTCAGGAGCCGTGTGATCCTGGCTCCCGAGCATGCCAAGCGACTGCTCGGTGCGCTGCAGGATAATATCATGCGCTACGAGCGTGAGTTTGGACCTATCAAGATTCCAAACCAGGAGCCACGCACCATCTCACCCTTCCAAGTCGGCAAGGGAGAAGCATAACAGGCGGTTAATTATTCTTAAAACACTTATTTTATGTTAAATTTCATAAGATAAGTGTTTTTTCGTGCTTTATAGATTAGGTGATTTCCCGAAAAGTTAGTACCTTTGCAGCCCAAAAGCGACCTGTGAGAAGGGCGCATCATGTCAAATTGAATATACACATATAATATAATAATTTAAAAATCAAACAATTATGCCTACAATTTCACAATTGGTAAGAAAAGGCAGAAAGGTGCTCGTTGACAAGAGCAAGTCACCCGCGCTGGACGCATGTCCTCAGCGTCGTGGTGTCTGTGTTCGTGTTTACACAACGACCCCTAAGAAGCCTAATTCGGCTATGCGTAAGGTAGCCCGTGTTCGTTTGACCAACCAGAAGGAGGTCAACAGTTACATTCCCGGAGAGGGACACAACCTGCAGGAGCACTCTATCGTGCTGGTGCGTGGCGGTCGTGTAAAGGACCTTCCCGGTGTACGTTATCACATCGTCCGTGGTACGCTTGATACCGCTGGTGTGGCAAGCCGCACACAGCGTCGTTCCAAGTACGGTGCTAAGCGTCCAAAGGCTAAGAAATAATAACCGGAGAGGGTTAGTAAGCCAAGAGGACAAGTCCTGAGAATCGAGAGGTTGAAGGGCAGAAGAATAGAAATTAAAAACTGTTTTGCTGGAGAATTGTTATAGACAGGTTGAGTAAATGCTCATGTGAGAGCGTTGAAGAACGAGAAAGAACAGCCCCATGCAGACAACAAAACAAGAACAAAAATGAGAAAAGCAAAGCCAAAGAAGCGTGTGATCCTGCCGGATCCAGTCTTCAACGACACCAAGGTGTCAAAGTTTGTGAACCATCTGATGTACGATGGTAAGAAGTCTATTTCGTATGAGATCTTCTACAATGCACTCGAGGCTGTAAAGGCTAAGATGCAGAACGAGGAGAAGTCAGCTCTGGAGATCTGGAAGCAGGCTCTGGACAATATCACCCCACAGGTGGAGGTGAAGAGCCGCCGTATCGGTGGTGCCACTTTCCAGGTACCTACTGAGATCCGTCCTGACCGTAAGGAGAGTATCTCTATGAAGAACATGATTGCGTTTGCCCGCAAGCGCAGCGGTAAGTCTATGGCTGACAAGCTGGCTGCCGAGATTATGGACGCCTTCAACAACCAGGGTGGTGCCTTCAAGCGTAAGGAGGACATGCACCGTATGGCTGAGGCTAACCGTGCGTTCGCTCACTTCAGATTCTAAGATAGGTAAAAAGATAAACTAAGGAAAAGAAAAGAAATGGCAAATCGCGATTTACATTTGACCCGCAACATCGGTATTATGGCGCACATCGACGCCGGTAAGACCACTACGTCGGAGCGTATCCTGTTCTACACAGGTAAGACGCACAAGATTGGTGAGGTGCACGACGGTGCTGCTACCATGGACTGGATGGCTCAGGAGCAGGAGCGCGGTATTACGATTACCAGTGCTGCCACTACCTGTAACTGGAAGTGGAATGGCAAGGACTTCAAGATCAATCTGATTGACACTCCGGGACACGTTGACTTCACCGCTGAGGTGGAGCGTTCACTGCGTGTGCTCGACGGAGCTGTCGCCACCTACTCTGCCGCTGACGGTGTACAGCCTCAGTCAGAGACTGTCTGGCGTCAGGCTGACAAGTATAATGTACCCCGTATCGGTTATGTGAACAAGATGGACCGTTCTGGTGCTGACTTCTTCGAGACAGTACAGCAGATGAAGGACATCCTGGGTGCTAACCCCGTTGTGATCCAGGTGCCCATCGGTGCTGAGGAGAACTTCAAGGGTGTTGTTGACCTCATCAAGATGAAGGCTATCCTGTGGCACGATGAGACCATGGGTGCTGAGTATGACGTTGAGGAGATCCCCGCTGACCTGAAGGACGAGTGCGACGAGTGGCGTAACAAGCTGCTGGAGGCTGCCGCTGAGTATGACGAGGCACTGATGGAGAAATACTTCGACGATCCCAACTCTATCACAGAGGAGGAGATTATCGCCGCTATCCGCAAGGGTACCATCTCTATGGCATGCACTCCTATGATTTGCGGTTCTTCTTATAAGAACAAGGGTGTACAGCCCCTGCTCGACTATGTCTGCGCATTCCTCCCCGCTCCCGTTGACGTGGAGATGGTGATGGGTACCAACCCCAACACTGAGGAAGAGGAAGGTCGTAAGCCCAGCGAGGATGAGCCTACAGCCGCTCTTGCCTTTAAGATTGCCACCGACCCCTACATGGGCCGTCTGGTATTCTTCCGCGTCTACTCTGGTAGCGTGAAGGCAGGTTCCTATGTGTACAACCCACGCTCTGGCAAGAAGGAGCGTATCAGTCGTCTGTTCCAGATGAACTCCAACAAGGAGATCCCCATGGAGTCCATCGACGCAGGTGATATCGGCGCAGGTGTAGGTTTCAAGGATATCCGTACCGGTGATACCCTCTGTGATGAGGAGAAGCCCATCGTACTGGAGTCCATGACCTTCCCCGACACCGTGATCTCTATCGCCGTAGAGCCTAAGTCTCAGGCTGACGTGGCAAAACTGGACAACGGTCTTGCCAAGCTTGCTGAGGAAGACCCGACCTTCACCGTACGTACCGACGAGCAGAGTGGTCAGACCATTATCTCCGGTATGGGTGAGCTCCACCTCGACATCATCATCGACCGTCTGAAGCGTGAGTTCAAGGTTGAGTGTAACCAGGGTAAGCCTCAGGTGAACTACAAGGAGGCTATCACGAAGACCGTGATGGGCTACCGTGAGGTTTACAAGAAGCAGTCTGGTGGTCGCGGTAAGTTCGCTGACATCATCGTGAACGTCGGTCCTGTTGATGACGACTGGAACATCAAGGAGAACGGCGGCTTGCAGTTCGTCAACGAGGTGAAGGGTGGTAACATTCCTAAGGAGTTCATCCCCTCCATCCAGAAGGGCTTCGAGGCAGCCATGAAGAACGGTATCCTCGGTGGCTACCCAGTTGACTCCCTGAAGGTTGTCGTTGTCGACGGTTCGTTCCACCCAGTAGACTCTGACCAGCTCTCCTTCGAGATCGCCGCTCAGATGGCATACAAGGCAGTATGCGCTCAGGCTAAGCCTGTGCTGATGGAGCCTATCATGAAACTCGAGGTTGTTACTCCTGAGGAGAACATGGGTGACGTGATCGGTGACCTGAACAAGCGTCGTGGTCAGGTAGAGGGTATGGAAGAGGCTCGCAGCGGTGCCCGTGTCGTTAAGGCAATGGTTCCCCTGTCAGAGATGTTCGGTTATGTAACCGCCTTGCGTACCATCACTTCCGGTCGTGCTACCAGCTCTATGGAGTACGATCACCACGCTCCTCTGTCTTCAGCTCTTGCCAAGGCAGTGCTTGAGGAGGTGAAGGGCCGTGCTGATTTGGTATAAAAAAGCGGGGAGTCACTGAGCAAATGACTCTTTAGTGGCTCCCCTTCTAATATTAACAATCAATAAAACAAAAGACAAATGAGTCAGAAAATCCGTATCAAGCTGCAGTCTTACGACCACAAGCTCGTAGACAAGTCAGCAGAGAAGATCGTGAAGGCAGTGAAGGCTACCGGTGCTATTATCAGCGGTCCTATCCCCCTTCCCACACACAAGCGTATCTACACTGTAAACCGCTCAACCTTCGTTAACAAGAAGTCTCGTGAGCAGTTCCAGCTCTCTAACTACAAGCGTCTGATCGACATCTACAGCTCTACCGCTAAGACTGTTGACGCACTGATGAAGCTCGAACTCCCCAGCGGTGTTGAGGTAGAAATCAAGGTGTAGTTTAGTATGAACAAGAACAATCACTTCGTCATCACCATCAACCGCGAGTTAGGCAGCGGCGGCAGGACTGTCGGTCGCAAACTGGCTGAGCTGTTGGGAGTGAAGTATTACGACAAGGCGATTGTGCAGGGATTGACCGAGAAATACGGTCTTACCGCTGAGCAGATAGAACAGTTGAAGGCGCAGGAAAAGTCTTCTTGGTGGGGTGAGTTGCAGGACCGTTGCAAGACGCTGCTGAGTGCCAACCGTCAGGAGAAGCCCTCCACCGCCGCCATGTTCGAGACAGAGCGCCGCATCCTGGAGGGACTTGCTCGTGAGGAGTCCTGTGTGGTGGCAGGCAGAAGCGGTTTCCTGATTTTCCGTGAGCATCCCAACCACCTGAATGTCTTCATTCAGGCATCCACTGAGCACCGCATAGAGCGGTTGATAAGGAAACGGGGCATCAGCTATGCCGCAGCCCTTGACATCCTTGACGAGGTGGATGAGGGTCGTGAGGCATACTTGAAGAAGTACAGCGACCGTTCCCGTTACGACACCCGCAACTATGACGTGGTGATCTCGATGGACCACATGACGGAAGACGATGCCGTTGCCGTCATCATGGAGTTCGTCAACCGCCAGAAGTGACCCTTGTTCTAAAAAGATAAGTCCCTGCCGAGCAGTATGCCAGGCAGGGACTTCTTTGTAACATTGAAGTTTGGAAACTAATATCACTATCTATTTAAAGATTTAAGGAATAATGGAAAAGAGAAGACTCTTGTTGGCTTTCGCGTTGATGACAACGCTTTTTGCCAACGCACAATGGAGGGTCGGTGTCACTGCCGGAGCAGACTATAACGTGTTCTCCATCGACAAGCAGTACATGACCGACGTTTTGTTCGACGGGCGCTGGGGCGTTACCTACGGCGTTGCGGGACAGTACAATTTTACCGACTGGTTCGGTGTACGTGCTGATTTCAACCTGACACAGAAGAACTACCGGATGCACCGGGCAAACATTGAGGAAGTCGACCTCAAGTATCGTAACACCTACTTGCAGCTGCCCGTCATGGCATCGTTCAGTTTCGGCGGCAAGAAGCTGCGCGGTTTCTGTAACCTCGGTGTCTATGGCGGATACTGGGTTCACAGCTACCGTTCCGGTAAGGACATGAACTCGTTCACACATCAGTTTTTCGACATCAAGGGGAAAGTGGAGTTCGACAGCGACCGTGACAAGCGCTGGGACTGCGGTCTCGTGGGTGGCGTAGGTATGGAATACCGGTTCGCTGAGCACTGGGCGGCACAGGTGGAGGTGCGCCACTACTACAGCACCACCAGCACCACCAAGCAGTATATGAGGAACAAAGACTACCGCTATCACTCAACGACGGCAATCCAGCTGGGTGCAAGCTATATCTTTTAACTAAAACAAAGGAAACAATGAAGAACAGAATATTAGTATTAGGAGCGATAGCAATGGCACTCTCCCTCACGTCATGCCGTGAGTCGAGCGACACGCTGTTGGCTTACGATTATGATGATAACCTCGCCTTCGGTGAGGGATATACAAGTTTTGGCGGCAAGTACGAGATCGCATGGAATGCACTCAACCAGTATTACTCCCTCTGGGACTACGAGAGGCAGAACGGGCTCGACTGGGACTCAGCCTATGCGGCGAGCTATCCGAAGTTTGCCGCCCTTGACAAGAGAGGTACCGACAACCCCGTCACTGACAAGGAGTTGGAGGCACTGATGAATGAGGCGTTCAGCGACCTTCATGACGGACACATGTATATCACGTTCCTGAACCACCATAACAACAACAGTTCCGTCATGGTGTCACCCAGCGACCTGCGGAATGCCAACCGTGACGATATGCGCATTTCTACGATGTACAAGCCGGACATCTCCAAATACTACCTCGCGCCGGCAAACGGAGAGGTGGTGGTGGACGAGAACGGTCAGCCGCAGACCGCTTTCTACTCCACGATAGTTCCGTTTATGATGTACAATCTCATGCATACCGAGGGCATGGGCTATATGTGGGTCTGCGACCAGATAGAAAAATATTCAGCACTGCAGAAGCCTACCGTTGAGCAGCTTGAGAAGCTGAACGCCCTGAAGGAGCTGAAAGCGAAACTCGCCGACGAGGATCTGACCCTCAGTAGTTACAACACGCTGGTGGTGCAGTATGCCTACCTCAAAGTCCCCGGCTTGACAGTCATCAACAGCAGCTTCCCGGATGAGGGCATGGCAGTACGCTATGCGCTGCTGAAGGGCAACATAGCGTATTTCTATTTCAGCGACTTCTCACTCAATACTTACTTGACAGAGTCGGGTATGGCAAAACTGGATAAGAACGACCCTAACCTGCTGAATCACGTACAAGGCATTTCCACCGTATGGCAAGCGTGGTTCAACGCCATCCAGGCACTCGGCAAGACTGGTAAGTTAGGCGGTGTCATCATCGACCTGCGCGGAAACCAAGGCGGTTCAACAAGCGATTTCCCCTTTGCGCTCGGAGCACTGCGTCCGTCGGGCGGTATGTACGTCGGCAAGGAGCGCTTCAAGCGCGGCACAGGTCGTCTGGACTACTCCGTACCTATGCCTGCCGTGATGGACACCTATACTGACGAGCACTACGTCGTAGACGACCAGCCTATCGTCATCCTTACCAACTGCCGTTCGGTAAGTATGTCGGAGTTGACAGCACTCTCCGCAAAGTCCCTCAAGAACGCGAAAATCATCGGCAAGCGCACGTGGGGCGGTCTCTGCGGACTGACAAGCAATAGCAACAACACCCTCAACTACTCCGGAAAGATCGGTGTGGAGGATAAGACACCGGTCTATGTCTACTGCCCGACATTGGCACAGATGACCAATGATGATCAGATACTGGAAGGCGTAGGTGTCGTTCCTGACATCGAGGTGGACTTCGATGACAAGCAATTCCTGGCAACAGGCAAGGACTCTCAGCTTGAGAGGGCACTGCAATACATCCGTAACGGACAATAATCTTTACACCAAGGATGCCTCGCAGAAGATTATCGCTGCCATCATAATGAAATTCACAATCAATCTTAAATAAATATCAAATCCCACACGGTGAGAGCCACCGTGTGGGATTTTTCTTTGTTGCGTTCGACGGAAGCCGACCGACTTCCGTTTCTGCTTTTACCGCTTCTTTGTAATCATCACCTTCTTACCTCGGTGGATATAGACACCAGACTTCGTGGGTTTCCTGCTGAGCTTGAATCCCTGCAGCGTCATCCAGTCAGCGTCATCGTCGGCTGTGTCGCTGTCTATGACACGGATACCCGATGTGTTGACGTCGATGACGTATGGGTTATCCAATGAGCCATAGAACCTGTCGCTGGAGAATTTCAGGTTGTTGGGCACGACATATTCCTCGCCGTCGACGTATACCTTGATGGTAATCTCCTTACCGTCGTCCTCGCCCGTCGATCCCAATATTGTGAGGAAGTAGTAGCCCCTATTGCAACTTATGGCGCCACGACACTCTCCATTGATGAAGGCACCCACCTCGGCATTGTCTATGTTCACACCGTCTTTCTTCACCACCGCCAGCACGCTCATGTTGTCGGGGAATTGGCTGTCGTCTACTGGCGTAAAGTGGAGCGAATCCGATGGAGCAGCCCTGAATGATCTGGCAGCCACGGGCGATGCCCAGGTGTGTTTCGGATAATGGAACTCCTTTTCCTTATCAGCCAGTGAGTGGTAGATGTAACCATGTCCTGGAACGATTGCCGTCAGTGTACCTTCCCAATAGCCCTTGCTGCTGAATTCCGCAAAGCTGGTGCGGTTCTTCACGCGATCGCCGGGCTGTGGCTCCAGTTCGGCAAAAGCCTCGTCCACAGACATCACCTTACTGGCGAGCGTTCCTATCCAGTTGTAGCCAGGCACGATGGTCTGTGTGAAAGAGCCAGAATTTATCGGAAAGCCAGTAACCATGAAGTCTGCTTTTTCCAACATCTGTATCTTATACATTTGTCCCGGTATGATGAACTTCACTTCACCAATCCATTCGCCTTCGCTATTCATGGACGAGAATGCCGTCTTGCTCTTGATGTTCTTGAAGCGCTCCTTCGGCGCGGTATTTGCCCCAAACACTGAGTTTATATCCTCGGAATCGCCCAATGGGTTCCATGGGGTGACATAGATTGACATCCATGACCATCCCTTCTCCAGTGAAATCGGCTGAGAAATTAACGGGAACATCTCGAAGACCACGGGGGCATCATAGTTGCCATAGTTTACATCCGACTTGAAGGCCAGCCAACCTAACCATGCTTCTTCTTCTTCGCCAGGCAGCGTGAGAAATATAAACGGATAAGTATTGCCCGTAGAGGAATCATATAATTTGAAAGTAATGGAATCTTCAGGCACGCTGGCATTGGGTTCTGAGTGGCCGTAGATGACCATATCGACATAATAGGCATCACGCGACTCCACATATCTCGGACTGGCTACACCCCGACATTGCCCTAAGTTGTCGAAGGCGGCAATCTTCGTGTCGGTAAGCTCACAGATCTTGCCGTCGATCACAATCTGTCCTGTCATCGTCATAGTGCAATCATAGAGGCTCGTGTCAACTGTCCAGTCAGGCTCATCACCCTGTACCGTCAGCTTCAGCGTCAGTACTCGGCGGATGCCCAGTCGGTCAGTCAGGTAGATATTCTCCGTGTAATGGCCTATGGGCACATTCTTATCCACTTTGAAGTTGATATACGTGCCATCTCCCGTAATGGTGCCTGTAGACTTCTCTGCGGTCAGCCACGACGGCATGCCCGTTATCTCATAGCTCTGTGAGAATTCTCCCTGATTGATGACATAGGCCTGCCACTCCAGTGTTTCGTTCCATGCCTTGGTGAGTCTCACCTCGTCGGTTTTCCAGCTGAGGCTGGCGAAGTCGGTATGGAATTTCCACATCGCCACCTCGGAATTGTTGCCATGCTCATCCTTGATATAGTTGACGGTGGCGACAAAGTCGTTGTTATCCATCAGCGGCAGTGCAGCGTCCGGGAACGAGAAGTAAATCTCATCGCCAGAAGCTGTGAATTCGAACTGTGAGTCATCCAGTCGCATCTTCGAGCTGCCGGGCTTCAGGGCCGGTGCATTGCTGCTCTCTTTCAGCTCCGTGGCGATGTTGAGCCTCGAATTCTTCTCACCGTAGTTCTTGTTCGAGAATTTCGTGGTGACGTTGCCCTGTGGCGTACGTGATATCTCCTCCATGGGGAAATAGCCCACCAAACCCGGATAGCCGTCGTCCATGCGTTCGTACATACGATCCTTGACCAGCTTTCCGTCGAGGGCAGCACCCCAGATGCGCACCTCGTCGACATCCCCCTTGAAGACCTGTCCTATCTGGTGGCTTTCGGCATTCTCCCAACCGCCAATCTGCAAGTAGTTATCGCTGAGTCCCGGTATGATGTTCTCCGGTAGCACCTTGACAGCCTCTCCGTCGATATAGGCCACGGCACTCGTACCGCGTCGTACGTTCAGGGCAAAGTGGTGCCAGTTGTTGTCCAGGTAGCTCTTCTCGCTGAGCACGTAGTCCTCTTTGACGGTGGTTGTTACCGTCTTGTCTGGGTTGACCTGCTGGTTGACCACCTGCAACTTGATCTTCTCCTTATCGTAACCCACTTTCAGTCCGTTAGTTACCGAGAAGAGGGTAGCCTGCTGTGCGTTGTCCTCCTCGCTGCCGCGGAACCACATCTCGATGGCGAAGTTGTCAGTCTGCGACGGGTTGAAGGTAGCGATGTCAATCGGCATGTGGTGGTCTTCGTCCAGATGAGCCGCCAGGTTCTCGTTGTTGATATACCAGCTTTCGCTCTCCATGTGCATGTGGCGCGAACGGGCCACATCGGTCACCACGGTGCCGTGTCCCTCGTCCATGCGCCAGTACCCCACCAGTCCCGGTGTGTAGGCAGCCCTTGCCTTGTAGCGCGACTCATACAGATCGTATGCTGTGATGTTGGAGTTCCATATCGACACCCCGCTAATCATACCCTGCATGCCGTTACCGCCAACCGCAAACTTGCCGTGACTGCTGAGGTCTTCCACCGCCAGGTCTCTGCAGATGTAGTTGACTTGCGTGTCCTCGTCCGTCACATAGAGCATTGTCATCAGGTTGTCGTCATCTTCATTGGCTTTGTGCTTGTAGCTCATCGCGAGGTATATCCACTTGTTTTTCGGCAGTCGGGTTCCGGTTCTCGTTGCGCCGAACGGCAGTCCGATACGGGCATATAAGTCACCGTCGTCGAGTGTCACCAGCGCCAGCATGTTGTTGTCCGTGCCCATGCTGATGATGGTGCCGTCGCCCTGCCGGTAGAACCACATGTCGAAGGCATAATTGTTGTTCGACAAGTCATAGATCGCATCGGTCTCTATGCGGTCACCGTTCAGCTGGACGGCTACGTCGGGGAATTTGCCTTCACCGAACAAGACGTTGTTCATGCCGCCCTCGATGCGGAAGTTGTCGCTCTTGCTCAGGGCATTTTCGTTGAGCGACTCGTTGAATCGCAGGTGCATGTTGTTATGGTCGGAGTAGGTCAGTATTCCGTTCTCGTGACTCACCATGCCAAGAATCTTTGGACCGTGGGTGTCCTGTGTCACTTCAATGACATTGCTCTCGTAGGTCACCTCCTCGGTACCATACATGCCAAACGTCTGAGCCTGCAGTTCGTAGCGCCCGTCGCCTAGGAATGCCACTTTTTCCTTGATGGTGCTTCCCTCAGGCATTGGCAGATAGCCCTGCTGCTGCAGGTCGGCGACATCGCTCCATTGCTTGATGACCGTCCATGTGTCCGTACCCTTTCTGCGGTAGCGCAGGCGCAGGCCTTTCAGCCCTTCGTCCTGACGGTTCAGTCCTGACATCGTGGCCGTAATGCCTCCATCATCGTCAATAAATGCTTTGTTTACAACTGTATGGTCAACGCTCAAATCGACGCGTGTCGACGACGGTACGAAGTGTACACGTAGCCTCACTGGATCACTTGACACGGTAAAGTCCTGCGATGACATCAGTACTATTCGGATGTCATTATAGTCGATGATGCTGGGGTCACTCTGTTTCACGATAAGCGTCTTCTCAATCGTTTCATTTGCATTAATTTTGAAGGAGCGTCCCTGACTGCCGTTGCTTAAAGGTGTGCCATCCATCATCAGAATAGCTCCATTGGGATTACTACTGTCTATCATTCGCAGCACGTAGACGCATAAGTCGCTCGTCTCACTGTCGTTGGTCAACTGGAGTGTAAATTTGGCTTCGCCGCCAGTAGGTACATCGGTCAGTTCAGCTGCTCCAACGAGCTTCAGGCTGGGCTTCTCCACGCGCATCGTAGCCTCATTCAATTTCTCACTCTCGCTGCCTTTCTTGATATAGGCAGTACGTGTTTCGCCCTCGTAGGGGTTCGCTGTCCGCCCTGAACGTGTACGGAAAATGGGTCCCCATCCCTGTGGTGACTTATAGACATCCACCGACAGCGCCGTGCGTGTGTCTGCATCACTCATGGACCACGAAACAGTTTGCGTGTTGGTGTTAACCGTTGCCGAGTCTGTGGTTTCTGAATCTCTGTACTCGGTTTTTACTATTCCGACGAAACCGGCGCTATTGATCAATGCTCCCAATTTGGATTCAGTGTTGAGACCGTGTGTTGTTTTGTGCCGTCCTCCATTGTCTGACTTTGTGGTTCCGTGTACTTCAGTCTGTCCATAAGACGTGCCACCGCTGATGGAGTAGTTACCTATCAGATAACTATTGTCTGCGAAGGCTTTCAATTTGTCATTCTCGTTGCTGGCCAAGGTCGATTCCCAGCAGCTAATCTGATTGGCGGCATTCTCTATCTCGTCATCACAAAGCTCATCCATGCCGTTCACCATGCGATAGCTGTTCCAGCCTTTGCGCTCATTATTCAGACTGGCGAACATGTCGTCGCCGTTTGCCAGGCCGTATTCCTTGTCCTCAGGGTTGTAACTGGTGTAATACCTTACCTCGCCCGGCACTCGCTTTACTTGCGGATTGTTCTCATCCCAGTGATTGCCATCGACATGAATAAGCTTGCTTGCAATCAATTTCTTCCAGTTGGGGATCAAGATGTCTTCGATGTGCTGTTGTGTATAGATGAAGGAGGTACCAAACGACTCACCCATCGCAATACCGTCTTTCTCCTCCAGTTTGTAGGAGCCGTCATTCTGCTGGAACAATCCCAACATGCGTGCCTTGCTGAAGGTGAGGTTTGTGGCGTGGCCTACGTATGTGTCGCCATTCTCCGGATGAAACTCACCATACTTAATGCTATAAGGCATCTCTTTGGGCGTGGTTGTTTTTTCGCTTAGCGTATAGCTTCGATTGTCGGTCAAGTACTTTTCATCGCTCGTCCCATCCAGATCTGTCACTGTTGTTTCGGTTACTAACTTCCATTTGGAATTGGTGATGAGAATAGCTCCTAAGCCCGCACCAGTTCCTATTTCGAATGTGGGGGTGAGACTGACGTATGCACCAACATTTGAACTGTTGCTTTCCACCTTGACTATCGATTTGTTGTGGGCTGTAATCGTGGTATTCTCAAACGATGCCACGGAAGTGGAGCCAGGCGGACGACGCAGGATATAGTCCACCTTGTCGGGACCTTGAGTCATGAAGTTGGAACCCGTCGGCAGACTGCCCAGCAGGATGAGGTCGAGGGCGTCCGTATTCGATCCCGGCGCCTTCCATGTGGTGGTGCGCCTGTCAACAGTCACGCTGACACTCATATTACGCAGGTGACCATTGCCCATGTTGGGCCATCCGCCTATGAAGCTATAATCGACATGACCCGCGGAGTCGGGGATGATGTGGATAAAGAACGATTCCACCGCCATGCCGGCTTCCTCCTCCTTGCCGTCGACATGAGCCTTTTCAGCCGTTACCGACGAAAGCACACTGGCATCGTTGTTGATGCTGACAATGGCATCGCGCGGTATTTCCCTGAACGTTGCCTTCGTGTCGAGGTTCCTGTATATTTCAGCCACATTGATGTCGAAGCTGTAGGTCTTGTTCTGCACGAAGACGGGATAGCCGAACAGGTATGAATAGCCCGTCTCGGTGTAGTTGATTACCTGCAGCGAGTCGCGCTCGTTCTGCAGCGTGTTCACCTCGACCTTCATGTCGCCGAAGGCTCCGTTTTTAGTATCTTTCTGCTTGACGGTGAGCTCCGGGGTGGCGCGATACTGGCGAATCATCTTGGCGCTGTAGGTGTATAGCCTATGCACATCGCCTACGACCAGCGAGTCACTTCTCATGTTCTCCTTGACGGTATTCGTCGCGTCAATGACAGGCAGGTTCTGCTTAAATACGGGCAAGTCGTCGTAGTCAGTGCCGCCATTGAACTTGATGCTTTCCACCTTGTATTTCAGCGGAGGCAGCATGGCCGAGAATTCACCCGTCTTCTCGTCGGTGGTGATATAGACAAAGTGCGTCTCGTCGTGGCTGCCGCCAGCACGGTAGCTCACACTCTTGATGCTGTCGGTGGCACTCTCCACGGGGATGTTGGCGGTACCGAAATGTCCGTCGCCATGTTCATCGACGATGTAGTTAAACGAGCACTGGCTCTCTTTGCCGAGGCTCAGCTTAATGGTGGCCTTGCCCAGGCGGTTCTGACTGCAGTTGAAGCCCAGCGGAGCGTCTTGGTCAGAGTAGCCGCCGTTAATACGTCCGGTGACGTTCACCAGGGTAGAGTCGACGAAGTTGACGGTCTCTGCACGCTTGAAGTTATGCTTGCTGCCGTCCATCGGGAACGAGGTGAAGCGGTGTCCGTTCAGATAGCATTCTATCAGGTGTTCGCCGATGGGCACCTGTATCTCGTATTCACCGTTGGCATCGCTGCGCACACCCTCTTTCGACTGCAGCAGGGTGCCATCAATCATAAACTGTACGCTGTCAACGGGGATGTTGGTGTTCAGGTAGGTGATTTTACCCCTTACCGGGAACGACGACACATCGGTGAAGTCGTAGCTGTTGAGTGTCAGGTTGCCGTTGCCGATGAAGCCGTTGCGCGAGAGGGGATTAAACTCATGGATGCCCTTCGTCGGCACCAGGGTATAGGTAGAACCGCTGCCCACAAAGGGGATGCCGCGAATGATGAACTCGCCGTTGGCATTGGTGACGGCATAGCGTGCCAGCTGTTTGTCGGTAGGAATAATCGCCGACGACTGGATGTTAGCACCCACGGTGGCGTGACGACCGTTGGGCAGGTCGTTGGCATAGGAAGCGTCGAAGACACAACGGTCCTGTCCTTCGTCCATAGGCCAGTAGAGCAGCAGACCCTGTTCACGACCGTTCAGGATGCGGTCGGCACAGGCCGCCTGTTCTTTCTGCGAAAGCTCGTGGTTCCACACACGCACCTCGGTGAAGTTGCCCTTGAAGATCTGAGTGGCAAAGCCACGGGCTCCTCCGACAGAGAAAGCAGCTAGTTTCGCCAGTGCGGCAGCTTCAATCGTCTTCGTCTCGCCGTCGTTCACCCGGACACTCAGGGCGTTGCCGTTCTTGCTGACGGTAATCAGCGAGTAGATGTCCTGCGGAAGGCTCAGTCCCGTGGCCACCAGTGGCCCTGTGTTCCCCTGGACATCTCCATCCGACGGGGGTGTCTGTGAAATCTTCAGTTCATAACCGTCGGTCGTCGCACCGCCAATGGTCAGCAGTCCTTCGCCCGGGATGGAGCAGATAACGGCGCCTTCGTTCATGCCGCCATCGGGGCGTACGAACAGCTGTACGGTGTAGTTCTTGCCCGAACCGAACACCTTGCCGAGTGCTGCATCGGAGGCTTCCCACGCGATACCCGTCGACAGTCCGTCCACACGCTGCGCATAGCCCCTTACGGTGTTGTCGTCGCCAGTATCTGACGGGTGCAGGTTCATGCGCACCTCTTCTACGGAAGAACCGTTGCTAAGGGTGACACGCCCTGAGATGACGCCGCGTGCCTGACAGAAGCCAACGTCGCCGAGCGTGTTCTGCAGCACGCCGCTGCTATAGGCCTCCACCTTGTATTCGTAGTAATAGCCCGGCTGCACGGTGTTGTCCTCGTAGGTGTATTGTTCCGCGGTGCCGTTGGTGGTGTTGATGTTCATGAAGTCGTCGTCGCTGTTCACATAGCGGCGCGAGATGACGTATGTCGTGTTGTTCGTGCCCACGTGCTTGGCGGTCCACGTCAGTCGTACGGTGGCGTTGTGCGTGCCCTTGGTGGCTTCGAAGGTTTTCACGCGTGAGCCCTCCAGCAGACCGGCAGAGACGGGTGCGCTTTCGAACTGATACTGGTCGTCAGCCAGCGACAGGCGCACCTTGTACTGGTAGCGTGTGGCACGATCCGGCAGTGTCTCGTCGTAGATAGACAGCATCGTGCCGGCATTCGGTTGCGATTCACCATTGACGCTACCGAAAACAGTCCAATCGCTGTTCTCGGAAGTCTTGCGCAGCACCTTGAATTCGACGGTGGAGGCGCTGGTGGGTACGCGTGAATATTCCCACAGGAGCTTCACCTTGTCGGTAACGGCAGTGTCCTGTCGCAGCATATAGATGCTCATTGAAGGCACTGCAGCCACCATGCCCGACTCGCCGTAGCCCAACCTGTTGAGCAAGGACTCCGCGGGACTGTTGAGCTGGCTGGTGCTGATACCCTTATTCATCCAATCTTTAGGCACGTTGAGCACCATGTACTTATAGTTCTTGCCCAACTGCACGTTGTCGTCCTTAAAGCTCAGCGACGAGCTGCTGACGGCATTGTCCAGCGAGCCGCGCTTGGTCCAGGAAGCACTCGACATAGCCTGGCCGTGGGCGTCGGTCTCCATGCGATAGACATAGGGGATGCAGACGAGGCCGTCGTCCTCTGCCGGCGTCGACCACATCAGGTCGGCGGCCTGGTCAAACTGCCTGTACTCCACGGCGATGTCTCTTGGTGCGGGCACCGTCCTGAGGACGTTGTTTTTGGCATATTCATTGGAAACACTGTAGTACTCGTTTCCGCCACCGTCTCTCACCCCTTGGCGCACCACCACGCGCAGGTCAGTCCTCTTGGGGTTGCCTGCCTCCTCGGGAATCGCGATGTCGGCCACTTTCTCCTGGTTCTTGTCGCATTCGATGGTGTCGGACTTGATCACAGGACTGCCGTCTTGCTTGAAGTAGGTAACGTCCACATAGTAGGTGCAGAAACGCTTACGCGCATCACCCAGCTTGGAGGGTATGTCGTCGGGGAGTCGGGGAACCTTGAACTTGATGTTATCCGGTCCGTTACGCTCCACTGTATATTTGCTGCCGTCGACATTCGTCAATCCCAGTGAAGCATTGATGGTCATGCCGTTTTTCAGTACCTTAGTATAGTCTTTGCCTTTTGAGTGTCTGAACTGGTAATAGATTTTCCAGCCTGTTCCTACCAGCTCGGCAGGGTAATAGTAGTTGATCTTGGTCGTCATATAGTGGTGGTCGCCACCCCACTTGGTGAGCCAGAAGGTGCTCATCGAGGTACCAATCTCCTGTTCGCCTACCATGCTGTTGGTAAACCAAGCCTTGGCGTTCGGCTCGCAGAGATAGGCTTTCACCTGTGCTGTCTGCGTCTCGTCATCGCCATCATTGATATACTCCAAATACAGCAGCTTGATGGTCGTGAGACCATTGGAGGCATAGATAAAACCACCCTTCGAGTAGGTATTCGTGCGGTCGAGGTCGGCAATGAATGCCTCCAGATGCAGATGGTCATCTTCCATCGCCGCGTTGTATTTACTCTCGTTGAGTACCCAGTCGTCGGCCTGCATCTGCAGGGCGGGTATCGTCAGCATCATCACTAACAGCCAACCTCTCAGTTGGGTCAGCATACCTTTTTTGTGGTGGTGTTTCTGTTTCATAGCCATGTTGTTAAGTATCTGTTATATAGGACTTTCGGTTACAAATATATAAAATAATTGTAATTGAAGGATTAAAATTTGAATTTTTTTTCAAAAATACGATAAAAAAACACCGAAAATGCTCCCCGACAGTCTTTATCTGATAAAAAAGAGAGGGGAGGACAGGTCATTGAGCTGTCTCTCCCCCCTTGATATGATATGAATAGGAAGCGAAGCCTGTCTACTGCGAAAGCTTAGAGGTCGTCTTTCGTGATGACGGTAATCTTAGAGTATACGGTCGGGATGCTGGCAACGGTCTGGGTGCCGGTAATCGGCATGTTCATCATCAGGTTGTAGACAATCATGGCGGTGTTGTTAGCCATGTCCTTCAGGTTCTTGTCGATGGTCATGGTCTGCTTGCCGCTCTTGATCAGAGCCTGCGAAGCGGGCGAGTTGTCCTGACCGGTGATGATGGGCATGTTGGTGATGCCAGCTTCCTCCAGTGCTGCTACGGCACCCTGTGCGGCATTGTCGGCGGCAGCCAGCACCATGTCGGGGCACTCACCTTCAGCGTAGCTCTTCAGACGGTCTGCCATGGCTTTCTTTCCGTCCGCAATGCTCCAGCTGTCACCCTTCACGTCGTCGAATGTCGTCTTGCCACTCTTGACGACCAGTTTTCCGTCGTCGATGAATTTCTGCAGCAGTTCTATGGCTCCGTCATAATAGTCCTTGGAATTGCCGTCGGTGGATGGTCCCTGCAGCATTTCGAGTGTCATGGAAGCCTTTCCAGAAGCCTGGAATTTGTCAATCAGGAACTGCGCCTGCGTGCGTCCTACGTCCTTCGTGTTGGTAGAAGAGAAAAAGGCGATGCGGGGGTTGTCAAAGACAAAGCGGTCGTGGCATACCAGCTTGACATCGGGGTGCTGCTCCAGCAGGCCGGACTCGTTGATTTTCTTGTAGTCGACAGTCGTCAGCACGATGTATTTCACGCCGTCGTTGATGGCCTTTTTCAGCTGTTCTACCTGCTTGTCGGCACCCTCGGCGGTCTCGGGAGCCACGTAGGAAGTGGCCTTGATGCCGTACGTAGCCATGGCGTCCTCCAAGTTTTTCAGGTCAATGCCCCAACGGTCAATACGCGAATTGTCGGGCAGCAGCAGTGCCACTCGCTTTTGCTGATCATTACCGTCGTTGTTGTCTGTGTTGCTGCATGCTGTCAGCCCTGTCATTACTGCTCCACCCATCATGATGGTGGCAAGCATTCCAAAGATTTTATTTTTCATAATGATAAATAAATGAGTGTTAGTGTGTGCAAATATACGCAAAAAACAGGTTCTAACAACTTTTTGGCAAAAAAATTGCATGACGGCAGCGCGATTTCTGCATTTTTTTATTTTTTTTCCACTAATCATGGGAAAAAATCGACTGACAATAGACTGAATTATATAAACTAAACTTAATTGATATTATATCAAGGAGGGTAAGAAGATACTGATTAAATAGTTAAAGATTATAAAAAGTATTAAATAATGTTATGAGGTGCGCATAAAGTGTTGCGCACCTCATTTATTATGTGTACCTTTGCAGCCGCTAAAGTGCGTATTGCGCTGGCTCGATGGCTAACAATACCTTGAGAAAGAGCGATTTACCTTCAGTTTAGAAGAAGTGATGAAGTTCTTTTTGAGTGTGTTTGAAAGCCAGAGAAAAGCGAGATGACACTTAAAAAGAAAGAATATATTCACATTATTATTTAAATTTTAAACTGAAATGCCAGGATTAATTGGAAGAAAAATCGGAATGACATCCGTTTTCAGTGCCGACGGTAAGAATGTACCGTGCACTGTTATCGAAGCTGGTCCTTGTGTTGTTACGCAGGTGAAGACCGTCGAGAAAGACGGTTATGCCGCCCTTCAGTTAGCTTTTGGTGAGAAAAAAGAGAAGAACACCACTAAGGCTATGCAGGGAATTTTCAAGAAGGCAGGTACAACACCAAAGGCCCACTTGGCCGAGTTCAAGTTTGACGAGGAGCATAACCTCGGAGACACCATTACAGTGGAGCTCTTCAACGACACTGAGTTTGTCGACGTTGTCGGCACCTCTAAGGGTAAGGGTTTCCAGGGTGTTATGAAGCGTCACGGTTTCGGTGGTGTAGGTCAGGCTACACACGGTCAGGACGACCGCGCCCGCAAACCGGGATCTATCGGTGCTTGTTCTTATCCCGCCAAGGTGTTCAAGGGAATGCGCATGGGTGGCCAGATGGGTGGCGACCGCGTGACAACGCAGAACCTTCGTGTGTTAAAGGTAATACCAGAGCATAACCTCATCCTTGTGAAAGGCAGCTGCGCTGGTTGTAATGGTTCAACAGTATTAATTCAGAAGTAAGCTATGGAAATTAACGTATTGAATATCAAAGGTCAGGAGACTGGAAGAAAGGTTACGTTGAACGAGTCTATCTTCGGAATTGAGCCTAATGACCATGTTATTTATCTTGACGTGAAACGCTATCTCGCTGATCAGCGTCAGGGAACTGCAAAGGCAAAAGAACGTAGTGAGCATGCCGGTTCTACCCGCAAACTGGGTCGTCAGAAAGGCGGCGGCGGTGCTCGTCATGGTGATATCAACTCACCCCTGTTGCGTGGTGGTGGCCGCGTGTTCGGTCCACGTCCCCGTGACTATCGTTTCAAACTGAACAAGAAGGTGACAGCGCTTGCCCGTAAGTCAGCACTTGCTTACAAGGCAAAGGAGAATGCCATCATCGTTGTTGAGGACTTCACTTTCGAGGCTCCAAAGACCAAAGAGTTCTTGAGCATTGCCAAGAATCTCAACGTAGAGGGCAAGAAAATGCTCATGGTTTTGCCTGAGTCTAATAAGAATGTATATCTGTCAGCTCGTAATCTGCAGAAAGCAGAGTGCATCATCGCAGCTAATGTCAATACCTACAAGGTGCTGAACGCTGATGTGATGGTCATCACAGAGAACTCTCTGAAAGCTATCGACAGTGTGTTAAACAAATAAAGAAGAGGAGACATAAGATATGGCATTTATTATCAAGCCTCTGATTTCAGAGAAAATGAACAATATTACTGAGAAGTCTTCTGTCGACAGGACTTTCAAGGCAAAGACCGGTGCCCACAAGGGTGAGCAGGTGACCAAGAAAGCGCATGCGAAGTACGGTTTCATCGTTAAGCCAGAGGCTAACAAACTGGAGATAAAGGCAGAGGTTGAGGCTCAGTATAATGTGACAGTTGAGAGTGTGAACACACTTCGTTACGCTGGCAAGCGCTCACAGCGCTATACCAAGGCTGGTCTCCTGAGAGGTCAGAAGAATGCGTTCAAGAAAGCGGTCGTTACTCTTAAAGAGGGCGATACCATTGATTTTTACAGCAATATTTAAATAAGAAATGGCAGTACGTAAATTAAAACCCGTAACTCCGGGTCAAAGACACAAGGTTATTGGCACGTTCGAGGATATTACTGCATCCGTGCCAGAGAAGTCTCTCGTTTACGGTAAGCGTTCTACCGGTGGTCGAAACAACACCGGTAAGATGACTGTCCGCTACATGGGCGGTGGTCATAAGAAGAAGTATCGTTTCATCGACTTCAAACGAGAGAAGGATGGTGTTCCAGCTGTGGTAAAGACAATCGAGTACGATCCGAACCGCTCGGCTCGTATCGCCTTGCTTTACTATGCTGATGGTGAGAAACGTTATATCATTGCTCCTAATGGACTGCAGGTTGGTACAACTCTGATGTCTGGTTCGGAGGCAGCTCCTGAGGTAGGTAATGCCCTTCCCCTTGCCAACATCCCTGTAGGTACCGTCATCCACAACATTGAGATGCGTCCCGGTCAGGGTGCCAAGCTCGTTCGTTCGGCAGGTAATTTCGCTCAGTTGACTTCTCGTGAGGGCAGTTATTGTGTGATTAAACTTCCTTCTGGTGAGACTCGTCAGATTCTCTCTGCTTGTAAGGCTACTGTAGGTAGTGTTGGTAACTCAGACCATGCTTTGGAGCAGTCTGGTAAGGCTGGTCGCTCACGCTGGTTGGGTCGCCGTCCTCACAACCGTGGTGTTGTTATGAACCCGCATGATCACCCAATGGGTGGTGGTGAAGGACGTCAGTCTGGAGGACACCCACGTTCACGTAAGGGCTTGTACGCTAAGGGTCTTAAGACTCGTGCACCTAAGAAGCTTTCAAACAAGTACATTATTGAAAGAGCTAACAAGAAGTAATCACGAAGTTAATTAGAGAAAATTATGAGTCGTTCATTAAAAAAAGGCCCGTACATCAACGTATCACTCGAGAAGAAAATTCTCGCCATGAATGAGAGTGGTAAGAAGAATGTCGTTAAGACATGGGCAAGAGCTTCAATGATTTCCCCGGATTTCGTGGGACATACAGTTGCAGTTCACAATGGAAATAAATTCATCCCTGTTTACATTACTGAGAACATGGTAGGACACAAGCTCGGTGAGTTCTCTCCGACACGTCGTTTCGGTGGCCATGCAGGTAATAAGAAATAAACAGGCTAATCCACCAGAAATAAAAAGAATAATATAATGGGAGCAAGAAAAAGATTAGCGGCTGAGAAAAGAAAAGCAGCCAATAAGACACAGTATTTTGCAAAGCTGAAAGGTGTTCCTTCTTCTCCACGCAAGATGCGCTATGTCGTAGACATGATCCGCGGCATGGAGGTTAACCGCGCTCTTGGCGTTCTGAGATTCTCAAAGAAACACGCTGCAGCTGATGTAGAGAAGCTTCTCCGTTCTGCCATCGCTAACTGGGAGGCTAAGAATGACCGCAAGGCTGAAGACGGCGAGCTGTTTGTTAGCAGTGTCTTCGTTGACGAAGGTGTGACAATGAAACGTATGAGACCGGCACCTCAGGGTCGTGGCTATCGTATCCGTAAGCGTTCGAACCACGTGACTCTGTTTGTTGACGCTAAAACTAATGATAAGTAAGAAGTATGGGACAGAAAGTAAATCCAATTAGCAACCGCCTTGGTATCGTTAAAGGTTGGGATTCAAATTGGTTCGGAGGCAAGGACTTCGGAGATAACCTGGTAGAGGATCAGAAAATCCGTAAGTACCTCAATGAGCGTCTTGCCAAGGCAAGCGTGTCTAAGATTGTCATCGAACGTACATTGAAACTGGTGACCATCACTATCTGCACTGCCCGTCCGGGTCTTGTCATTGGTAAGGGTGGACAGGATGTCGATAAGTTGAAGGAAGAGCTGAAGAAACTCTATGACAAGGAGATTCAGATTAACATCTTTGAGGTAAAGAAACCGGAACTCGACGCAACTATCGTAGCTAACAACATCGCTCGCCAGATAGAGGGTAAGATCGCTTACCGCCGCGCTATCAAGATGGCTGTAGCTAACACAATGCGTGCTGGTGCCGAGGGCATCAAGGTGCAGATCTCTGGTCGTCTGAACGGTGCTGAAATTGCACGTAGCGAGATGATCAAGGAAGGTCGTACGCCTCTGCACACTTTCCGTGCTGATATTGATTACTGCCAGGCTGAGGCTCTGACGAAAGTCGGACTGCTGGGCTTGAAAGTTTGGATTTGCCGTGGTGAGATTTACGGTAAAGTGGACTTGGCTCCAAACTTCGCTCAGGAGAAGAGCGCTGGTCGCTCTAACGGTGGTAACAATGGCGGCAGAAAGTTCCGTAATAAGAAAAAGTAATTAACGTAAAAGTAAGAAGCAATCATGTTACAGCCTAAGAGAGTAAGATATAGAAGACCTCAAGACGGACGTGGCAATAAAGGTAACGCCCACAGAGGTACACAGCTGGCTTTCGGTTCATTCGGCATCAAGACATTGGATGCCAAGTGGATTGACAGCCGTCAGATTGAGGCAGCACGTGTTGCCATCAACCGTTATATGAACCGTGAGGGTCAGGTATGGATTCGCATCTTCCCGGACAAACCTATCACACGTAAGCCTGCTGACGTACGTATGGGTAAAGGTAAAGGTGACCCTGCTGGTTGGGTGGCTCCTGTAACTCCAGGACGCATCCTCTTTGAAGTAGAAGGCGTACCTTTTGAGACTGCTAAGGAGGCTCTCCGCCTCGGTGCTCAGAAGTTGCCCGTGAAGACTAAGTTTGTTGTTAGACGCGATTACGATAAAAACGCTTAAGAAGTTATGAAGAGCAAAGAATTAAAAGAACTTGAGACCAAGGATTTGGCTGAGAAACTGGAGACTGAGGTTGCCAAATACAACCAGATGAAGTTGAATCATGCCATCACTCCTATGGAGAATCCATCACAGATTAAGGCCACACGTCGTGATATCGCTCGTATGAAGACAGAACTCCGTCAGAGAGAACTTAACAAATAATAATGGTCCAGATGGAAACAAGAAATTTAAGAAAGACAAGACAGGGTGTCGTTATCAGTAACAAAATGGATAAAACCATCGTTATTGCCGCTAAGTTCAAGGAGAAGCACCCTATTTATGGTAAGTTTGTCCAGAAGACAAAGAAGTACCATGTTCACGATGAGAAGAACGAGTGCAATGTAGGTGATACTGTACTCGTTATGGAGACCCGTCCTTTGTCAAAGACGAAGAGATGGAGATTAGTACAGATTGTAGAAAAAGCTAAGTAATTATGATACAAACTGAGACAAGACTGACAGTTGCTGACAACAGTGGTGCACGTGAGGCTCTCTGCATCCGTGTGCTGGGTGGTACCCGCCGCCGTTATGCCAGCGTGGGCGATGTGATTGTCGTTGCCATCAAGAACGCCATCCCCACAAGTGATGTTAAAAAAGGTGCAGTATCTAAGGCTTTGGTTGTTCGCACAAAGAAAGAGATTCGTCGCGCTGATGGCTCATATATCCGCTTCGACGACAATGCTTGCGTGCTGTTGAACAACGCTGGTGAGCTCCGTGGCAGCCGTATCTTCGGTCCTGTAGCACGTGAGTTGCGTGCTGTAAATATGAAGGTCGTTTCACTGGCACCTGAGGTTCTTTAACATTTAAAGCATTCAAGAAATGAGTAAGTTACATATTAAGAAAGGTGATGAGGTAATTATCCTCGCTGGCAAGGACAAAGGTCAGAAGGGTAAGGTGCTCAAAGTCTTCGTGAAAGAGGAGAGAGTCCTCGTGGAAGGCGTTAATATGGTATCTAAGAGCGCCAAGCCAAGTGCACAGCACCCTCAGGGTGGTATCATCAAGCAGGAGGCTCCGATACATATCTCAAATGTAAGTCTGATCGATCCGAAGAGCGGTAAGGCTACTCGTGTTGCTATCAAGCATGAGGGTAAGAATGTGATTCGTGTCGCTAAAAAGTCAGGGGAGGAAATTAAGTAATGGATACAGCACAATTAAAGAAAGAGTATAAGGAGAAGATCGCTCCAGCTCTGCAGAAGCAGTTCAACTACACTTCAGCCATGCAGATTCCTGTCCTGAAGAAGATTGTTATCAATCAGGGACTGGGTGACGCAACGCAGGATAAGAAGATCATCGACGTTGCTATCAACGAGATAACTACTATTACTGGTCAGAAAGCTGTTGCCACATATTCTAAGAAGGATATCGCAAACTTCAAACTTCGTAAAAAGATGCCTATCGGTGTGATGGTAACACTGCGCCGTGAGCGTATGTACGAGTTCTTGGAGAAACTTGTCCGCGTAGCTCTCCCTCGTATCCGTGACTTCAAGGGTATCGAGAGCAAGTTCGATGGTCGTGGCAACTACACACTCGGTGTTCAGGAACAGATTATCTTCCCTGAAATCAATATTGATACAGTAGACCGCATCCAGGGTATGAACATTACCTTCGTTACATCTGCCAAGACAGACGAGGAGGGTTATGCATTGCTGAAGGGCTTCGGTCTGCCATTCAAGAACGCTAAAAACGATTAAGAGATATGGCAAAAGAATCAATGAAAGCCCGCGAGGTAAAGCGTGCTAAGATGGTTGCCCGTTATGCTGAGAAACGTGCGGCATTGAAGAAGATTATTGCAACATCAGAGGATCCTGCAGAGGCTTACGAGGCAGCTCGCAAACTCCAGAGCATCCCCAAGAATGCTAATCCTATCCGTCTGCACAACCGTTGTAAGATTACAGGTCGTCCCAAAGGATACATGCGTCAGTTCGGTCTGTCACGTATCCAGTTCCGTGAGATGGCTTCCAGCGGTTTGATTCCAGGTGTAAAGAAGGCAAGCTGGTAAGAATGTGATTATTTTTTAATATTGTCGGGGTAGTCCCGATTAATTAAACAATTTATTTTATGACAGATCCAATAGCAGATTATCTGACCAGACTCAGAAACGCCATCATGGCTCATCACCGTGTTGTTGAGGTTCCTGCGTCTAACTTGAAGAAGGAAATCACTAAAATCCTCTTTGAGAAAGGTTACATCCTGAACTACAAGTTTATCGAGGATGGACCTCAGGGTACTATTAAAGTGGCTTTGAAGTATGACCCAGCCACTAAGGCTAACGCCATTAAGTGCCTGAAACGTGTGTCAACACCAGGTCTTCGTAAGTACACTGGTTACAAGGACATGCCGAGAGTAATTAACGGATTAGGTATTGCCATTTTATCTACATCCCAAGGTGTAATGACAGACAAAGAGGCTGCTGCCCTGAAGATCGGCGGTGAGGTGCTTTGTTTCGTATATTAATTGGAGGACTCGATTATGTCAAGAATAGGAAAATTGCCAATTAGTATCCCTGCCGGTGTTACTGTAGCACAGGCTCAGGATGGTGTCGTTACCGTAAAGGGTCCAAAAGGTGAGCTTTCACAGAAAGTCGATGCATCCATCAAGATGAACATCGCCGATGGGCATATAACATTTGAGATTGACGAGAACAGTCCTGTTAACATCAAGCAGAAGCAGGCGTTCCATGGTCTGTACCGCGCACTCATCAACAATATGGTTGTCGGTGTCAGCGAGGGTTATAAGAAAGAGATGGAACTTATCGGTGTTGGTTACCGTGTGTCAAATCAGGGTAACATCATTGAGTTCTCACTCGGTTACACTCACCCTATTTTCATCCAGCTTCCTAAGGAGGTTAAGGTGGAGACCAAGATGGAGCGTAACCAGAATCCACAAATTGTCTTGGAGTCTTGCGACAAGCAGTTACTCGGACTCATTTGTGCAAAGATTCGTTCTTTCCGTATGCCGGAGCCTTATAAGGGTAAGGGTATTTTGTTCAAGGGTGAGGTTATCCGTCGTAAGTCGGGTAAGTCAGCCGCAGCTAAGTAATAATCATTTAAAGAATTGAAGATTATGGCAACAAAGAAAATAGAAAGACGAATTAAGATCAAATATAGAATTCGTAAGAATGTATTCGGTACAGCCGAGCGTCCCCGCTTGAGCGTTTTCCGCAGCAACAAGCAGATTTATGCTCAGGTGATTAACGATTTGGAAGGTAAAACACTCGCATCTGCATCTTCAGTAGGTCTTGAGGCAATGCCTAAGATTCAGCAGGCAGAGAAGGTCGGTGAGTTGGTAGCCGAGAAGGCTCAGGCAGCAGGTATTAACTCTGTTGTCTTCGACCGTAATGGTTATCTCTATCATGGCCGTGTAAAGTCTCTGGCTGATGCAGCACGTAAAGGTGGACTTAAATTTTAAACGATTATGGCAATGAACAAAGTTAAAGTAAATAGTGACGTAGAGTTGAAAGACAGACTGGTTGCCATCAACCGTGTTACAAAGGTAACAAAGGGAGGTCGCACCTTCACATTCGCAGCTATCGTCGTTGTCGGTGACGGCAATGGTATTATCGGCTGGGGACTTGGTAAGGCAGGTGAGGTTACTGCCGCTATTGCCAAGGGTGTTGAGGCAGCTAAGAAGAATCTTGTGAAGGTTCCCGTTCTGAAAGGAACAATCCCTCATGAGATGGAGGCACGCTTTGGCGGTGCTCAGGTGTTCCTGAAGCCTGCCGCAGCCGGTACCGGACTGGTAGCAGGTGGTGCTATGCGTGCTGTACTTGAGAGTGTTGGTATCAAGGATGTGCTTGCAAAGTCAAAGGGTTCTTCTAACCCCCATAACCTGGTGAAGGCTACAATAACAGCTCTGAGTGAGATGCGTGATGCCTATACCATTGCAGGTACTCGTGGAATCAGTATGGATAAAGTATTTAGAGGATAAAGGAGAATAAGACTATGGCAACAATTAAGATTAAGCAGATAAAGAGCAAAATCGGATATCCTGTAGACCAGAAACGTACTCTTACAGCTTTGGGTCTCCACAAGATTTCTCAGGTTGTTGAGGTAGAGGACACTCCTTCTATCCGTGGTATGATCCGTAAGGTTCATCACTTGGTGACTGTTATCGATTAATTAATTTTTTAAACAGATACGAATATGAAACTACATACTTTAAAACCAGCTGAGGGCTCTACCCACTCACGTCGTAGAATCGGTCGTGGACCAGGCTCTGGTCTCGGTGGTACTTCTACCCGTGGTCACAAGGGTGCCAAGGCTCGTTCAGGTTATAAGAAGAAGATTGGTTTCGAAGGTGGTCAGATGCCATTGCAGCGCCGTGTTCCGAAGAGTGGATTCAAGAATATCAACCACAAGGAGTATTTCGCTGTCAACTTGTCTACCCTTCAGAAACTTGCTGAGGCAAAGAACCTCACCAAGATCGGAATAGCAGAGCTTGTAGCTGCTGGTCTGACCAACGGTAAGGAGCTTGTGAAGATCCTTGGCAATGGTGAGTTGAAGGCTAAGGTTGATGTAGAGGCTAATGCCTTCTCAAAGACTGCCGAAGAAGCAATCAAGGCAGTTGGTGGTAACGCAACAATTATCTAAACAAGATGAAGAAGTTAATAGAGACACTGAAGAACATCTGGAAGATTGAGGATTTGCGCCAGCGCATCCTGATTACTCTTCTGTTTGTAGCGATTTATCGTTTTGGCTCGTTCGTGGTATTGCCTGGTATTAATCCTGCTTTGCTCGACAAGTTGCAGTCACAAACCCAAGGCGGTCTGATGTCGCTTTTGGATATGTTCTCCGGTGGTGCATTTTCCAATGCGTCTATTTTTGCGCTTGGAATCATGCCTTACATCTCTGCTTCTATCGTTATGCAGCTCCTTGCTGTCGCTGTGCCTTATTTCCAGAAGATGCAGCGTGAGGGTGAGAGCGGTCGTAAGAAGATTATGACTTACACTCGTTACCTGACAGTAGCTATTCTGCTGTTCCAGGCACCGAGTTACCTCATCAATCTGAAAATGCAGGCCGGTGCTGCCCTTGCCTCGGGTATTAGTTGGTCGGTATTTGTATTCCCTGCAACTATTATCCTTGCCGCAGGCAGTATGTTCATCCTCTGGCTTGGAGAACGCATTACGGATAAAGGTATTGGAAATGGTGTCTCGCTGATCATTATGATTGGTATCATCGCCCGTCTGCCTCAGGCATTCATCCAGGAGGTAAGTTCTCGTTTCACTGCTATCACAGGTGGTGGTCTGGTGATGTTCCTTGTCGAGATAATCATTCTCTATGCAGTTGTATGTGCATCTATTGTTTTGGTACAGGGTGTCCGTAAGGTTCCTGTACAGTATGCTAAGCGTCTTGTAGGTAACCAGCAGGTAGGTGGTGCTCGTCAGTACATCCCCTTGAAACTGTTCGCTGCGAATGTGATGCCTATCATCTTTGCTCAGGCGTTGATGTTCATTCCATTGGCTTTTGTGCAGTATGCTGCTCCTGAGAATGCGAACTGGTTCGTTCGTTCGCTGTTGGATCATCACAGTTGGACTTACAACATCATCTTTGCCATTCTTATTATAGCGTTTACCTACTTCTATACGGCAATCACATTGAATCCTACTCAGATGGCTGAGGATATGAAGCGTAATAACGGATTTATTCCTGGTATCAAACCAGGAAAACCGACAGCAGATTATATTGACACGATCATGTCACGCATCACACTGCCTGGTTCTCTGTTTATTGCTTTTATTGCTGTTATGCCAGCTTTGGCAGGGCTTTTGAATGTGCAGGACGCTTTCTCGCAGTTCTTTGGTGGTACCTCTCTGTTGATTCTTGTTGGTGTTGTGCTTGACACTCTCCAGCAGATTGAGAGCCACCTGCTGATGCGTCATTATGATGGTCTGTTGAATTCAGGTCGCATTCATGGACGTGGCGGAGTGACTGCATACTAAGTCTGTATGAAGATATTTCTGAAGACAGAAGATGAGATCGTGCTGATGCGCGAGGCAAACCAACTTGTTGGTAAGACCCTCGGTGAATTAGCAAAGCATATAAAACCTGGTGTAACGACCCTCCAGTTGGATCAGATTGCAGATGAGTTCATCCGTGATCATGGAGCAATTCCGACTTTCAAGGGTTTCCCCAATCCATATGGAGGGCCGTTTCCTGCCAGTATCTGCACCTCGGTTAACGATGTTGTAGTACATGGTGTTCCGAATGCGCAGACAGTACTTCAGGAGGGAGATATTATCTCTATCGACTGTGGTACGTTACTGAATGGCTTTTGTGGCGACTCTTGCTATACATTCTGTGTGGGGGAAGTCGGTGAGGAGAAGAAACTGCTTCTCCGTACCACGAAAGAAGCACTCTATAAGGGTATAGAGAATGCCGTGGCAGGAAGACATATAGGGGATATCGGAGCTGCGGTCCAAGACCATTGTGAGGCTCAAGGCTATGGAATAGTACGCGAGTTGACTGGACATGGTATTGGGCATGAGATGCACGAGGATCCTCAGGTTCCCAATTACGGTCGCCGTGGTAATGGTGCCATGCTCAAGGCGAGTATGTGTATTGCCATAGAGCCGATGGTTACCATGGGGAAACGTGAGATATATCTCGATTCCAATGACCGTTGGACTATCCGTACCCGTGATGGCAAACCGGCTGCCCATTTCGAGCACACCGTAGCTGTCAGGAAAGGGAAGGCAGAGATTCTCTCTTCGTTTGAAGAAATTGAAACTATTGAAGGCAAATTATATTAGTATGGCAAAACAAGGTGCTATAGAACAAGACGGGACTATTGTAGAGGCATTGTCTAATGCGATGTTTCGGGTAGAGTTAGAGAATGGAGTGCCCATTATTGCACACATCTCAGGTAAGATGCGTATGCACTATATCAAAATTCTCCCTGGTGACAAAGTAAAAGTGGAGATGAGCCCATACGACCTGACAAAAGGACGAATTGTGTTTAGATACAAATAATTTAAGGAGATAAGTATAATGAAGACAAGAGCATCGTTGAAGAAACGCACCCCAGACTGCAAGATTGTACGTCGTAAGGGTCGTCTGTTCGTTATCAACAAGAAGAACCCTAAGTACAAGATGCGTCAGGGTTAATGTTAAATAAGCATAATGGGGTGGCGGAATTTCAAATATTTTGCGTACCTTTGCATGCTTTTTAGCGAAAATTCGAATTTTATTTATTTTATTTATTAGTTTAAAATGGCAATTAGAATTGTTGGAGTAGATTTGCCCCAAGAGAAGCGTGGCGAAATCGCATTGACCTATATCTATGGTATTGGTCGAAGTAGTTCAGCAAAGATTTTGGACAAGGCCGGCGTGAGCCGTGACCTGAAAGTCAGTGAATGGAGTGACGATCAGGCAGCTAAGATCCGTGAAATTATCGGCGCTGAATTCAAAGTAGAAGGTGATCTCCGCAGTGAGATCCAGTTGAATATCAAGCGACTGATGGATATTGGTTGCTATCGTGGTGTGCGTCATCGCCACGGTCTTCCTGTTCGTGGTCAGAGCACCAAGAACAATGCCCGTACACGTAAGGGTAAGAAGAAGACTGT
>Ga0256405_10003250_pt1 | contig 34180 bp, 27 predicted proteins | sample RumenRJG_02DNA_FD_189096 | JGI IMG/M metagenome (GOLD analysis project Ga0256405, IMG submission 189096) | Bovine rumen microbial communities from Lethbridge, Alberta, Canada - RJG_02 | ecosystem: Host-associated > Mammals > Digestive system > Stomach > Rumen | place: Canada: Alberta...
TCCCCAACTTTGATACTTCTATTATACCATAAAAAGCGCCTCAACCTCAGATAAATACTGGATTTGTGGCACTTCTGCACAAGAAAAATCCGCGGCATCGCCGCGGACTTTGTCTACAGTCTGAAAGCCCGGAGCAAATGCTCCGGGCTTTTTCTATGGTTTAATCATTCACCAAATACTGCAAGATAATCTTTCTGGAACTTCTCAATACCTGCATCTGTAAGAGGATGATGAGTCATCTGCTCGATTACCTTGTAAGGAACTGTTGCAATGTCAGCACCTGCAAGAGCACAGTCAGTAACATGCATAGGGTTACGGATACTTGCAGCGATGATCTCTGTCTGGATGTTGTGGATGTTGAAAATCTCAGCAACTTCTGAGATAAGATCTGTTCCACGAACGCTGATATCATCAAGTCTTCCAAGGAAAGGACTAACAAATGCAGCGCCTGCTCTTGCGCAAAGAAGAGCCTGGTTCGCTGTGAAGATAAGTGTCATGTTAACCTTGATGCCTTCGCTTGAAAGAACCTTGCAAGCCTTAAGACCTTCAATAGTCATAGGGATCTTAACAACCATGTTCTTGTGAAGCTTGGCAATCTCTCTACCTTCAGCGATCATACCCTCAGCATCAGTTGTTGTTGCCTTAACTTCTCCGCTGATAGGACCATCTACAATTGAGGCAATCTCTTTTACTACCTCATAAACGTCTCTGCCTTCTTTTGCGATAAGAGATGGGTTAGTGGTAACACCGCAGATTACACCCATGTCATTGGCTTTTCTGATCTCTTCAATATTGGCTGTGTCTACAAATAACTTCATTTTTACTCGCTCCTTTTATTAAGTGATGAAATTTGTTCCGTATCTATAATAACATTATTATTTCAGATGACTAGACCCAAAAAGTGCGAAGAACTAACTATTTTTTATAAACTTCTTTTTTGATAATTAAATTGTTTGCAATATATTATTTTTTGTATTAAGATACATGAAGAAGTTAATTAATGCTAACAAAGGAAAAATTAAAATATCATGGATAAATATGTAGTTACAGGAATGAGCTGCGCTGCTTGTCAGGCAAGAGTTGAAAAAGCGGTTTCCGGACTTGATGGAGTAAGCTCATGCAGCGTGAATCTTCTTACCAATTCAATGAGCGTTGAAGGCAGTGCCAGTAATGCAGATATTATCAAAGCTGTTGAAAATGCAGGTTATGGCGCAAGACTTATGGGCGATATTAACAAGGAAAGCTCATCTTCATATGATTTTTCAGAGGAAGAGGAAGCTTTAAAGGATAAGGAAACACCTATTCTAAAAAAGAGACTCATATATTCAATAGGATTTCTTTTAGTTCTAATGTATTTCTCTATGGGACACATGATGTTTGGATTTCCGCTGCCACCTTTTCTTGAAGGGAATCACGTAGCCCATGGTATCATTCAGATGGTTCTTGCCATCATCATCATGTTCATAAACAGAAAGTTTTTTATAAGTGGCTTTAAGGGGCTTGTTCATGGCGCACCCAATATGGATACTTTAGTTGCTTTAGGAAGTGGGGCGTCATTTGTGTATAGCATGGCAGCGCTTTTCCTTATGACCGATGCAGTATCGAAGGGGGATTCAGGACTTGCCATGAGCTATATGGATCATTTCTACTTTGAATCAGCAGCAATGATCCTTACGCTTATAACTGTTGGCAAGATGCTTGAAGCCATGAGTAAGGGCAGAACCACAGATGCCATAAAGAGCCTTATGAAGCTTGCTCCTAAGACAGCTGTGATAATTGATGAGTATGGAAAAGAAAAAGAGATTCCAATAGAGAATATCAAGGTTGGAGATATCTTTGTAGTTAGACCTGGAGAAAATGTTCCGGTTGATGGCATGGTGATTGAAGGAAACAGCGCCATCAACGAGTCTGCTCTTACAGGAGAGAGTATACCTGTTGATAAAACTATAGGATCAACTGTTTCCGGAGCAACTATCAATACTTCCGGATTTATAAAATGTCGTGCCACCAGAGTCGGAAAAGATACAACACTTTCCCAGATAATCCAGATGGTAAGTGATGCGTCAGCAACGAAGGCACCAATTGCAAAAATTGCTGATAAGGTTTCTGGTATTTTTGTTCCAGCTGTCATTGGAATAGCAGCTATAACATTTATTATTTGGTTTCTTATAACTAAAGAATTTGGATATTCCCTCTCAAGAGCTATCGCAGTTCTTGTTATCAGCTGCCCCTGCGCACTTGGACTTGCTACACCTGTGGCTATCATGGTGGGGAACGGTGTTGGTGCCAAAAACGGTATCATGTTCAAAACAGCAGCGTCTCTTGAAAATGCCGGAAGAACACAGATTGTGGCACTTGATAAAACCGGAACTATCACCAAGGGAGAACCTGTTGTAACAGACGTATTTACTGCTGATTCTGTTACAAGAAGCGGATATTCACTTATAAACAACTCTGAAAATGAACTTCTTAAGATCGCAGGGCTTTTAGAAAAAAAGAGCGAACATCCACTTGCAAAGGCTGTAGTTGATTATGTTGGTGACCTGAGAGTATATTCTGAAGATCCTTACGATGAAGATGATGAGGAGGATATAACTGATTTTGAAGTACTTCCTGGTCATGGGCTTAGAGGAAAGTACCTGGGTCAGGAGGTTGTCGGCGCAAGTCTTAAATATATAAGCAGTATTTGCAGTGTTCAGCCTGAAGTAAGAGAAAAGGCAGTTGCACTTGCATCACAAGGTAAGACACCTCTTTGCTTTGCAAAAAATGGAAAGCTGATCGGAATTATAGCTGTAGCTGATACTATAAAAGAGGATTCAGCCATGGCTATAAAAGAGATTAAGAACATGGGAATACATGTTGTCATGATCACTGGAGATAATGCAAGGACAGCCATGGCAATAGGTGATCAGGCAGGTGTTGATGAGATCGCTGCTGAAGTCCTTCCAGACGGCAAGGAAGAGATTGTGAAAAAGCTCTCTTCATATGGTAAAGTAGCAATGGTAGGAGATGGGATTAACGATGCACCAGCCCTTACCAGAGCAGATACAGGAATTGCTATTGGTGCAGGAACCGATGTTGCTATAGATGCTGCAGATGTAGTTCTTTTGAAGAATTCACTTCTTGATGTTGCTGCAGCTATAAGACTTTCAAGGGCAACACTTCGTAACATACATCAGAATCTGTTCTGGGCATTTATTTACAATATTATAGGAATTCCTCTTGCTGCAGGAGCATATATTAAGCTCTTTGGATGGGAACTTAGTCCAATGTTTGGAGCTGCAGCCATGAGCTTATCAAGCTTTTTCGTTGTAACTAATGCACTTAGGCTGAATCTTTTAAAGATCCACGACAGCTCAAATGATAAGGTTATTAAAAAGCCTATTACAGGAGAGATCATAAACAATAATAGAGACACAGATGAAAGGATGGAAAAAGAAATGAATAAAAAAACAATGATGATCGAGGGAATGATGTGCGGACATTGCGAGATGACTGTAAAGAAGGCACTTGAGGCTATAGATGGTGTAGAAAGTGCTGATGTAAGTCATGAAAAGGGCTCTGCTGTAATAACTCTTTCTGGTGATGTATCAGATGATGTTCTTAAAAAGGCTGTAGAAGATAAAGATTATAAAGTTACTTCAATTATTTGATTTTTGTGGTATCATGTATAGATGGCTAAAAAAGGAAGGGCTTAAGGCATGGAAAAGAGAATTAAGATAAAGTATTTTGATGAAAGACTTGAAAAGCTCCAGTATATTGATGGTAAATCAGACTGGATCGATCTTAGAAGTGCTGAAGACGTTGATCTTAAACAGGGAGAATTTCATTTGATTCCACTTGGCGTTGCAATGGAGATCCCGGAAGGCTACGAAGCACATGTAGTACCCAGAAGCTCAACCTTTAAAAACTACGGCGTTATACAGGCTAATCATATGGGGGTCATAGACCATTCATATTGCGGGGACAATGACCAGTGGTTTGTACCTGTAATAGCTATGAGAGATACACATATAAGCTTTAATGACCGTATTTGCCAGTTCAGGATAATGGAGAACCAGCCAACAATAGTCTTTGATGAGTGTGATCACCTAGATGGCAAGGACAGAGGCGGATTTGGTTCTACCGGCACAAAATAATGAGTTGATTTAGAGGAGTAAAAATGGTTAAGATTCGTACAAGATACGCACCAAGTCCAACAGGTCGTATGCATGTAGGCAATTTGAGAACAGCTCTTTATGCTTACCTTATTTCCAAGCATGAAGGTGGAGATTATATCCTTCGTATTGAGGATACTGATCAGGAGCGCTATGTAGAAGGTGCTACTGAGATCATCTACAACACACTTAAAGAGACTGGACTTATTCATGATGAAGGCCCAGACATCGGAGGCCCTGTTGGCCCCTATGTTCAGAGTGAGCGTCAAAAGGCTGGCATTTACATGCAGTATGCAAAAGAGCTCATCGATAAGGGACAGGCGTATTACTGCTTCTGTGATGAGGAGAGGCTTAAGACTCTTGTACAGAAGATAGAAGTTGATGGTGAGGTAAAAGAGATAAGTGTTTATGACAAGCACTGCCTGCATCTTTCCAAGGAAGAAATTGAAAAGAACCTCGCAGAAGGTAAGCCTTTTGTAATCCGTCAGAACAATCCAACTGAAGGAACAACTACATTCCATGATGAGCTTTATGGAGATGTAAGTGTAGAGAATAAAGAGCTTGACGACATGATCCTTATAAAGTCTGACGGCTATCCAACATATAACTTTGCAAATGTTGTTGATGATCACCTTATGGGCATCACACATGTTGTTCGCGGTAACGAGTATATTTCATCATCACCAAAGTACAACAGACTTTATGATGCTTTTGGTTGGGAAGTTCCTAAGTATATCCACTGCCCACTAATTACAGATGAGGAGCACCACAAGCTTTCAAAGAGAAGCGGACACTCATCCTTCGAAGATCTGATCGAGCAGGGCTTTGTTCCTGAAGCAGTTGTAAACTTTGTAGCTCTTCTTGGCTGGTCTCCTGATGACAATACTGAGATTATGAGCCTTAAGGACCTTGTTGAGAAGTTCGACTATAAGAGGATAAACAAGTCTCCTGCAGTATTTGACTACACCAAGCTTAAATGGATGAATGGCGAATATCTTAAGAAGATGGATGACAAGCTCTTTTATGAGCAGGCTCTTCCTTACCTAAAGAAGGCCATCACCAAGGATCTTAATCTTGAAAAGATTGCTGCTATGGTCAAGACCAGAATAGAGATATGGCCTGATATTCCTGGAATGGTTGATTTCTTTGAGAGCCTTCCTGAGTACAGCACAGATATTTACTGCCACAAGAAGATGAAGACCGACAAAGAGTCATCACTTATGGTACTTAAAGAGGTTCTTCCACTTCTTGAAGCACATGATGACTACTCAAATGACTCTCTCTATGAGCTTCTTTCTGGATACATCAAGGAGAAAGAGTTTAAGAATGGCTTCGTTCTCTGGCCAGTAAGAATTGCTGTATGTGGCAAGGAGATGACTCCATGTGGAGCAACTGAAGCAATGGAGATCCTTGGTAAGGATGAAACAATAGCCAGAATCAAAAAAGGAATAGAACTGCTTGAAAAATAATATAAATGCCTCACAGATGAAGGCTATTATGCACGCAAATGGTCCTGCAATGATACTTGCAGGGCCAGGAAGCGGCAAAACCTTCGTCATTGTAAGAAGGCTATCGCACCTTATTGAAAGTGGTGTCGATCCTTCAAAAATCCTGGTAATTACATTTACCAAAGCTGCTGCTATAGAAATGCAGATCAGATTTCTTAAACTGACGGATAATTCTTATCCTGAAGTATCATTTGGAACATTTCATTCTGTCTTTTATCAGATGATTAGAAATAATTCTTCTAAAGATTCCAATACTCAAATTGCATCATATAAATTAAGGACTGAGATCATAAGAGATATTCTGTCTATGTTAAAAGCCTCATCTAAGATATCTCAGGATGAATATGACGACGCAGTTGAACAGATAGATGGAATCCTTTCTGAGATTTCAAGAATCAAGAACATTGACCTTGGGCCTTCTGAATGCCTTGAAAATATCTGCCTTTATAAGGTCTTCCCAGAAATATTTGCTGATTATAACAGGCGCCTTAAAGAGTTTGGGCAAATAGATTTTGACGACATGATAGTAAGGTGCTATGAACTTTTAGATAATAACCCGCAAGTAAGAAAGTTTTATCAGGAGAAGTTTAGATACATCCTGATAGATGAGTATCAGGACATAAATCCCATGCAGTATAAGGTGGTTGGACTCCTTTTAGGAGAAGAGAAAAATCTTTTTGCTGTTGGTGATGATGATCAGTCTATATATGGCTTTAGAGGATCACGACCTGAGATAATGCTTGAATTTATGGAAAGCTTTAAAGATCAGGGCGCCAAAATGATAAACCTTGATATCAACTACAGATGCGGAAAGAAAATAGTTTGTGCAGCTTTAAGCGTCATAGAAGAAAATCATGTCAGATTTAAAAAGAAGCTAAGTGCATCAAAGGATAACGGAGAAGGCGGAGTGTATGCAAGGATCTACGAGTCAAGGAAGCGGCAGATGGAAGCCATTGCACTGTTTTTGAAAAAGCATTTAGAAGAACTTGATGATATGGCGATCCTTTTCAGGACCAACAAAGAAGCACAAAGTCTTTTGAGTGTTTTAAATGAATATGGTATACCAACTAATCTTGATAATAAAGCTGCCTCTATCTATGACGATAAAGCAGTAAAAACTTTGCTTAGTTATATCTCTTTTGCCATAAATGGCAATAAAAGAGGGGATTATTTAAAGATAATCAACGTGCCAATGCGATATATATCAAGAGATACTGCTCCAAATGAAATAGTAAATGAAAGGGACGTATGCAGATACTATACTGATAACTACAAGCGCTTTTCGCAGGTTAAAAAGTTCTTTTCATCAATAAACATGATAAAGCATCTAAGACCAATGCTTGCGGTTAAATACATAAGGAATTCTGTTGGGATTGACAAAGCTTTTCCTGGAAGCAAAAAAGCTCTTGATGAGCTTGAAAGAATATCCCTTGAATATGATGATCTAAGAAGGTTCCTTGAGCATGAAAAAGAGATAGAGACAAGCAGGGAAGCAATAGATAAAAGCACCAAAAAAGTAAATCTATTGACAATGCATGGATCCAAGGGCCTCGAGTTTAAATATGTCTGGCTACCTGATCTAAACGAAGGAATAATCCCAAGCAGAAGTGCAATTAGTAGTGCTCAGATAGAAGAAGAGCGCCGAATGCTCTATGTGGCCATGACAAGAGCAAAAACGGCGCTGATAATGTCCTATATTAAAGGCACCAAAGAAAATCCCATGCTGCCTTCAAGATTTTTAAGACCGTTAAAAGATCTTTTTTATCATTCTTCTGAATCTTCTTCTGGAAGATCTACAAGTTCATCAAATTCTACATCATCTAAATAGAGGTCAAAGGCTTCAGATACAGCCTCATATTCAGCATCATCTTCAATATTGCCAAGCTCTGGCTCTGCATCAGGACCACTTAAGATAAATTCATAGAACCACACATTGCCGTCATTATTCTGGCCATTTTCGTCCAGAGGCAAAAGAACTATATAATCCTTAGAGTTAACTGTAAGAACGATGATCAGTGCGCAGGTAACAATCTTGCCCTCATCAAGCTCTATTTCAACAGTTGTCTGCTCACCATTCTCTATTTTGGTGTTCCAGTCGATAGCGTTTTTGGAAAACTCCATAACAGCCCCCTTTTTTGATAGTTTTTTTCTTTTATAATACCATAATATCCGCTCTTTTGGGTGCATATTAGGTATAAATGTGGTAAAATGTACGGGCGATTAAATCTAGGGTAAATAGGTGCAAAATGACGTCAAAACTAGTTCTAAACAGAGAAAAACCCTATCCTCTTGGGTGTTATATAGACTATGACAGGACATTGGTTGTCAGAGCGGTATTTGGCAAAAATGCATCCTGTGGTATTACTCTGTATCCAAGGGATGCAAGTGACAAGCCACTAAAGATAGAGATACCCTCGTCCTTTAAAAGAGGGGATATATACTCTGTCAGGATTAGCGGGATCGATGATATCGCATCATATGAATCCTACAACTATTTTTCTGATGAGGATGTATTTTGCGACCCTTATGCCAAGCAGTTCTTTGGCCTTGAGAAATTTGGCAAAGATGTACCAGATGATCAGATAAGAGCCAAGCTTGATAACAAGGCTGACTACAAGACTTCCAGGGACAGATTTGACTGGAAGGGCGATACTCACACATTTACTCCATATGAGGACAGTTTTGTTTACCTCCTTCACGTAAGGGGATTTACTAAAAGCCCATCAAGTGGTGTTACGCCTTCAAAGAGAGGTACATTTAAGGGAATCCTTGAAAAGATCCCATATCTTAAATCTCTTGGGGTTACAGCTGTTGAATTGATGCCTGCCTATGAGATGAATGAGATTGAAAATCCCTACAAGAACTCTGATAAGCGCAGCACTCTCAGCACCCGTCAAAAGAGCGAGCTTTTGTATTCAAAAGATGGAAGTATATCAAATAAAAACAGCGTTAAGCTTAAGCTAAACTTCTGGGGATACAAAAAGGGCTTTTACTTTGCTCCAAGAACAGCATATTGTGAAAACCCAGATGATGCGGAAAATGAGTTTAAAGAGTTTGTAAAGACAATGCATAAAAATGACCTTGAGGTCATTATGCAGTTTTATTTTGATGAGCACGAAAATGGGACTCTAATAATGGATGCCCTGAGGTTCTGGCGCTGCACATATCATGTGGATGGATTCCATTTAAAGGGCAAGGCCATTCCTATAAGGCTTATTACTAATGAACCACTGTTTACTGATATCAAGATATGGAACGAATGGTTCAACTACGCTGATATCTACGAGGGAAAAGAGCCTTCTGTTCGCCTTCTTGCTGATTACAACAATGCCTTTTTATACAATTCAAGGCGCTTTTTAAAAAGTGATGATAATTCTGTTTCTGATTTCTTAAAGAGCATGATCGCTCAGGGCACAGACCACGGTATCATCAACTATATCTGTGACTATGAGGGCTTCAGACTATTTGACCTGGTTTCCTATGAGCACAAGCACAATGAGGAAAATGGCGAAAATAACAAGGATGGTACAGATAACAACCTTAGCTGGAACTGCGGAATAGAAGGGAGGACCAGAAAGCACGAAATCCTGGGCCTTCGTAAAAAGCAGATCAAGAATATCCTTACTATGCTGTTTTTGTCTCAGGGAACTCCCATGATCTTTTCAGGGGATGAATTTGGCAATTCTCAGGGTGGTAATAACAATCCTTATTGCCAGGACAATGAAACTGGCTGGGTTGATTGGAAGGCTATGGATAAAAACCCTGATATTCTGGAATATGTTAAGTTCCTTATTAGCCTTAGGTTTAAATACAGGATTCTCCATGAAAATAAGCCATTTAGGCTTATGGATCACTTATCCTGTGGATATCCAGATCTTTCCTGCCATGGACGAGAAGCATACAGACCTGATCTTTCAGGATATTCACACCTTTTGGGTATACTGTTTTGCGGGCTTTACGAAAAGGAAGAGCCATTTATATATGCCTGCTTTAACATGAACTGGACCAATCAGGAAATAGCGCTTCCAAAGCTTCCTGAAGGGTTAAAATGGCAGATTATTACTGACACCGACAATAGAGGTCTCAAAATAGAAAAGCCAAAGACAAAAGGGAACGCAGCTGAGAGCTTTTTTGCATCTGAAAATCAGATGTTTACTGAGCTGATGGCTGACAGGTCCGTAAGGATATATATAAGCGAAAAAGATCCTTCTTTTTCAAAGAAAAACAAAGTAAAAAGGAAAACAAAATGAGCAACATCGATGTAATTGAAAAGTTTTTAAGATATGTAAAAATAGACACTCAGTCTGATGATACAACAGGTACATCTCCATCTACAATGAAGCAGCATGACCTTGCTAAGCTCCTTTATGATGAGATGAACCTTATTGGTGTAAGCAATGTCTTTTATGATAAGGACCACTGCTATGTTTACGGAGTTATCCCAGCTTCAAAGGGATATGAGAATGCTCCTAAGATTGGCTTTATTTCCCACATGGACACATCTGATGAGGTAAGTGGAAAAGATGTTAAGGCCAGAATAGTAGAGAAATACGACGGAAATGATATAACACTTAGTTCAGATGGCAAAGTCATTCTTTCACCGGACAGCTTCCCTGAACTTAAAAATCATATTGGTGAAGACCTTATTGTCACTGATGGAACGACACTTCTTGGTGCTGATGACAAAGCGGGAGTAGCTGAGATCATGACTATGGCAGAAACGCTTTTGACAAATGAGAACATCCAGCATGGTCCTATAATGATAGCTTTTACACCAGATGAAGAGATCGGAGAAGGAACAGCGTTCTTTGACATAGACAGATTTGGCGCTTCTTATGCCTACACTGTTGACGGCGGTAAGCTTGGAGAGCTCGAGTATGAGAACTTCAATGCAGCAGAGGGCGTCATAAAGGTCAATGGAAGGAGCGTTCATCCTGGAGATGCCAAGAACAAGATGATAAACGCATCTTTAATCTGCTATGAATTCCATTCACTTTTGCCTGCATTCCAGAACCCTATGTATACAGAGAAAAGAGAAGGTTTCTTCCATCTTACTGAGATTGCAGGATCTACAGAGTCTGCAACTGCTTCTTACATAATAAGAGATCATGATGAAGCTCTTTTCAACGAGAAAAAAGAGCTGTTTAAGGCTGCAGCAGACTTCCTTAACAAGAAGTACGGAGAGGGAACTGTAGAAGTATCACTTAGAGATCAGTACTACAATATGATCGAAAAGATAAAGCCTCACATGCATCTTGTGGACAATGCCAAGAAGGTAATGGAGTCTCTTGATATTGTGCCTATCGATGTTCCAATAAGAGGAGGCACAGACGGAGCTTCACTTTCCTACAAGGGTCTTCCATGTCCTAATCTTTGCACTGGTGGCTACAACTACCATGGCAAATATGAGTATGCATCAGTTCAGGAGATGAGGAAGGTTGTTGAAATCCTCCTTGGACTTGCTAAAGTGTATAAAGATTTTAAGATTTGATAGAAAGAGTTTTTTTGTAATGAGTATTAACGTTTTAAACAGTAGTAAAAATGATGTAACAGATGCTGAGAGCCTTCGTCAGCTTGAGTTTATAGAGCTTGCAAAACAAAAGGTATCTGCACTCGAAAAAGAGCTTGGAAGAAAGCCAAAAGCCTGCGTTGTAACATTTGGCTGTCAGATGAATGCAAGAGATTCAGAAAAGCTCCTTGCAATACTTAAACTTGCAGGCTATGAAGAAACAGATTCAGAAGATGCAGATTTTGTCATCTATAATACATGTACAGTTAGGGACAATGCGGACCAGAGAGTTTTTGGCCGCCTTGGTCAGTGCAGCAATCATAAAAAGAGTAATCCTCACATGAAGATTGCTATCTGCGGCTGTATGATGCAGGAGCAGGAAGCTGTTGAGAAGATTCAAAAGAGCTACAGATTTGTGGATCTTATTTTTGGAACACATAATATCTACAAATTTGCAGAACTTTTAAATACCTGTCTTGAGTCAGACAGAATGATAATCGATATCTGGAAAGAGACTGACAAGATCGTTGAGGACCTTCCAGTATTTCGTAAGTATCCCTTTAAGTCCGGGGTAAATATTATGTTTGGCTGCAACAATTTCTGCACCTATTGCATAGTTCCTTACGTGCGCGGAAGAGAGCGCTCAAGAGCTCCTAAGGATATTATCAGAGAGTGCGAAAAGCTTGCAGCTGACGGCGTAAAAGAAGTTATGCTCCTTGGCCAGAATGTTAATTCCTACGGCCTTGATTTTAAAGATGATGATCCTGGCAAGATCTCTTTTGCCCACCTTCTTGAGTTGGTATGTGAGGTTGAAGGAATTGAGAGAGTAAGATTCATGACTCCTCATCCAAAGGATTTTTCAGATGAGCTTTTAGATGTTATCGCAAAAAATAGGAAGATAGCAAGGCATATCCATTTGCCTCTTCAGTCTGGAAACACTGAGATTTTGCGGAGAATGAACAGGAAATATACAAAGGATGATTACTTAAGCCTCGTTCAGAAAATAAGAACAAAGCTTCCTGATGTGGCCATCACAACAGATATCATCGTAGGTTTCCCTGGTGAAACAAAAGAGGCTGTAGATGACACCATCGATGTAGTTAAGAAAGCTCACTTTAACAATGCCTTCACTTTTATTTATTCAAAGAGAACAGGAACTCCTGCAGCATCCTTTGAAGACCAGGTTCCAGAGGGGCTTGTAAAAGAGAATTTTGACAGACTTCTTAAGGTTGTTCAGGAGGAAGCAAAAGAGCAGACATTAAAGTATGATGGGCAGGTTCAGCGCGTTCTTATCGAGAGCGTCAATGACCATGATGAATCTCTTTTGACTGGAAGAATGAGCAATAATACTCTGGTACATTTTCCTGGAAACAAGGAAATGATAGGAGAATTTGCTGATGTTAAACTCCTTGAGTGCCATGGATTTTACTATGTTGGGGAACTTATTTAAGTAAACTATAGAACAGGGGAATTTTGCCGTGGGAAACACCACGTTGTTAGATGAAGTAGATATAGAAAAAGTATCACCGATGATGCAGCATTACATCCAGACTAAAAGGGAGTACAAGGACTGCATTCTGTTTTACAGACTTGGTGATTTTTACGAGATCTTTTTTGATGATGCTCTTGTGGCATCCAAGGAACTTGAACTTACACTTACAGGTAAAGCCTGTGGACTTGAAGAGAGAGCGCCCATGTGTGGCGTTCCTTTTCATGCTGCAGAAAGTTACTTAAACAAACTGGTATCAAGGGGCTACAAAGTTGCGATCTGCGAGCAGATGGAAGATCCAAAGCTTGCTAAAGGCATCGTTAAAAGAGAGGTTACAAGAATAGTAACTCCCGGAACTAACCTTAATATGCAGTCCCTGGAAGAGACCAAAAATAATTATCTGATGTGTATCTTTTACTCACCAGAGACCATAGGTCTTTCAATTGCAGATGTAACTACTGGTGACTTTTATCTTACAGAAGTTGACAGCCTTCGCAGCGTTATGGATGAGATCTACAAGTATTCACCCACAGAGATCATTTGTAATAACGCCTTTGAGTTTAGCGGAGCTGATCTGGATGAACTTAGAAACAGGCTTCAGATATTTGTAAATCCGCTGGACTCCCACTACTATGATGAGGATCAGTGCAAGAAGCTCTTAATGAAGCACTTTAAGGTTTCTTCCCTCATTGGCCTTGGAATTGATGATTTTCCAAATGGCGTAGTGGCTTCCGGAGCGCTTCTTCAGTATCTGGTAGACATGCAGAAATCTGAGATAAGCAATATTACTCACGTTTATCCTTATCTTACAAGTAAGTTCATGCTCCTTGACAGTTCCACAAGAAAGAACCTTGAACTTGTTGAGACTATGAGGGATAAACAAAAAAGAGGCACACTTCTCTGGGTTCTTGATAAGACAAAAACTGCCATGGGTGCAAGGCTTTTAAGGAGCTTCATTGAGCAGCCACTTATCGATAAAAATGAGATAATCCTAAGACAAAACTGCGTTGAAGCTCTTGTGAAAAACGTCGTCACAAGGGAAGAGATAAGGGAGTATCTTGGCCCTGTTTATGACCTTGAAAGACTTATGTCCAAGATCGTATTTAAGACAGCCAATCCTAGAGATCTTTTGGCTTTTAGAAATTCCATCAAGATGATACCTGCAGTTAAACAGGCACTTCTTGATATTGAAGGTGTTGAAGGTATCGATAAGATATCAGAAAATCTTGATCCTTTAACTGATATATTTGATCTGATAGATCAGTCAATCGTTGAAGAACCTCCACTTACCATCAAGGAAAGCGGCATCATCAAAGACGGCTTTGATAAGGACATAGACCATTTTAGAGAGGCTGGCACCAATGGAAAACAGTGGCTTGCAGGCATGGAAGAAGAGGAAAAAGAAAAGACCGGAATAAAGAACCTTCGTATAAAATACAGCAACGTTTTTGGCTACTCCTTTGAAGTTACAAATTCCTTTAAGGACAAGGTTCCTGAGTACTTTATCAGAAAGCAGACTTTAACAAACTGCGAAAGATATACAACTCCTAAGCTTAAGGAACTTGAAGATACTATCCTTAACGCACAGGATAAGCTAAACAACCTAGAGTATGAGATGTTCTGCAAGATAAGAGATTCAATTGCACTTGAGATTGATAGAATACAGTCAACAGCAAAAGCGCTGGCTCTTCTTGATGTTTATGCTTCTCTTGCCTATGTAGCTGAAAGAAATCGCTACGTGAAGCCCACAATAAACGATAAGGGCATTATCAAAATTAAAAATGGCCGTCATCCGGTAGTTGAAAAAATGCTGGATACAGCAGATATGTTCATTGCAAATGACACATATCTTGATAATAAAAAGCATTGTATCTCCATTATCACTGGACCTAATATGGCAGGTAAATCTACCTACATGAGGCAGACTGCGCTTATAGCTCTTATGTTCCAGATTGGGTCATTTGTTCCCTGTGAAAGCGCGGATATGTGCGTTGTTGACAGGATATTTACAAGAGTTGGAGCATCTGATGATCTTGGAAGCGGCCAGTCAACCTTTATGGTTGAGATGAATGAGGTTGCCAACATTCTAAGGAACGCAACTCCAAATTCGCTGCTTATTCTTGATGAGATTGGAAGAGGAACATCAACCTACGATGGTCTTGCTATTGCATGGGCAGTAACAGAGCATATAAGTAACCGCAAGATCCTTGGTGCTAAGACCTTATTTGCTACTCACTACCATGAACTTACAGAGCTTGAAGGCAAAATGGATAACGTCAATAACTACTGCATAGCAGTTAAGGAAAACGGCGATGACATTGTCTTTTTACGTAAGATCATAAAGGGCGGCGCTGATAAGAGCTACGGTATTCAGGTGGCCAAGCTTGCTGGCGTTCCGGACATGGTAATTGACAGGGCAAAAGAGATCGTTACTGAACTTACTGACAACGACATTACTGAAAAGGTTCAGGCCATCGCCAGAGATAATAAGAGCGACAAAAAGGTTAAGGTTACTCATTACGATGATGTTGACATAGATCAGATGTCGCTATTTGACACAGTTAAAGATGAGGACGTACTAAAGCGCCTTGAGGAGATCGATATTACAACCTTAACTCCAATGGATGCGCTGAACACTCTTTATAAGCTTCAAAGTGATCTTAAGAACAGGTGGAAGAGCTAATGGCTATCATCAATGAACTTGACAAGAATACCATAGATCAGATTGCTGCAGGTGAAGTTGTAGAAAGACCTTCAAGTGTAGTGAAAGAGCTTGTTGAAAACTCCATAGACTGCGGTGCAACAGCTATTACTGTAGAGATCAAGGGTGGCGGAATTGACATGATAAGAGTCACAGACAATGGCTCTGGTATTGAAAAAAGTCAGATCCGTAAGGCTTTTAAGCGCCATGCCACCAGTAAACTAAAGTCAATAGATGATCTTTATACCATCCATTCACTGGGATTTAGAGGAGAAGCACTTTCTAGTATTTCATCTGTTGCCCAGGTTGACCTCATAACCAAAACCGAAGATGAGCTGGTTGGTACAAGATACTGCATAAACGGCGGAGAAGAGGCGGCTTTTGAGGATATAGGTGCTCCAAAGGGAACAACCCTGATTGTAAGGAATCTCTTTTACAACACACCAGCTAGAAAGAAGTTCCTAAAAACTGCCCAGACTGAAGCCAGTTACATAGGCGATGTAATGGAGCATCTTGCTCTTGATAATCCAACTCTCTCTTTTCGCTTTATAAACAATAAAGATGATAAGTTCTCAACATCGGGAAACGGAGATCTTAAAGAGATCATTTACAGGATTTACGGAAGGGATATCTCTGTTAGTCTCATTCCCATAAAAGCTACAGAGGGCAGTATGACTCTTGAGGGATATCTTGGTGAGCCTGTTCTTAACAGGTCTAACAGAAATTTTGAGATATTCTTTGTAAACGGCAGATATATCAAAGATAAGGTTATGAGTAAGGCCCTGGAAGAGGGATATAAAGAGTATCTTATGATGCACAAGTTCCCTTTTGCTGTGCTTCACCTTCGCATGGATCCTGCAGATGTAGATGTCAATGTTCACCCGGCTAAGCTTGAAGTTCGTTTTAACAATCAGGTGAAGCTCCATGAGTTCATAAGACAGAGCGTAGAATCTGTTTTAAAGAATCATGAGATGATACCGGATGCTCTTTTATCAGAAAAAGATGATAAGATTGAGGCAAAGAAAGAAGCTCAGATTGAAAATTCTGATAAGGAGATAGTCAAAGAATCAGTATCAGAAAAAGAAAAGGAAAAAGAAAAAGCACCAGAACCTTTTGAGACTTTAAGATTTGAAGAGCACAAAATAAGTAGTGACACTCCTATATATGCCAAGGGAGTCAAAGAAAAACCTGTAAAGATCGAAGATTCTAATAAGTCAGCTGTCTGGACCAGGATATTTGGGGATTCTGACGGATCCATCGCAGAAAAGAACGAGCATCCTTCACCTATCATTAAATCAGAAAATGCTATTGTGGTGGAGAAAAAACCTGTACAGCTGGATCTTTTCGAAGAAAAGGTTCTTACCAGAGAAAACGTCAAAGACTACGAGATCCTTGGTCAATTATTTGGCACTTACTGGATAATTGCCTACAAGGACAAAATGCTTTTGGTTGATCAACATGCAGCCCATGAAAAGGTCAATTATGAGCGCATGATAAAGAGATTTAAGTCGGGAGAGATGCTTTCTCAGATGGTGAATCCTCCTGTAATCGTGGCACTTACAAGCGCTGAAGAAGAGCTATTTTTAAATTACAGGCAGTATTTTGAAAAACTCGGATTTAATATTGAAAATTTTGGCGGAAGAGAATATGCTATGAGAGCTATTCCGGTAGATCTGTTTGGATGTGAAAGCGAAAAAGACATGTTCATACAGATTTTGGATGAGCTTTCACATGAAACGAATTTAGATAGAACTCCTGATGTTATCAATTACAAAATTGCCAGCATGGCATGTAAGGCATCAGTTAAGGGCAATACAAAGATGAGTGTTCTTGAGATGGAAGCTCTTTTAGATGAACTTCTTACCCTGGATAATCCATATAATTGTCCTCATGGAAGACCAACCATTATATCTATGACTAAGTATGAGATAGACAAGAAGTTTAAGAGAGTTGTTGAGTAATGGATAAACAAAAGCTTATCGTACTGACAGGACCTACTGCTGTAGGTAAAAGTAAACTATCAATTGAGCTTGCTAAGCAGATTGGCGGAGAGATAATCTCCGCTGATTCTATGCAGGTCTATAAATTCATGGATATTGGAACTGACAAGATAAGTCCTGAAAAAATGGGCGGTGTAAAGCACCACCTTATTGATTTCCTTGATCCCCATGAAGATTTTAATGTGTTTACTTTTCAAAAGCTTGCAAAGCAGGCAATAATAGAGATTGCTTCCCGTGGAAATGTTCCGATAATTGTTGGAGGTACAGGCTTTTACATTCAGGCAGTACTTAAAGATATTGATTTTACTGAAACTGATGAAGACATGACTTTAAGGCATGAACTTGAAGAGAGAGTAAAAAAAGAAGGACCTGTTGCCATTTACGAAGAATTAAAGAAAGTAGATCCTGAATCAGCAAAGATAATACACGCAAACAATTCAAAAAGAGTTATTAGAGCTCTTGAATACTACAAAAAAACCGGAAGGCCAATATCTGAGCACAACTTAGAACAAAGTCAAAAGGATTCCATATATGATTTTACGTATTTTGTTCTGACGGATAAAAGAGAAACACTTTATTCAAGGATTGAAAAAAGAGTTGATCAGATGATAGAAGATGGCCTTGAAGAAGAATGTAAAAAACTTCTTGCCATGAACATCCCCAAAACTGCAACTTCCATGCAGGGGCTTGGATACAGGGAGATGATAGGGTATTTAAATGACGAATATGACCTTGAAAGAGCCATATATCTTATAAAAAGAAATACAAGACATTTTGCCAAGAGACAGATTACCTGGTTTAAAAGAGAGAGCGATGTAAACTGGATCGATAAAGATGCATTCGATCACAACGATGAACTAATAATGAAAGAGATGTTAAGGATTTATGGAAAGTAAGATTTACGAAGAACTTGGAATATCAAAAGAAGTATTTGAATTTGGACAAAAGATTCTTGATGGACTTAAGGAAAGATTTGAAAAAATCGATGAAACTGCAGAATTTAACCAGCTTAAAGTCCTGAAAGCCATGCAGGAAAATAAGGTTTCTGAAGCCTGCCTTTTAGGTACAACAGGATACGGCTATAACGACCTTGGAAGAGAGACCCTTGAAAGAGTTTATGCCTCCGTTTTTCACACAGAGGATGCTCTTGTAAGGCCTCAGATCACTTGCGGAACACATGCTCTTGCACTGGCTCTCATGAGTAATCTGCGCCCTTCTGATATTCTCTTTTCACCAGCTGGTAAGCCCTATGACACCCTTGAAGAGGTTATAGGCATAAGGGATTCAAAGGGTTCACTTAAAGAGTATGGAATTGATTATATCCAGACAGATCTTTTGCCTGATGGGAGCTTTGATTATGACAGGATAAAGGAAGTTCTTTTAAATAATGATAAGATTAAGCTTGCAACTATCCAAAGATCAAAGGGGTATCAGACAAGACCTACATTTTCTGTTGAAAGGATCGGGCAGCTTATTAAGTTTATCAAGGATGTAAGACCTGATGTGATCTGCATGGTGGACAACTGCTACGGCGAATTTGTGCAAAGGATTGAACCTACAGATGTTGGCGCAGATATGGTTGTGGGCTCTCTTATTAAAAACCCTGGAGGCGGCCTTGCACCAATTGGCGGATACATTGCAGGTAAAAATAAGTGTGTTGAAAATGCTGCATACAGGCTTACTTCTCCGGGACTTGGAAAAGAGGTTGGAGCTTCACTTGGAATACTGCCAGCATTTTATCAGGGATTTTTCCTGGCACCTACTGTAACAGCGTCAGCTCTTAAGGGAGCTATCTTTGCGGCAAATATTTATGAAAAGCTTGGATTTTCTGTAATTCCTAATGGCAGTGAAGAAAGATATGATATTATCCAGGCTGTGACTTTTGGAAAACCTGAAGGCGTCATTGCTTTTTGCGAGGGAGTACAGGCTGCAGCACCGGTTGATAGCTTTGTAACACCTGAGCCTTGGGATATGCCAGGTTATGATGCGCAGGTTATCATGGCTGCTGGTGCATTTGTTTCAGGTTCATCAATTGAGCTTTCAGCCGATGGCCCTATCAAAGAACCCTACAGTGTATTTTTCCAGGGCGGACTTACATGGCCTCACGCCAAGCTTGGCATCCTAAAGACGCTCCAAAGGCTTGTGGATAAAGGGATTGTTGTGTTACAATAAATTGATTATGGTTAATTATATTCTCTACCCAGAGAATAATTTAAGGAGGCTGTTTTGGCTAATATATTTGGAATCGATCTTGGAACCAGCAATATCAAGATTTACAACAGGGATGAGGATTCTCTTACTGTCGAAAAAAATATGATCGCTATAGAGAACAAGACCAATATCTTTGCATATGGTAACTCCGCTTATGAGATGTATGAGAAAGCTCCAGATAAGATCAAGATATCTTATCCTTTAAATAGCGGCGTTATTGCTGATATTGAACACATGGAGACTTTGGTAAAGCTCTTTGTGACAGATCAGATGAAGGGCAATGTTAAACCTTGTGAGGTTTATATAGCAGTACCTAAAGATGTTACAGAAGTTGAAAGAAGAGCCTTCCACGACCTTATCAATGACGCAGGCATCAAGGCAAAAAAGATCATGATGGTTAAAAAGCCTCTTGCTGATGGTCTTGGAATGAATGTAGATGTTATGAATTCCCAAGGTGTTCTTGTAGTCAATGTTGGTTATGATACAACTGAGATCTCAATCCTTTCACTTCGTGGCATTGTAGTAAGTAAGCTTATCAAGGTTGGCGGCAAGAAATTTGATGAATCCATCAGAAACGTTATCCGTAAGGAATATGGACTTCTTATAGGTGAAAAGACTTCTGAGAACGTAAAGATGTCTCTTAAGGACCTTGAAAAAGAGGGTAAAGACGCTGTTGTTTACGGAAGAGATATTGTGACCGGACTTCCTGTAGAGCGTAAGATCCCTACAGATCTAATCAATCAATCTCTTATTGAGAACTTTGATGCTATTTTGGATAACATCAAAACAGCACTTGAGAAGACTCCACCAGAGCTTGCTGCTGATATCTTCAAGCATGGACTTTATCTTACAGGTGGTGCTTCACAGGTTTGCCATCTTGCACAACGCCTTTCAAACGGCGTTGGACTTAACGTAAATATTGCAGAAAATCCTGTTGGCTCAGTAGCTATGGGCCTTGCAAAGATTATCAAGGAAGATCAGTATAAGGCTCTCGCATATGGAATCGAAGAGGACAAGTAAATGAGTCCTGTTATAAAGAGAAGAGGAGAAGAATTTACGCTTCCTAGTAAATATCTCCTCTTTATTTTAACTGTTATTTGCATAAGCACTATAATCATAACCTTTAACACCAGCGTGTTTACTGGACCACTTAATTCATTTGCTGGTGTTTTTGTTGTGCCATTTCAAAAGGGTATAACTACAGTTGGAACTTTTTTAAAGGACACAACTGACAAGCTCTCATCAATCACACAGCTTCTTGATGAAAATGAGAGGCTAAAGGCACAGCTTGATGAGCTTACGATTGAAAATACTAATTTGGAGCAGGAAAAATACGAACTGACTGAGCTTAGAAATCTCTATGAGCTTGACGCCCAGTATGAGGACTATCAAAAGACTGGAGCCAGGATAATCTCAAAGGATGCAGGAAACTGGTACCATTCTTTTGTAATAGACAAGGGGTCAGATGATGGCATTCAGATAGATATGAATGTTATTGCTGACGGAGGTCTTGTGGGAAGGATAATCGATGTAGGTCCTGACTGGGCTAAGGTTCAGGCCATCATTGCAGATAATGCATCTGTAAGTGGTATGGTCCTGTCATCATCAGACAATCTTATTGTAAGTGGTGACCTTGAACAGTATAGGCAGGGATATATTACTTTCTCTAAACTTGTTGACGATGCAGACAAGGTGAGCATAGGAGATAAGATCGTAACCTCCAATATAAGTGATAAGTACCTTCCTGGTATTCTTATTGGTTATATATCTACAATTGATGATGACTCCAACAACCTGACCAAGTCAGGAAAAATAACGCCTGCAGTTGATTTTGAACATATGAACGTTGTTCTTGTATTACTTGATCAGAAAAAGAATGCTCACTAAAAGGTTTTAACAATATGAATATTAGACGTCTTTTGTTCAATTTCATATTTATTATTCTTTCGTTTATACTTCAGACAACAGTATTCAGAGTCTTTGATTTTGGTGGCGTAACGCCAAATCTTTTGCTTATCTTTACATCTTCCACAGCTTTTATAAAGGGAGATAAGAGCGGCCTTGTTACTGGCTTTTTCTGCGGCCTTCTGGTTGACATTTTCTTTGGCTCTTATATTGGATTTTTCGCTCTTATCTATATGTATATTGGCTTTATTGTTGGTAAGCTCCATGAGATTTTCTTTACACAGAATCTTGCGATTCCAATATTGCTCATAATCATTTCAGATTTTGTATTTGGATTTGTTTGCTATGTTCTTATGTTTCTTTTCAGAACAAAGTTCAATATTGGATATTACATGACTAATATTATTATCCCGGAGATAGTTTATACTGCTCTTGTGGCTATTTTCTATTATCCGCTGATACTATCGATAAATAACTCCATTGATGAAAGAGAGCAAAGGAGCGCGAAGAAGTTTGTTTGACAGTTTTAAAGAAGAAATTAAAAAGTTCATAACTTCAAGAGCTGTCCTTGTATGTGCTGTTTTAATAGCTCTTTCATGTCTTCTTGTTTACAGGCTCTTTTACCTGCAGGTTATAAACGGAGAAGTTTATCTTGATGCATTTAAGCTCAAGATCAAGAAGGAGAAAACTATTGCTGCAGCAAGAGGAAATATCTATGACAGAAAAGGCAATCTTCTTGCATATAATGAACTTGCCAATTCTGTTACTATTGAGGACGTATATAAGTCTGGATCAGGTAAGCACAAGGCTATTAACAATACCTTAAATACTCTGATCGACATAATCGAGGACAATGGCGACAATGTTGATCAGGATTTTAATATTATCCTTGGAGAGAGCAGAAACTACGAATTTACTGTTGAAGGAAATCAGCTCCTTCGTTTTCTTGCGGATGTTTATGGGCATTCTTCCATAAATGACCTTAAGTATGAGGAAAAGACCAAGACTGCTGAAGAAGTTGTGGAGGATATGTGCAGATCTTTTAAGATAGGCGATTACGAAGATCCTGAAGACTCTTCAACTTTTGTGCCAGGTAAGGGCTATACCAAAGACAGAACCTTAAAGATCTTAAATATCAGATACAACATGAATCAGAACAGTTATCAGAAGTATATCGATACTACAGTAGCTTCTGATGTAAGCGATCAGACTGTAGCTGATGTCATGGAAAATGCTGATGTTCTTGAGGGTGTATCTATTGAAGAAAGCACTGCAAGAAAATATGTTGATTCCAAGTATTTTTCACAGCTTCTTGGATATACAGGAAAAATATCCGAAGATGAGCTTGCTGAACTGCAGCTTCAAAACCCCAGCTATGGACTAAATGATACAGTAGGTAAATCTGGTATCGAACAGTCTATGGAAAGTGTTCTTCAGGGAACCAAGGGATCTGAGACTGTTTATGTTGATAACACCGGTCAGGTAATTGAGACAAGTAATTATGTAGACTCTGTAGCTGGTAATGACGTTTATCTTACCATAGATAAAGATCTTACGGAGGCTTGCTACAATATTATCGAACAGTCTCTCGCGGGTATTCTGGTTTCTAAGATACAGAACGTTAAGTCATATACTTTTACATCCACATCAAGCTCAAGCAATATTGTTATACCGATATACGACGTTTACTTTGCAATCTTTGACAATGATGTCCTTAACATCAGCCATTTTAATGCCAAGGATGCTGGTGAAACAGAAAAAGCTATTTACGAACAGTTTGTAAATAAAAACGAAAATGTTTTAAATGAGCTGACGCTTGAATTAACTGATAAAAAGACTCCTTATGAGAATCTTTCAAAAGAATATCAGTGGTATATGAGCCATATAGCAGCAATGCTTTACTCAGATGGGATCATTGATTCTTCTCTGGTTGACAGAGATGATTCCATGTATATTGCCTGGACTAAGGATGAGACAATATCTCTTGCTGAGTACCTCAAGTATACGATCGCTGTTAACTGGGTAGATGTATCCAAGCTTAGCATCGATAACCAATATGCAGACTCTGAGGAGATCTTTGATCAGATTGTTAAGTATATTATTGATACTTTATCTGAGGACTATGACTTCCAGACAAGGCTCTATAAATATCTTTTACTTGATGGCAATATCTCTGGAACACAGGTTTGTAACGCCCTTCTTGAGCAGGAAGCAATTGAGGTTGATCCGCAGGAACTGGATGTATGGAATAGAGGCGGAGAGAGTGCATACACATTTATGGTAAACAGAGTATCAAACCTTGATATAACACCAGCTCAGCTTGCACTTGATCCATGTACAGGTTCAATGGTTGTCACTGACGTAAACACTGGTGATGTACTTGCCCTTGTTTCATATCCAGGCTATGACAATAACCTTATGGCAAATGGTGTTGATGCTGCATATTACGCCAAGCTTCGAAGTGATAATTCAAATCCTTTGTACAACTATGCAACTCAGCAAAAAACAGCGCCTGGTTCAACATTCAAGATGGTTTCATCTACTGCTGGACTTATGGAAGGCGTAATAACAACAGATTCTGTGATTTACTGCGGAGGTCAGTTTGATAAATTAAATCCCGCTCCTAAATGCTGGATACATCCAAGAGGACATGGTGGCCTTAATGTAACTGGTGGTATTAGAAACTCATGTAACGTATTTTTCTATGAAGTGGGTTACAGACTAGGACTTGTAGGTGGAAGCTACTCTCCAGACCTGGGACTTGAAAAACTTGCCACTTACGCAGATATGTATGGACTTTCTGAAAAATCCGGTATCGAGATAGCAGAATCTGAGCCGCAGGTTTCTGATCAGGACGCCGTAAGATCTGCTATTGGACAGGGTACACATTCATATACAACAGTGGGACTTGCAAGATATGTGACGACTGTTGCGAATAATGGTACATGCTATGACCTTACTTTGATCGATAAGACTACTGATTCAAACGGAAATCTTCTTGAAGATTACAGTGCAGCAGTCCGAAATACAATTGATATGCCTCAATCATACTGGAATGCTATACATACTGGTATGAGACAGGTCGTTCAGGATAAACCATATTATTCAAATCTTGGTGTCCAGGTTGCAGGAAAAACTGGTACTGCCCAGGAATCAACTAACAGGCCTAACCATTCTCTTTTTGTATGTTATGCACCATACGAAAAGCCTGAGATTTCTATTGCAACCAGAATAGCTTATGGTTATACATCAAGTTACGCTGCACAGATTACAAAAGAAGCTTTATCCTATTACTTTGAACTTCGTGATGAAGATGAGATCATCTCAGGAACAGCTCAGACTCTTCAGGATGGAGCAACTAATGCAGATTAAGGAAGCATATGAACTATATTAAGAGATACAGGATCATCGATTACGATTTTATGCTTGTGATCATGGTGATCGCCCTTACAACAATTGGAATAATGGCCATCAGTTCAGCTGATCCTTCCTCAAGAAACAAGCAGATTGCAGGTATGATTGGCGGTATTATTGCCATGGTATTTATATCGATACTTGATTATTTGTGGTTTACAAGGCTTTTTATCCTTGCATACCTTGCAAACCTTGTGCTTCTTGGCCTCGTATTGTCGCCTCTTGGTAGTAGTACCAACGGTGCCCAGAGATGGATAAACCTCTTTGGTATTACCTTTCAGCCCTCTGAGACAGCTAAAATATTATTGATTTTATTTTATGCTCAGTTTATTATGAGATATAAGGACAAGGTTAAAACTCTAGGTTTTGTCTTTGTTTGTCTGCTTTTTTTGGTAGCTCCTTTGGGGCTGATAGCATCTCAACCAGATCTGTCGACCTGCATCATGGTAATGATCATTTTCTCTACAATGTTATTTGTGGCAGGTATCAACTTAAAGATAGTGGGCGCTGTTCTGGGAACAGCAATTCCACTAGCTTTGTTTATTATCTACAATGCAGTTCAGGGCGACAGCAGTATTTTGCACGAATACCAGCAAAGGCGTATCCTTGCATGGCTTCATCCTGAAGATTATGCCAATTCAGATGCCTATCAGACACTAAATTCCATGATGGCCATTGGCTCAGGACAGCTCTATGGCAAGGGATATAATACCAATGAGATCAGTTCTGTACTAAACGGAGGATTTATTTCTGAATCTCAGACAGACTTTATTTTTACAGTTATTGGTGAGGAATTTGGATTTGCAGGGGCATGCCTTGTTGTTGGACTAATTCTTATAATCGCCATCAGGTGCTTTATGATATCCAGAAAAGCAGCAACCAAGGCAGGAGAGATAATTGCAGCAGGAGTTGGAGCCTGGATTGGCTTTCAGGGCTTTTTAAATATGGGCGTTGCCACAGGAGTAATGCCTAATACCGGAATTCCGCTGCCTTTTGTCAGCTATGGACTAACATCACTCATAAGTGTTTATGCGGGTATAGGCTTTGTACTAAACGTCAGGTTACAGAGCAGCAAATAAATTACAGGGAGGGTATAAGTTACATGAATATCGCACTTATAGCACATGACGCAAAAAAGAAACTTATGCAGAATTTCTGTATAGCATACAGGGGTATACTAAGCAAGAATGATCTTTATGCTACAGGCACTACAGGAAGGCTTATAGAAGAGGTTACAAATCTTTCAGTACACAAGTATCTTGCTGGACATCTGGGGGGATCTCAGCAACTTGGAGCTGCTATTGAACACAACGAAATCGACCTTGTTATATTCCTTCGTGATCCACTTACAGTTAAATCACATGAGCCTGATATCAATAATGTTATGACATTATGTGATATGCATAATATTCCTGTAGCTACTAATCTAGCTTCAGCTGAACTACTAATTAAATCACTTGACAGGGGAGATCTTGAGTGGCGTGAAATGTATAAGTAAGCTGCTTTCAGTTGTTTTTGCTGTTAGTTTATTGACTATAAGCACTACTGGTTGTTCTGGAATATCTTATTCTTCAAAATATCAGGTAAGTTCCTCTTCATCGGGAAATAGAGAAGACCAAATATATCCTACATTTGCCTCCGATCTGTGTGTTGTTGACACAGATATTGCAAGTTCTGATGTTGATCTTTCAGAACAGGCAAGTGCAGGACTTTTTGACTTGCAAAGAAAAGAAACTTTATATGCTAAAAATGTGAATCTCCAGGTACAGCCTGCCAGTCTTACAAAAGTTATGACAGCATATGTGGCGCTTAAATATGGCACCCTTGATCAGGTACTTGTGGCAGGATCTGACGTATATGTAGATGAAAGTGGAGCTCAGAAGATAGGCCTAAAAGAAGGAGACAGGATGACTTTAGATCAGGCTCTAAGGCTCCTTCTTATCTATTCTGCAAATGATGTGGCAAACCTTATTGCATCTAATGTTTCAGATTCCATTGAGGGATTTGTAAATCTCATGAATACTGAAGCTAAGCGCATTGGTGCTACTAATTCTCATTTTGTTAATCCTCATGGGCTTACAGCAGATGACCATTATGTTACAGCCTATGATATGTATCTTATTTTTAATGCAGCAATGGAATATGATACCTTTAGTGAGATCATCAACATGACTGAATATAACACTACTTATCTTGATGCTAAGGGTACATCAAAAGAAGTTTCTGTAGCCAATACAAATGCATATCTTAAAGGTGATCAGTCGATGCCTCAGGGTGTAACAGTCATTGGTGGAAAAACAGGAACTACTACTGCGGCAGGGCACTGCCTGATACTGCTTGCAAGGGATGTTAGTGGAAACCCTTATATTTCAGTTATCATGCGAGATACAGACAGCGGATCCTTGTATAATGATATGTCTTCTTTGCTGAATGAAATTGCAGGTTGAGGTTGTCTTTTAACACCTAATAACTTATAATTAATCTATAAAATTTCTACTTGCAGGAGGGTATGCCGATGGTTCAGTTAATTGTTGGGAAAAAGGGAAAAGGAAAGACAAAATGCCTCTTAGACAAGGTTAACACCGAGGTAAAAAACGTTCTTGGAAGTGTTGTATTTCTTGACAAGAACACCAAGCACATGTATGAACTTAATAATAAGATCCGTTTGATCGTAGTAACTGATTTCTGTATTTCAAATCCTGATGAGTTTATTGGATTTGTCAGTGGTATCATTTCACAGGACCATGATCTCCAGCAAATGTATTTCGATAGTTTCCTTAAAATCTCTTGTCTTGAAGGCGCTGATATTACAGCAACAATAGACAAGCTTGACAAGCTCAGCGAGAAGTTCGGAGTTGACTTCGTTCTTAGCCTCTCACTTGATGAGTCAGAGCTTCCTGAAGCTGTTAAGTCAAAAGTAGTTATTTCACTTTAATTTAAAATGATTATCCTATAAGCCGCGGCTATCCGCGGCTTATATTCTGAAAATATATATAAGGATTTATTTCAATGGCTAATTCTGGTAATTCAAAAGTTACCAAATATCCCAAAAACATTAATAATATAAATATCGGAATGGTATTCTTTGCTGTAATGGCAATCTATATCATTATCAGTGTTATTACTTATTTTCGCAGGGATCATATAGTTGGATATGAAGTAATGGAAGGAGCTCTTTCCACTAACAATATCTATGATGCTGTTGCAGTAAGAGATGAAAAGATTGTCGAAAGTGATACAGCAGGCTACGTCAATTATTTTGCAACTGAAGGCGGAAGAGTAGCTGTTGGCAATCTTGTGTATACAGTGGATGAATCCGGACAGCTCCTGGATTATCTTAAGTCACAGGGATCTGAAGAGGTTTCTTTAGGGGAAGAAGACCTTGCTGAGCTTAGAACACAGATTGTCAATTTTGACAGCTCTTTTGATCCACTTAACTTCCATACTGTTTATGATTTCAAGGTAAGTCTTGATGGTACAGTTCAGAAGCTGTCAAACAACTCCGTGCTTTCAAATATTCAGTCGCTTAATGCAAACAGTGGAACATTGCAGTCTATCAATTACAAATATGCTCCTGATACTGGTATAGTTGTTTATTCAATTGATGGATATGAGGATCTGACCCTTGAAAAGATGAATTCTGCGGTTTTTGATAACTCCACCTATGAAAAACAGCAGCTGATAAATAACACCCTTGTAAAGGCTGGAGATCCTGTATATAAGCTCTGTACAAGCGAAGAATGGTCCGTGATCATTGAAGAGGACGATGAAAAGAAGGTCCAGGAGCTTTTAGATCTTGAATATGTAAAGGTTCGATTCATTAAAAACCAGGACGAATCCTGGGGAAAAGTTAGTGCTTATACCAACGCTGATGGAGAGAGCTTTGTTCAGCTGACATTTACAAATTCAATGATCACTTTCTGCAGAGACAGATTTCTTAATATCGAGCTCATTACAGAAGATGATACAGGACTTAAAATACCCAATTCTGCTATTGTAGATAAGAATTTCTACCTTGTACCAAAGGATTATGTCATAAAGAACAATGATAATTCTACAGCAGTCTTAAGGGTAAAATATGATGAACAAGGCAATGAAACATCTGAGATTGTTGCTGTATCCATTTACAACGAAACAGAGACAGTTTTCTATCTCGATACAGATACGTTAAGATCTGGCGATACTCTGATAAAAACAGATAGTAATGATAGATTTACTGTTAGTAAGACGGATTCTCTTATAGGTGTTTACAATATCAATAAAGGCTATGCGGACTTTAGACAGATAAGTATTTTATATCAAAACGAAGAGTATTCTATAGTCCGTTCAAATACTACTTACGGTCTTAATGTTTATGACTACATTGTTCTTGATTCCACTACGGTAGATGCCAATGCAAAATCTGCTCAGGAAAATGCTATAGATAGCACTATAGAGAACGAATCTGGCAGCGATTCTGCTACTACTGAAGCACCTGATTCTCTAGATGAGTCAGACTCTCTTGAACAAGAAGAAAATCTTGAAGAGATAGAAGCCGAGACTTCAGAAGATAGTTCTGAGGATAGTTCTGAAGAAAATTCGAGTGGTGAACAGGACGATTCAAATACAGAATCTTCAAGTGAAGATGACAATACTGTCACAAATTAAACAGTGTATTTTTCTTTCGCATATTTACTGAGAAATTTGTTACAAAAATTTGACAGAGGGTTATAGTTTGCGATAAAATCTAGATGATTGTTGGGATATTTTTTATGAGGAGTATTTAATAAAATGAGTTTTGTAGATAAATTTTTAACAGCTATTCAGCTTAATGGGGATGAAGATCAGGGTTATTATGACGAACCTGATGACTCTTTTACTTCCAAGGTAGAATCAATCAATAATCAGGCTCCCATTGGAAAAGATGATCCTAGTATTGAGATCAAGGAAGAGAAAAAACCTGCCAAGGTATCTCCTAGACCCAAGAAGTCACTTTCAGCAGCTGGTATGGAGGTTTGTGTAATAAAACCCACATCAGTTGAGGATGCAAGAGAGATCACCGAAACACTTCTTGCAAACCGCACAGTAGTACTTAATCTCGAAGGGCTTGATGTTGATATTGCACAGAGGATCATTGATTTCACTTCTGGTTCATGCTTCGCAATATCCGGTAATCTCCAGAAGATTTCAAGATATATTTTTATAATCACACCTGCTTCAGTAGATATTTCAGGTGATTTTCAGAACATTTTGAATGGAACTTTTGGCGGAGGAATCTCAGAAGGGCCTCAGCAGATTGATTAAACATACAGGCTGTTGACATGTAGAATTACAGTCAACAGCTATTTTTATGAATTGAGGGATAGAAATGGATAATAGATTAACTGTTAATTATGAAAATAAACCCTGCTATGATATTGTATTTACAACTGATTTTTCAGCTCTCAAGGATGAAATATTAAACCTTGGATTTGAGAAAAGAAAGATAGCAGTAATAACAGATACAAACGTAGAAAAACTTTATGCAAATGAAGTAGTAAACGCACTTGATAAGGATTTTGACACTGTTGTCACTTATTCTATTCCTGCTGGCGAAGAACACAAAAACCTTGATGAGATCAGAAAAATATATGAATTTTTGGTAGAAAGGCATTTTGACAGACACGACCTTCTTCTTGCACTAGGAGGCGGAGTTGTTGGCGATATGTGCGGCTTTGTAGCAGCTACATATTTAAGAGGCGTTTCTTTTATTCAGATTCCTACAACACTTCTTTCACAGACTGATAGCAGCGTTGGAGGAAAGACCGGCGTTGATCTTAATGGTGTTAAGAACATGGTTGGTGCATTCTATATGCCAAGACTTGTTTATATGAATGTATCAACGCTAAATAGTTTGGATGAGCGACAGTATGCTTCAGGATTTGCTGAAGTAATGAAATATGGTCTAATTAAGGATGAAAGCTTCTATACATGGCTTATTGATAATATGTATGAAATAAGCGATAAAGACCCAGAAGTTGTTCTTGAAATGGTTAAGCACAGCTGTGATATTAAGAGGGTAGTTGTCGAGAAAGATCCTACTGAAAAAGGTGAGCGAATGCTTTTAAATTTCGGTCATACTCTTGGTCATGCTATTGAAAAGCACAAGAAATTTGAAATGCTTCATGGTGAATGTGTAGCACTTGGATCTATTGCTGCAGCATTTATTTCATGGAAAAGAGGCCTTCTTTCAATGGAAGAGTACTATGAAATAAGAGATATGTTTGTGCCTTTTAATCTTCCAATTACAGTAGAAGATATTGATAAAGACGCTGTTCTTGATATTACAAGATCAGACAAAAAAGCTGATTCAAATAAGATCAAATTTGTTCTTCTTAAGAAGATTGGCAAAGCCTTTGTAGATGATTCTGTTACAAGACAGGAGATGGAAAAAGCTCTTGATGAGATCATTTATATTGAGAACAATGATTAAAAGAAATAAAAAAGGACCTGTTTGTTATGAATAAAATGTCAAAAAAGAAGAAAATCTTTTTAATTGTAGATGTTATTTTAGTAATACTTCTTGTGGCTCTGGACCAGTTTACCAAGTATCTTGCATGTGAATATCTCCAGGATAAGCCTGCATTTAAGATAATAGATGGCATATTAGAGCTTAATTTCTTAAAAAACAGCGGAGCTGCTTTTGGAATGCTCCAGAACCAAAAAGTATTCTTTATCTTGGTTGCTGTACTAATTCTTTTGATAATAGCATATGTTCTTTTTAGAATGCCTGATGATAAAAAATACAATGTTATGCATTTTCTTCTTGTTCTTATAGCAAGTGGGGCAGCTGGCAATATGATTGATAGAATAAGACAAGACTATGTTGTCGATTTTATTTATTTTGTTATTATAAATTTCCCAATCTTTAATGTTGCAGATATTTATGTAACGGTTTCAACTTTTCTTTTTGTTATCTTGTTTCTGTTCTATTACAACGAAAATGATTTTAGTTTTCTTAGCTTCAAACAGCAGAAGAAATTTAGAGAATTCAAATAATGGATGAGTATAAAGCTTTTGATTTTACTGTTACAGATGAATATGAAGGAATGAGAATTGATAAGCTTATAAGTGAACTTATAAGTGATCTTTCACGTTCATATATTCAAAAACTAATTGATGACAAATTAGTTACATGTAATGGTAAAACAGTAAAATCAAGCTTGAAAGTATCAGAGCTAGACCAAATCCATATGGATATTCCACCTCTGGTAATGCCAGAAATACTTCCACAGGATATACCGCTTGATATTCTATATGAAGATAATGATGTGATCGTAATTAACAAACCAAAAGATATGGTTGTACATCCGGCTGCAGGGCACTACGAAAACACGCTAGTTAATGCAGTAATGTTTCATTGTAAAGATAATCTCTCCGGGATCAATGGAGTATTACGACCTGGTATTGTGCATAGGATTGATAAAGATACTACAGGGTCTGTTATAATTTGTAAAAACGACAGCTCACATCAGTTCATTGCTGATCAGCTAAAAGAGCATTCAATAAACAGAGTATATCATGCCATTTGTTATGGAATTATACGTGATGACGAAGGAGATATTGATGCGCCAATCGGAAGAAGTACTACTGATCGAAAGAAGATGGCTGTAGTAAGTTCTGGTGGAAAAAACGCTTTTACTCATTTCAAAGTTTTAAAGCGTTTTGAGCAGGATAATTTCACTTATATAGAATGCAGACTAAAAACAGGACGAACTCATCAAATAAGAGTACATATGGCTCATATTGGTCATCCTCTTTTGGGGGATGAGGTATATGCTCCAGGAAGAAAGTCAAAATTTAACACAAAGGGCCAGTGCCTCCATGCAAAAACTCTAGGATTTATTCATCCTACTACCAAAAAGTACATTGAGATTGATGCACCACTTCCAGAGTATTTTTCTCATTTGATTGAGGTCCTCAAATAGTATAAAATATAAGTAGTAAACATAAAGGAGAATTGCCCTATGAATACTATTATTACAGTAGGAAGACAATTTGGTTCAGGCGGTAGAGAAATAGGCGAGTTGGTAGCCCAGCACTTTGGAATCAAGTGCTATGACAAAGAGCTTCTTAGCAGAGCAGCTAAGGAGAGCGGATTCTGTGAAGAAATGATACAAAATCATGATGAAAGACCAACTAATTCTTTTTTATACAACCTTGTTATGGATACATACTCATTTGGCTATAATGCTTCCAGTTTTGTTGATATGCCAATAAGCCACAAGGTTTTTCTTGCACAGTTCGATACTATCAAAAAGATTGCTGATGAAGGCCCATGCGTTATCGTTGGAAGGTGTGCAGATTATGCTCTTTCTGATTATGACAATGTACTAAACCTTTTTATATATGCTGATGAGGACGCTAAGATCAGAAGGATCAAAGAACGCTTTGAAGATGTTAAAACAGATGATCAGGCCAAAGACATGATGAATAAAAAGGATAAACAGCGCCAGAGCTATTACAATTACTATTCGTCAAAGAAATGGGGAAGAGCTGATAGCTATGACCTTTGCATCAATTCATCAAAACTTGGCATAGATGGTACTGTGAAATTCATAATTCAGTATATTGAGGACTTTGAACAGATTAAGAAGTGATGGGTTCTATAAAATGATTGGATAAAACTTTCAGATAAACGTTAGTTGTCTGGAAGTTTTTTTCTTTTAACTTGATTTTTTATTTTTTTTTAATCGTTTGTAAGAATAATATGTGTTATATTAAAGCCAAATAAACGTATTTGTCCGCAGAATGGACTCTGCGCAGATTTTTCAAGGAGGAAAAGCTATGGCAAATGGTGTAAGTAGTGGTATTAACCAATTATTTACTGGCAAAGAACCAGCAAATATCAGAAGCGGAACAATTAGCAAAAATGCCCGCACCCCAGCAAAGGCAGAGGCCAGGGATACATCTTCTGTAAAGAATCCTTTTGGCGAAAGCGTAAAATTTGAGCTTTCTCCTGAAGTTGAGATGTATGGCAGAGTTGTAGATCTCTTGCAGAAAAAATACGACAATGCAGATGTCTTTGTCGCTGGACCTGAGGATGATCTATCACAGATAGGTGGCGATCTTGAATACAGCATCATCTTATCTGAAGATGAGATGAAACTGCTTGCTTCAGATGATCCTAATGACAAAGATGCAAAAGATAAGCTCCTTGGTCAGATAGATGATGCCATGAAGATGGTGTCTGATCTAAGTGATAAGATATCAGAGAATACTGACGACAAAGATGAGATTTCAAACTTTGGTATTTCTTTTGGAAAAG